>ENA-OOQN01000016-OOQN01000016.1-human-gut-metagenome-genome-assembly--contig:-NODE-16-length-56083-cov-5.811523_pt1 | contig 56083 bp, 101 predicted proteins | sample MGYA00241092_ERZ501169 | MGnify/ENA primary metagenome ERZ501169 (study PRJEB25962, sample SAMEA2042489) | human gut metagenome | biome: human gut; feature: human-associated habitat; material: faeces... | reverse complement strand
AAGTAATACTGCATAGCAGACATAATCGAGTTAAACTCAATTAAGATACTCAATTATTCATTTTTGCGTAGCTGCTACTTTTAGCAGCCACATCCTGTATTGCAACCACAGCCATATGCATAAGCATTTGGATTAGGCACAACATAAGCTGGAATAGCCGTAGGATTTACAGCATTTATAATCTGATTTGTCTGTGCTGACATTGCAGTAGTCAGAAGTGCATTCTGTCTATCCTGCGATGCGGCTCTGCGTAAATCGTTGTTCTCTGCTGTAAGTGTTGCTATCTTATCATTTGTTAAGAAATCAAGGATAGCTCTCGTTCCTGCCTGCTGGCTGTCGATAATATCTCTTGTGTTGTTGCACATTGTGTTCTGTAATGCGTTTGTCTGTGTAGCCATATTGTAGTTTACACCCTGGATGGCTTCTCTCGTCTCACAGCAGCAGTTAGCAATCTGTGACTGTAAAGCGTTAGTATTCTGCATATTGGCAACTGTATCAGCGTTAATAGCTTGCTGGATGCCGAATCCGGTCTGCATGATATTTGTGTTAATACCATTGAAACCTGTGAGCATACTATTGTTCATGGCATAGAAGCCATCACATAAGCCGTTTGAAATGCCGTCTAACTTGCTGATAACTGTTGAATTATCAAATCCTCTCTGAATATCAGCCTGTGTAGCCGCTGTCGCAACATAGCCACCACCATTGTTGCCGCCAAAACCGCCAAATCCACCATTGCCCCATCCAAAGAGTAATGCGAATACAACGATTATCCAAAGCCATCCGCCGTCAGCCCATCCGCCGTTATTGCCGTTGCCGTCAATATTAGCAACTAATGGTACTGATGCTGTGTTGCAATTTGAACTAAACATAATTTTTTACCTCCGTTATTAAAATTTTATATACTTAATCTTGCAAGAATTAGTATCAAAGTTAATTAAAATGTGTTATAATATATTTGTACGGATAGGGTAGCTCCCGATAAGCTGTTTGTCCTAACAGTTTCCGTACATTAGCTGGTATAGGACATCTCGCACTGAAAGGACAGGTGTTATTTTTATGGGTAAATCTATTGATTTAGCAAGTCAAAAATTTGGCAAGTTACAAGTCTTGTGCGTTGATACAAATCCATCCAATAAAACTAAAAGATGGATATGCCGATGTGATTGTGGAAACATTACCACGGCAAAAACAAATGAATTAACATCAGGGCATAAAACCTCTTGCGGTTGCAAAAAACAAAACTATTTTAGAAAGGTTCATGGTCAATCGGGAACCCGATTACATCACATTTGGAAGTCAATAAAAATGAGATGTAATAACCCCGATGAGCCTAGCTATCAACATTATGGCAAAAGAGGAATAACTGTTTGTGAGGAATGGGAAAACAATTTTTCAACTTTTTTATAATTGGGCTATTAAAAACGGCTACTCCGACACTCTAACCATAGACCGAATAGATGTGAATGGCAATTATGAGCCTGGTAATTGTAGATGGGCTACAATTGCTGAACAATCTATTAATAAAACGAACACTGTTTATATTGAATTAAACGGTATCTTAAAGCCTATGAAAGAATGGTGCAATATATACAATGTGCCATACTATCTTGTGCAACAAAGATATAAGAAGATTACAAAAAACAACATTCCTTGCGATGATTTATCTATTTTGTTTTCCAAAGAAACATTGCATCTTAAGAAAAATAGAAAACCATATGTCAGAAAACATTTTTCCGATTATAGAGAAAGACCAATAATTCAATATGATGCAAATAATATTTTTATTAAAGAATGGTCTGGTATCAAAGAAATAAAGCAAACCGGATTATTTAATAAAAATGCCGTATTAAATTGTTGCTATGGTTTTGCAAAAACTCACAAAGGTTTTATGTGGCGATATAAAGATGATAATTATCCGCAATATAAAAGCGGAAAATAATTTTTATCGGGGCGGGCAATCCGCCCGATATGCTACTAATTACCAAATCTACTTTTTATCTGGCTAAATACATCATCTGCATTCAATCCCTTTTCTTTGCATAAATTTCTAGCCATCTGCTCTATGCCTTGCGTATTACCCTGTTGTGCCATCTGCATAGTATTTTTCATTATGGGATTACTCATCATCTGATTATTTCCCATTATCTGTTGTATGAACTGTTGCGGACCAGCTTTCATCATCTGAAAAATGTTAATTGGGTTCATTCTTCATCACCGCCTTTGCTTTGAGTTCTTGAAGTTTTTCTTTGCGTTCCTAAAGATTTATCAAATCTATCTTCCAACTGCCCTATTTTCTCTGACAATTCCTTAAACTTATTCAGAAATAGCTGTGTGCTTTCATCTGATAGGGTAAATTTAGCATTTTCTGCATCAGGCATAGAATTTACTGTCTGATTATCTTTAGGGGCTGTATAAGGCTTATACACAATCGTTCTAATTGTTCCGTCAGCATTCCAGCCCTTAACATAAATCTCCGACATATCCTGCTTAGGAAAAAAAGCCATTGAGCCATCCATAGGGACCTCGTTAGCGTTTATATTTTCAACTGCTTGCACAACTCTGCCGTTAATACCTATTATCTGCTGTGGAATAGTTTGCTGAACTTGTGATTGCTGCATCTGCTCCTGCGGCTGAAATCTCTGGATATTTGCCATAGGATTATATTGATATGCTCCATATTGAGGTACATAATTACTCATAATCGGTTGCTGATAAGGATTGTTCATTGTCTGCCTCCTCTAAAACTTCCTCGATTGCGTGGATAACAAGAGATAATGTCACTAAGTCAAGTTTCTGTAATTCTTCTTTACTCAAGATTTTTTCTCTTACTTCATCAGAAAACATTTGCACTACCTCTCTTTCTAGTTACATTTTTGCATAAAAAAAATCACTTATAGCGACACATAATAGACATATATGCGACATATAAGCGACAATGCTGAAATTATATAATTGTAAAACGCGATAAATGCGGCATTAGCACTTCCTATATGCTATAGGAACTGCATTAAGTTTGTGCTAAAAATTCTTAAGCTGTATTTCAATATTTCCATTGACAATTACTATCTTGTCAATTATAGTCTTTAGTATCAAGTTCTTTTGTTTCTTGTCGACCTTATCCCAAATGTCGGCAAGTTTTTTTATGTTCTCATAAACAAACTCCTTTTTCTGCGTATTGATTGCGTTTTTGCTTTCAGCGGCAATGTTTAATTTCATTTCCTTAATCTGTGCTTCCAGTTCTTTAATCATTTCTAAGACAGTATCATTTCCGTCAGCATACAGATTATACAATCTTTTTAGCTTAATCTGTTCCTTCTCAAGCTGTGATTGCATAATTTCAAGTTTTGTCGCCTTTTCTTTTGGCTTGTAAGATGATAAATCAAGTGATATTTTAAGGATTTCTTCTTCTACTTGTTTCTCTATCTCGTCCGCCCATTCAAGCGAATTATTACAGCTTGCATTATAATTAGGCAGATATGAAAGCGATTTATTTCTTGAGCAACAATAAATCTTATGTTTTTCACTGCCCCATTTTTGATAACGCATTTTGCAACCACAAATTCCACAATAACATAATCCGGTCAATAAATTAGGTTCAGTTATGCAGTAAGTTTTTGCTGAACACCTTGACTTTCTTAGTTCTAATCCAAGATTAAACCTATCTTTATCAAAAATAGGTTCGTGTTTTCCTTGATATATTTTGCCTTTGTAAGGTATCATTCCGATATTTACAACGCCGGTCAAAATGCTTCTAGTAACAAGTTCAGACTTAAAGCCACAAATTTCTTTAATTTTCGCATCTGAATAGCCAGATATGAATAATTCAAGACCTTTTCTTGCTTGTTCTGCACGTTCCGGGATAGGTATTAATATACCTTGTTCCTTACTGTAGGAATAACAATACGGCAAATTGCCACCGCCCATCCAGTAACCCTGCTTAATTCTTTCAAGCATACCGCCACGCATACGCAACATCATAGTATTTTTATCAAGCTGTGCAAATACAGCCATCATTTGTGTGTACGCCTGCTCCATTGGGCTATCATAATTTACGCTATCGTGAACACATTTAAACACGACATTATACTTTTGAAATACTTTCTCGATAAGATATATTCCGTCAATCATATTTCTTGATAATCGGTCAAGCTTAAAAGCAACAACACAACTTACTCTTTTGCGGCTACAATCATTCACAAGTCTTTGAAGTTCCGGTCTATCCATATTTGTACCTGTGTAACCATCGTCAATATACCAATCTGTTATTACAAGCTCATTTTTCCTACAATAATTTTCAATGTCTCTTTTTTGGCTATCAAGTCCATTGCCCTCAACAGCCTGTTTTTCAGTAGATACTCTCATATAAGCAACACATTCCATATATTTTATCTCCTTATAATATAAATAAATGTGCCGCATTTATCACGTTCTACGGCACATTGTAACACATATTTACTTGTTGTCAATTATCTCTGCAATTATCTTTAGTAAGCTGTCTGAAAGAGTTATGTTTTCTGTTTTTACGTCTTCGCCATTTTGAGTAACCCTAATCATTTATAACCTCCAACTTACTTATTTTCTTTTTAATTTTGTTTATCTTGCGATTGACTGTTCTATCACACACGGACAGCCGCATAGCAATTTCTGTAATGCTTCTGCCTTGTGATAGTAACTTGAATATTCTCAGTTCTTCTTCTGTAAAATTGGCATTTTCAATTATTTCATCAAGCTCCGGCTTAGTAAGTTCCGAAAACTTCATAAGCCTATCTCCTTATTTAAACTTAATATGTTCTATTCCTGTTTCTTCGTATAACTGATTAACAAGCTCTTCTGCTGTGAATAATCCGTCATTATAGTTATCTATAAGTGCTTTGAGTTCTCTCTGTACTTTTGTTAATCTCTGCTGTCCGAAACCAAACTTATCGTGTAGTACCCACATAATTAATATCAATGCTGATTCAAAATTTTTCTTCTGCTGTTCATTACTAATTCTATTCATCTGAACACGTAACATTTGTTCCTTAAACTTTTTCTGTTCTGCCTTGCTCATATTTTCACTTCTTTCTTAGAAACTGATTGTCGTATCGCCAGTAGTGCTTGCTATTATCATTCTTAAGGCTTTTACCCCTTTCATAGTCTGTCTGCCAGCATTTCTGACATAATTGTCCTTGTGGTCTGTCAATAGGTTCTCCACAACGATAGCACAAGTGATTTTCTTTGCGATATTCTTTTATATTTTGCCTATTTTCAGTTCTTTTTCTGTGGATAGCATTATCTTTACTCTGGCATATAAAACACTTTGCTTTGCCCTCAACAGCTTTAGCCTTACCACATCTAACACATATGCCAGCTTTTCTACGTTCAGCGTATAAGTTTTTCGAATACTGTTTAAATGCTTCATTGTTTTTTCTTCGCTTATCATCACTTAATGGGTGATTAGCTCTATATTCAGCTTTGTTAGCCAAACATTCCGGACATATCTTTTCATCACCCACAAGTTTATTTTTGCGACATTCCGGGCAAATTTTAAACTGCCTGCAAAGTTCTCTAGTTTCTCTACTGTAAGTCGTTTGCTTCTCCCTACATTCTTCACAATAAAAGCCTTTTCTATCAAGCGGCTTGCCGCATTTAGGGCACAATCCATTCTCTCGGCGGTAATTATATAATTTCTTCTGCGGACTAATTGGCGTTGTCTCCATTGAAAATCAACCTCTCATTCTGTCAATTCTATCTTGTACCTCTCTAGGTGCTTCAATATAGCTCTCTGAATCTTCTTTTTGAGCGATAAGGTTGCTATTTTTGTCATTAAGTGTATTTATATCTCTTTGGAATTTTTGCTCGATTTGAGCCTTATACGAATTTGCATTCGCCTTTTTGATAAGTGACTTAATGTTATCCGGCATACGATTTATTTCATTCGCACGCTTAACAACTGTTTCGTAAGTTCTTAAGAAATTCGATTGTATTACTGTTTCTATCGTCTGATAATCTGATGTCGCCCAGTTTTTAAGGTTATCTGGCATACCAACTGCCTGTCTGACAAGTGGTGGTAGCTTGTTAAATTCTTCAGCTGCTCCATATGTGCCATTCCGTAACGCTTTGCTAACCAAACCCCAAGCTGCCATTCCGTCAAGTTCCTGTGGCTGCGATATAGTCTGTATTTTGCCTATCAACTGTCCTATACTTGGGGCGAATCCGCTTGTATCAGAGTTGATGTATGCTTTAAGTGCGACTGACACTTGTTCATAACTGTAATTTTCCAACATCATATTCCACACATCTACTGTTTCTGATAGGTCGTTAGGCTTGTAGTTAGGGTAGCAATCACACATTATGCGAATGATTTTAACTGTTTCTTCTCTTGTCAAGTGTTACCACCTGCCTTTAACTTTAGCTGTCTTGCTATCTCGTCAATCTCTTCCTCTTCTAAAATAGTAAAAGCACGTAACTTCTTTATGGCTTTTACAGTATCGTCAATAGCTTCATTTCTCACATCGTTAATTGTTGTAAAATTACAATCCCATTGACTACAACTACCACTTGAATGATATACGCAATTTTTACAATCTCTGTCCATACATTTGCTCTCCTTTACACATTATCCCAATCAATAGCGCCCTTATTGAAATTCTGATTGCCTTGCTTATTAGAATTATCTTCTTTCAACTCAAACAACCCTTGCCAGCAATGGTCTACTGATTGATTAAGAATTTTAACAGCCAAGTCATTATCTCCACCAGACAACTTTTCAAGAGTATTCATAGCCCTATGTAATGCTTTGCCGGTACATATAGGCTTCTTAATTCTCTTACGCATTGTCACATATTCGTTAAATGCTTCATCAAGTAATTCATCATCGGGATAATAACTTTTCTTTTTGGATATTACGTTAGTAATATCTTTTTCTATATTCTTGTCTTCTTTAATTTCTTCTGTTCTTTCATTCTTACTTTCTTTTAATATAGAGTTTGTTAATAGAATGTTATCTGTTTGTTGATTGTTTGTTAAGTTGCTTGTTATTTGTTTGTTATCTTGCTTGTTATCCGTTTGATACAAATTGTAGTTAACCACAGTAAATATCGTGAATTTGTTTGTTGCTTTGCTTGTTATTTCACCTGTTAATTGTAAGTGTTTTAGTGAGGTACGAATTTCCATTACAGACAAATTAGTTTCTTTTGATAATTCAGATATTGAAGAGGGGAAAGACCCTCTTTCAATTATCTTGCCTTTATAATTTCCGTCTTTCCAATAGGCACTTATCAACATATACATAAAAAGTCTGAATGTATTAATATCACTCCACCATTCCCACTTTAAAATCTTTCTGTCAATTTTAATAAAATTGCCTGCCATAATTACCTCTTCAAGTTCCGTCACATTGTTACTTCACTAAATCATTAATATTAACTCTGAATCCGTCAAATTCCTTACCTTTACTTCTAACATAGGTAGATGTATCAAAGAACATTAAGTTGCCCTCTCTGTCCGTTGCCATACTTACACCGTTTCTTGTAAGACTGCTTTTGAGTAGGTCAAGTAAAATCTGTATTTCCTGCTTTGTTTCGTCTTTCATTATTTACCTCTCCATATCTCTTCATCAAGAATATATTGCCTGATAAATCTATCTGCGTACTGTGGGTGTATCATTGACCTTGCTGTTTTCTTATTATCTGCCCCCGTTTTTGCATAATGCTCTTTTGACATTGCCCTTATAGCGTCCTTGCATTCGATAGCGTTATAACTAATTGGCTCAAAAATAAGATTGTTCTGTGGCTCGCAATTCAAAAACCAATACTGCGTAGGCTTTTTAAAGTAATCTCCGCTATCTCTCCTGTCTCTATCAATTACCGCCGGAAGATAGCACCAATATCGCCTTAAAAAATGCTCTTCTGAATAAGGATTCTCCATTACCAGCTTTAATCCTTTTCTCGTGCAAATAATAAACATTTTGTTTACCAAATCATACATAAGCGAAACTTCTTTAAGCAAATTCATATCAAATTCGCATTTTTCTTCTAAAGACCATTTTTTCTGACTTGCCGACTGTCCTCTGAACCACAGCATTATCTGATTTTCAAACCTTATGCAAGGGAAAAATGCAAATATCAAATCATCTGGGCTTATCTTATCAAACAAACTCGGCTCGCCTTGATACCCCCCCTCTATCTCTTTAAAAAGGTCAGTAACATAATCGGTTTCGTTAAATTCATTCTGAATATCATAGTCGTAGGCTTCAATTCCATACTTTTTGAAAGCATTCTTGAATGTGCCCGACTGTTCAAATAAACAATGTACTATCATTCTGTATCTCCTATAAAGTCAAATAAGTTCATCTGTGATGTCTCGGCTTTTACTCGGCTTTCAGCAATTTTATAATTTTTATCATCATTTTCAAATGCGATAAATTTTAATCCACAATTATGTGCCGCTATTGCAAAAGTTCCACTTCCTGCGAATGGATCCAAAAGTAGTTCACCATTTCTTGCAGATTGAGTAATCATATCCTCTGCAATATCAAGTCGCTTTTGATTCGGGTGTTCCGTCCTCTCATTGCCTTGACAAATTGGTTTTACCCAAAAAGATTGCTTCTGTCCTTTCTCGATATTCCAATAATGTTTAGCACCTGGCAACTTTGTAGCAAAAATGCAAAATTCAGTGCTAGACATATATCCAACCTTAAATATTTGAGGGCAAGGATTGGTTTTACACCAAACCAATGTACTTCTAACATGGAATCCTATATCTTTAAGTATATATTCAATAAAAGATACCTCATTTTTAGGAACCCACATATATAGACTAGCACTGTCTTTCATAACTCTATACACTTCGACAAAGACGCTCTGAATAAAGCTGAAATACGCCTCATTATCTGCAAAGAAATCCCATTTGCCATAATTGAAATTGAGTTCTTTTTTGTTTCCGCTTCTCTTTAATGCCTTGCTATCTATCGCACTTCTATCAATAGACTTTTTTTGAGAAATATTATAAGGAATATCTGTCATTACAATATCTATCATTCCATCATCTATTAATTTAAGCCCATCCCTGCAATCCATTTTATACAATCCATTTTCTAGCATTTTAAATCTACCAAAAGGAAACCTCGGTTTTATGTCGCGACAACCTATTCCTTTCTTTGATTTTTAGTCTATAGTCCTATACTTATCTTCGTAAAATTCCCTATCTTCTTCATTGGAATAGGCTCTTTTACAATTCGTACAAAATTCTAAATGCACCTCTATATCTGTGCTGTTTTCGTATCTACAGCCATTGCAATCATTCATTCCGAATCACCCACTTTCTCAAAAGGAACTCCTCTTAAATGCTCATCAAGGTCTAATTCCGTTCCATCAATATTTCCATTCAGCTTGTTTTGGCAATGACACAATAGTATTTCAAGGTCGCAAATTCTACCTGCCCTATACTCACTTCTTACGAAGTCAAGAACTCTTTTTACGCTTTCCATCCTGTACTTTACTATCTTTGAATTGTACTCAAGTCTTATATCTGCAATTTCTTTTTCATGCTGTCTGATTTCAGCTAAATCGCACTTACAAAATTCATAATCGCTAATAAGTTTTTCCTTTGAATCTCGTGCGATTTCTTCTGCTGTATAGCCTTTAATTTCGCTCATTCGTTCCTACCTTCTTTCAATATATCCATAAACTTCTCATACTGTTTCTGCGAAACCTTGTTATTAGCTTTATCTTCTCTTAATTCGATTTTAAGGTGTTTTTCAGCGATAGAGGATAATTCCCTCGCTAATACCTTTTTGCCTTGCTGTATGCCGTCACGATAACCTTTAGAGGGTTTAAATTCATTTATCTTTTCCTTACCCTCTCCTTGACCGCCAGCTGTCTTATTATAGCGACACTGATAACCTTTCTTGGTGTACTCCAAAATCCAGTACTGCTCCCATTTATCAAGTTCGTTTTCTGGGTAATGAATAAAGTTTAGTTTCCAACCATAAGGATTATCTTTGCTATAAAATCCTCTTTTCTTGATTGATAAATCTATGTGCTGATACCCTACAAGGTGACCACACATCCTCTGCGATAGGTGTAGTGCTTGCCCGATGTAAAAATAAGGAATATCGTTCTCGTCAACTCTGGTCAAAAAATAAATACCACTCTTATCATCAAGTTTTGGATTTATCTTTAGTAGCCTTTGCTTATTGCTTCTCTCTATAGCCTTGGCTCTTGCTATGTTTTGATAACTCAAGAATTGCCACCTGCCTTTACTTCAAAAGGATTCACAAAATTATCAATAGGCTTAGCCCCCATACTAAAAGCTGACGGTTGTTCATCAATGATAGTTTCAAATATTTCAGATAAAGCCTTATCGATATAATTTCTTTTGTGAATATCCTCAATTAGTTTATCTGCATCAATCAATCTCATATATTGTCTCCTGCCTTTACTATCTCTATTGCCTTTTCAAGAAGAATAAGATAATTATTGCTGTTGCCACTTCCATACAGTTTTACAGAAGAGTCTGTTTTCAACTGCTCCGCAACTCTATCAATGTCATAAACTGTCGGCTGATTATCAACAAAATCAAGAATCGCTTTCATCTGGCTTTTGCTATAGTGCTGCTCCTGAAAATTTAAGTTATCTGCGTCAATTAATCTCATTCTTCGTCACTCCAATCTAATCTACAGCCACACTTGCTACAGTAATTTGGTGCATTGTTGTTATTCATTATTCCTATATCGTGACTAACTTTGATTGCGTTTCCACATTCACAATGGAATAAAGAAAGAGTATCACTAAGGTTATGGTTAAATATAGGTTTCATTGGTATCTGCTTTTCAAGTGCCTGTATTGCCATTTCGTTAGCCTTGTAATCATCTTCTGTAAACTTGCAATCGTTGTTCTTGTCCGTAATCTGCATATATAATCGCATATTTTTCAGTTTTTCTATTGCTTCATTCTCTTTCATACTCACACCTCTTTAATTAAATGGTAATCCCTCGTCTGCTACGCCATCTGGAATTGACATAAAGCTGTCTGAACTAGCATTACCGCCCATAATTCCATTGTTATTATTATTCTGCTGATTAGCACGACTTTCGCAAAATTCGTGTTTTTCAACAACGCAATCATTAGTGTAGACTTTCTGTCCGTCCTTGTTGGTATAATTGCCTGTCTGCCATCTGCCCTCAACAATTATCTTGGTTCCCTGATGAAGATACTTCTCTGCAAACTCTCCATTCTTGCCAAATGCGATACAGTTAATAAAATCTGCTGCCTGTTCGCCCTCTTTCTTAAAAGCTCTGTCAACAGCTAATGTGTATCTTGCTACTGCCATACTTCCGTTTGCTGTCTGTGAATATCTAACATCAACTTCTCTAACAACTCTTCCTGAAATTATCACTTTATTCATATTTTTTCCTCTTGCTTTCTGAAATTCGTTTTCTGGTTTCTTCACTTCTTTTTTGTCCTGTATGATGATATATTGTATGCGCCGAATTTGTCATCATACATAAATTTTCAATTCTGTTATCATTTTTTATCCCGTTCAAATGATGTATGCAGCAATTTTGCGGCACTTCTATTCCTGTAGCTTTTTCATAAACTACGATATGTTCCATAACGTATCCGCCTTTATCTGCTCTTTTATGTTCCGGCATTAATATTTGAACGTATCCCTTTCTTGTTCTCCTAACGCCGCCATTCCAATTACTAGCATTTTTACCACTTTTGGCTTTTGACCTGTTCAAAAACTTAATTTCTTCATCTCTCTTTAAATTAAGTGAATAAGCTTTTTTATAGATTGCCAAAAATGTTTTATTAGGAAATAAGGCGATTAATTCATCATTTGTTAAGCGAGAATATTTATCTTTTAATAAAAGGACTTCCTCCTCACTCCATTTGGGATTCATAGTTATTATCTCCTTACATCTAAGTTTTCCATATTTGTTGTGGTTTCTTCTGCTTCTGATTGAAGCCAATCCATACAACTAGCTTCTCCCTCGTATTCTTCGCCAAATGTGTTCTTAAAAGCTATAAGAAACTCTGCTAACTCTTTATCCGGCATATTCCTTATCCTGTCGGCATTGGTCTGTTTGCTATCACATCTGCAACAAGGCTCATCTGAATTAGAGTTGTGATTGTGTTTACAATTACAGTTATTACCCATTTCCTTACCTCTCTTCCTCGATTGTTTCATCTTCCACAAAGTAGTTATTATCCTCAACGCACCATCCGCACTTTTCGCAAACTCTTTTAATTCCATATTCTGTACGGGCTATCATAAGCCTTATTCTGCCACAATGAGGACAATGTTCTGTATCATAGTAATCATCCCATTTGAATACTTTCATTCTCCACCTCTCAATTCTTCCAACTTCTTAAATTAAGTCCGCCACACCTAATACAGTAAAACTTTTTATATCCTCTGGCATATTCAGACAAATAGCCACAATGTCCGCAATATTCTCTTCCATTACTAACTGATATTTGTTTAGGCTCTGACACATTGTTCCTCTCGAACAACTCTCCGTGTTTGCATTCTATACAATAACCATAATCTTCTTTATGCTTGCAAATATTACAATCAATCATTGTTGCCCCTTAATTCTTTCAGTTTTGCTTCGGCTTCGGATTTTGCGAGGAATACTGTTTCTCCGATATCCTCGTCGTCAAATTCATAGTCTTCATAAGCATCTCCGCACTCATCAAAACTACAGCAATCATACTGACAAGAACTTGTATCAAGACCATTGAACTTTATAACAATTTCGGTTAGTCTCATAGGGATAATTATGTTAAATTCCTTGTCTGGATAATAAAGCATATCTCCCACTTTACAAGGCAACTTAACAAGTCTGCCCTGTTCCTCTAAGTCCTCGTATTTTTTCAGTGTTTCTCTTAAATTTGCCATAGCCCACAAATTACGATAGAATAGTGCAATTAGACCACGGACATCCGAAAATGGGTCTATTGCCAAGTTATCTAATATTTCCTCGTCAAACTCCGTGTCACTTATTGGCATTTCATCTTTTGCTAGTGTGACCATAAGGTTTCTCGCAAAATCTCGTGCGTCCATGTCCATCTCGTAATCTCTGTACCGCGCGTTACGCTCATCATCTGCATAGCAACTATTATGTGCCAGTTCAATCATTGACATATCAGATACTTCTTTGTTACTTGTTAATCTCTCCATTGCTGCTCCTTTCTACCACACTGGGTAATAATTCCCTTTATCATCCGCAACCCAATAACCTGTGCTCCAAGTATCAGTTAATGGGCCGTAGACTTTTCTGCCTTTAATCATCTTTCTTGCCTTTCATATTCTTCCATAGTTGGTCTTTTTCCATCTAAATCATTCCAAATGTAAAGCTTGTGATTTTCGTCTTGCCATTGACTTTTGTAGCAATTTCTACAACTGCACCTTCCGCTTAACCAACGCATTTCTCCGTAATACTCTGGCTTTCCACAATGTTTACAAATTACAATTTTATCCACATCTTTCTCCTTTCTAAAATGGACACTCATTATAATTTAATCCCAACCCTTATAAAGGCTTTCAGATACTTCAATCTCTCTGCTATTTAACTCATTTAAAGCCTTAATCAGCTTTAACTTTGTTTCTCTGCAAGGAAAATATCCGTACTTTGTATATCTCAGCATTCTTTCAAATGTACTCATAGGAAATGGGATTTTATCATCAATGACAAGTCTTTTAAGATGTAAATGTTCAAAAAACTTATCATCATATATAACCCTGTATTCAATATGAGTTTCGGTTTTATTGCCATTATCAAAAGGTATTTCTTCCACTTCTGCCCCTGTTTCATCTTCAACCTCTGCTTTGTAATAGGCAAATTTAGTGATAGAAAAATCAAATTGGCTTATAATCTGCTCTGCTGTTCCATAGATTTTACTGATTAATTCAAGCCTTATTCCTGTTTCTTTGTGAACATAAGCCTTTACATTATCATTTTCATACAAGAACTTGTATTTAGCTTCGTCTTCCGAAACAGCATCTTCCATTGTTCCATCAGTATATCCGGCTGTCATACTATCAAAGTAATCAACTGCTTCCTCTCTATCGCCCTCATTTTGAAAGAATATATCAAGGTCTTTCACTTTCTCTTGATTAAAAATATTCTTGAAGCAACCGCCACATATAAATCCTTTATGCCCTTCCATAAATTTATCGAGCCAATTTAACATCCAGTAGTTATCTCTGTTTTCTCTAATCAAAACGGACATTCATCTCCTTTCCTTAAAACCCATTCCCTGTTACGCTCCGCAACATCCACATTCGCCCCATAAGCGACTTTTTTCATCTTCTCGATGAAACTATCTCTATCAGCGTTTTCTGCTGATAGATGGCACATTATGACATTCTGCAAACTATCTGAATAGTTAGCCTTAACAAAATCACAAGCTGTGTCAATGGATAAGTGACCTCTGAATACGTGATTGGCTTTGCCTGTGTTATCCCTGTCGATTAAATCCTTGTCATAATTCACACCTAAGAGGATATGATTTATGCCTTTAAACTTCCACTTGATTAAATTTGTGTCGGTAATGTAAAGCATTCTCCCCATTTCCTTGTGAATAATCAGAAAGCCATATATCGGGCAGGGCTCGCCATTTGCGTCTGTGTGCGTCCAGTTTCCACCTATGGTTGTTAGGTCAAATGTTCTTACAGTAAAATAAGAATTTGCCAGAAACTGGTTCATAAGCAAGGTTTCGTATGGCTTGCATACAGGAATACCCATAGTTTCAAAATCTTTTACCGACTTGCTGTGGTCAAGGTGTTTATGGGTGCATAACACACCCACAACATCTTTAATGTGCCAATCTAAGCCTTTTTTAATCTCCTTAATCGGTATTCCGCAATCAAGGATAAGTGTTTCTCCACTGTTGGAAGTTAGCAGATAGCAATTTCCTGCACTTCCTGTTGCAATACATTTAAGTTTCATTCCTTAATTTCTCCGCATCTTCTCTTAGCATTATTTTGAATTTTCCACCGCACTCACAAACAGCTTTTGCGTCATAAACATTCCAATTTTTATTAGAACGTGATTCATCTTTTTGCTGTGGTTTTCCACACAATTCGCACGCACGTATTATTGGATTTTGTTTCATATTTACACCTCGATTTCATCATCCTGTGGGAACTGAAAGTACTCTGTTGTAGCTTTCTGAAATTGTTCCTCGCTCAAAATACTCTGTACTTCTTCAAAACGCTTTGAACTGGCTGTGCAATGATAAAACACATTATTTTCATACACTTTTCTAAGCATTTCCATAGCCTTAAGTGCCTTTGCGTTGGTTGAGTATTCAGCAATTTTTACACTTGGTGCGTATGAGTTTTGGCAATATATACGTGCTACTTTTGCATCATATTTAGCACCAATAACAAATAATTGATAATCATTATATGGAACATCTAATGCTCCGTCCTGCGAAATTATTCTCATACTCAATCTCCTATTCTGCCTGCATAAATGGCGGTAATGTGCTATCTTCTGCCTGTTCTTCGGTTGCTTCTGCGGCTGTGTCGTCAACTACATCTGCCTTATCTTCTATAAACTCAACAGTATTAGCATTTTCAGCAATTTCAGCCTGTGCAACTTGATATACCTCGTCCATTTCAACTTGCGCCTGTCTTGCCATCGGGTCATAATTCTTAGGGTATTTCCTTGTTGCATTGTTACACATTTTTCTCTGTATCATACTCTCTGGGGTATCAAGCCAAGCACCGCTTATAAAAGGTCTTGCAAGCTCACATTCAAGCATTTCATCAACCGTCTTGCACACTCTTAAGGCATTGAGTATCTCGTCTTTCTTAGCCTTAATTTCTGCTTTCTGCTTTGGTGTGGCGTGGTATCTATCCTCACAAATACCAAAAGTCTCATTCATTATGTTTTGCTTAACATGCGCTAACAGATTTACCTTAACACTGTCTCTATCAGCAGAAAGATATGTTACTGTGCCGTCTAATAGCTTAACAGGATATACAACTCTTACCGCTTTATCAGATAATCCGTTTTCTTCCCACTCCGGCTCTGTAACTGTAAGTCCTTTATGTTTAGGCGGTATGTACTTGTCACCCTCTTTAATTACCCAATACGGATATACCTGTTTAACATCTTTTCCGTAGTTGGCGAGCAAAGAGTCATAACCTGTACCCTCGATTCCCATTTCAACCTGTTTCTGCCATATATCCTTGCCTGTCTGTGGGTCAGTTCCCACCTTTACATTTCTTAACTGAAAATAGCACTCTCTTGGATATGCACTAGCATTTAACTTAAGACTTGCACAACGCTTAACAATGCCCCTTAAATTACTTGTATCAAGGTTTCTCATATCAATCTTAGGGTCATTCTTAACAAGATTAAATATGCTTGTCATAGCTTCCATAGCACACTCTTTTGCGTAATCGTCCATATCCATTCCAACAGCCTTATAATCATTGATGATAAGCCCTGTCATTGTATTACTCCACTCACTTAATGATGTAGTAAACGCTTTCTTTTCTACAACTGCTGTCTGTTCTGCCATAATTATTCCTCACTTTCTTCAAAATGTTCTTTTATATCCAATCCGTCATCGTCGTACCACTCGTACCATTCCCGCTCTTCCTCATCAAAATATTCAGGCCCGGAAGCGCTACAGTAGTCCGGTTTTATGTGATTTTCATACTGAAACAAGTCATAATCCCATAATGTATTAAGGATTTTCCAAGCCTGTTCAATGCTTTCAACTTCGACATAAAAGTTTTTAACCGCTCCTACTTGACAATTGCGCCAAACTCTTAATTTCGCCATATTATCCCTCTACAATCTCTAATTTCTCACTATCATTTACAATCAGCATAATCAACTGACTGTCCACCATTTCAGAAACTTTCTTCTGATTCTCCGTACTAAGGCTTTCAGAATCATCTAAAACAATAGGCACTGATATGCCGCTAATCTTCTGAATAGAATTACAAATATCAACTCTGCCTAAAATCCTGTTACCCTTGTTGCTCATAGTTGTTAAAATGCTCTTTCCGTCAACAGTAGGTATGCAACAGCTCTTGTAATTACCATTCTTAGCATATTCAAACAACTGCCACTTAACAAGTGAGAAATGGCTTTTTACCGCTTCTGTCAAGGCTTCATTCTTTGCCTTGTCAAGTTCATCAAGCAAATCAAGGATTTTCTCGGCATTAGCCTTATTCTGTTCAGAATCAATCCTTGTCTGCTTTAATTCTTCAAGTCGCTGTTCATCTGCTGCCGTATCAGACTTTGCAATCTGACTTTCGCATTCTGCTAACTGCTGCCTTAAAGCTGTTTCCTGTGCTTTTAATTCTGCCTTAACTGCTGAAATATCATTAGCCTTGTGTATAGCCTGTTCTTTTTCAGCAATCTGCTGTTCAAGTGCCTTGTATTCCTCGATGGCTGATACATCAATTTCCTGTGGAAGTTCGGATAACTGCTTTTCAAGGTCTGCAATAGCTGTATTCAGCATTTCAAGGTTTTCCCTATGCTGTGGTAATTCTGTTTTAAGGCTTTCAAGCGTAGCTTTTTCCTTATCAAGTCTTTCCTTATACATATTGCCATTGTCAGTAATTGCCTTTAAGTTATCAGCCTTATGTTTTTCAAAATCAGCCTTTAACTGCTCTTTCTTATCTTCCTTATATTCATTGCCACAATAAGGACAGATAAGGCTATTCTTGTCAAACTTACGCTCATTCTCTTCTTTCCACTTATCACGCTCCGTCTGCAAGTAAGCCTTAATGCACTCAATGACCTTTTCTGAACTGGAAATACAGTTTTCGGTATCGGCAATAGTCTTTTCTGTCTGCTTAACAAGAAACCTCTTATCAGAAATCTTGTCCTCAATCTCTCTTCTAGCCTTAACATTACCCTCATTGGCTTTGCGGCTCATATCACTAAGTTCAAACTTCAAGTTAAGGATATCCGAACTAGCTTTGTCATATTCAGCCATCAGCTTGTCATTGTCAGTCTGTTTTGCCACGCAATCAGCAATCTGTTCTTTAAGGCTGTTCTTCTGTAATTCAAGGTCAGATACTTCAATAGCCTGTTTAATCTGTATATCCCTTTCCTTTTCCTTAATCTGTCCGTCAAGAATAGGCAAATCTTTTGTAATCTTGGTCTTGGTAGCCTTATTCATAGCGGATATTTCTTCTGTTGTATACTTCTCTAAAAAAGGAACTAACTCGGCTAATTCAGCTTTCTGTGAAGCTATATCAAGGTCTGCAACATTGCCTACAAGACCGAATAAGTACTCACGCATTTCAGCCGGCTTCTGATTGAGAAATGCGTTCACATTACTGCACATCTTGAATACATTCATATCAACATCAAGGTATGTGTTGAAGTCCTTTAATGTCTTAGGCACATCATTGATAAAATACTTGTTATCGTCCTTGTATGAACTGCCGTCCTTGCTGTATGTACGCTTCTGAACCTTTCTCAATGTAACTTCCTTGCCATCGACATCAAGTGTAAGTGTTACCGCCGTATCCATGTCATCAACGGATTTTCCGTCAACCTCACGTCTGACAACCGGATTATCCTTTAATTCATAATCACAGTTAAACAAGCACCACAGATAAGCTGTAGCAATAGTTGACTTACCCTTGCCATTCTTAGCCATAATCTTTGTAATGGCATAAAAATCAAGCTCTGCGTGTGCATAGCACATAAAGTTTTCAAGAACTACCTTTTTTAAAACTGCTCTTTTCATAAACATATCCTTTCCTTATTTATATATTCATAATGAACACATCATCTTCTATTGAGAAGTTATCAACTGTCTTATCCGCAAGATAATGCCGTCTGTCAAGTTCATCAAATGTGCCGTCAAATATAACACCTTGGACTGGATGCCATACTTGACAACGCTTTTCATTGTCTGCTGCCATATTTGCTAATTCTGAAACTGTAATATCACTATTCATCAGCATTCTCCTCTTCCTCTATAATCTCAACTCTGCCTACTGATACCTCATAAGCTACTCTGTTTTCAATTTCATCTTCACTTATCTTCTTTGTATAAGGTCTTGACTGAAACCTGCCTGTCATTTCTATATGTGTTCCTACTGGCAAGTGACCTACGAACTTAGCTGTTCTGCCCCAAGTTATGCAAGGTATATAGTCTGACTTGCCATATGCTCTGTTAACGGCTATGAGAACATCTGCTATTTCTCTTCCAAGAGGTGTTACCCTGTATATAGGTTCTTTGCAAATAAAGCCTCTAAGAACTACATCATTATTAAAAGGTAGTTCTGCCTCGTTTTCATATATCTCTATAACTTCGGTAAAGATTGCTAATATCAGCTTGCTTTTTTCACCTATATGCTCATTGTAGCTTCTTATTCTTCCTGTAATCATTACGCAAGCACCTGTTTTTAATTCTTTCATATCTACAATTCTTTCAGATATAAGAACAGGAAGTGTATCTACTGTTCCGCTAACTCTATTAACCGAAACCATCATCTTAAAGAATTTTTCTCCAAAAACTTCGTGATTGAAAACTGGTTCTTCTGCAACTAACCCAAAAACTGTAATATTGTTATTTCTCTCTTTCATCTTTAGTTCTCCTCTCTCTTTTCTACAAATCCAACAACTTTACCGCCGTCAATAACTGTATACATATCCTTTTTCTCGTACATATCAATGCAATCCTGCACTGTTATTACTTTCTCGTTTACCTGTTTCATATTGTTCTTTCCTTTCTTTTGCTTTAATCTTTAATGTTGTAACTACAATACATATAGTTTCTAGTATCATTCCGACAACAACGCCCAACATAAACCCCTGTATCATAGCTTATATCTCTCTTTCATTATCATAGGCAGTTCGTAGCAGTCGATATAATCGTGAGTGTCTGCTATGTACTTCTTTTTAAGTTCACTCAAACCACACCCGTATTCGTGCTTTAACTGCCCTAAAATATCTTTTACAACTACTCTTCTTAAGAGTTCACAATTCTTATTTCTTCCTAAGAGGTAACTTGTTCTTCTGCCAATGTGTGCCAGGATTTCAAGTTTTTCCACCTCATTAATCTGCTCTCTTTCGCCTTTTTCAGAAATAATAAATATCAATCTGCTAAAACTCCTTTCTAATTAATAAGCTGAAATATCATTTGCACAATAAATAATATTGCTGATAAAATCCATAAATATTCAGCTATCCTACTGTCTCTCTTTGCTTTCTTGTATGCCGCAATAGAGATTTCCAACTTGTTTCTTTCTGCTATCAATTCCTCTACTGATATGCTATACTGTGGTGTTGCCTGTATTTCCTTTTCCATAAAACAATCCTCCGCTTAATCATCAGTTCTCTAAGTTTATCTGTGCATTGCAATCTTTTATTAACATCATTGTGTTAGTGCTTGGCATCCAGTTTTTAATATATTCAACTGCCTGTTCATTCTTAAGCCTTGGTGTGTTGGCTCTTGAATTAACATTGAAATAATCCTTGTAATCGTGATTAATCTCTGCAAATACTTTTCTGCTTATTTCCTTGTAAGCGTTACTGTTTTTACCGCCTAAGATTTTTATTACCCTTGCTGATACTAAGTCATTAAGCACTTTCTGCTGTCCGTAATCAACGTTCATTGTATTTTCCAACTTAGACACTCTGTCTGACACATCGTCTAACATACCTAGCTGTATTCTCATCATTTCCTGTGGGGATAACTTTTTCTGATAACTGCCTGTCTTTCTGATTGACGGAAGTACCTCTCCTGTAACCCAATCTGTAAATCTCTCTGCACTTTCTTTGCGGCTCTGAAAGATTGTCTTGTAAAGATTAGCCTCGCTAATAAATATCATTTTCTGCATTCCACCCTTTGTAAGGGTATCCGCAGTATGGATACCCTTTTCAGATAACCTCTGCTTAACATTTCCTACATTTGATATTTCCAATGCCTTGCATACATCAGCCAGACAAAACATAGGTTCATCATCTTTAGTAATGGTTCGGATTTCTCCAAACTCTGAATTGCTAAAAATCTGTAGCTCCATAAACATTCCTTTCTGAAAGTTAAATATTTTGAACTTCTAAAGCAAAAAAATAATCCTGTATATCATCTTCTGATAAATCTAATAATTTAATTGCTTTTAAAATTTCAATCTGTTTCCAAGGTCGCTTGCCTGTCATTTTAAGTGATAAAGTCCTGTCTGAACAGCCAAACGCCTTGGCAAAGTCCGTCTGACTTCCGTACTTTTCAATTATGCGACCTCTTAACTTACTGTAATTAAAAGCCATTCCAATTCTTCTCCTTTCTCCGTTTTTTGTTCAATGTTTTGAACTGATTGTATAATAGCATTATTAAATTAATATGTCAATAAAAAGTTCAATATTTTTTACTTTTTTAGTTTTACATCTTGAACTTTTGTTCAAATAATGGTATATTATCAACAGAAAGGAGGATAACTAAGATGAAAGAGAATACATCAGATAGGCTTAAACAGCTAATGAATGAACGGAAGTTAAAGCAAGTTGATATTTTGAATTTATCATTACCATATTGTAAGAAATACAATATCAAGATGAATAAATCCGATATTAGCCAGTATGTATCAGGCAAAGTTGAACCTAGCCAAGAAAAGCTAGTTGTCTTAGGAATGGCTTTGAACGTGTCAGAAGCGTGGCTAATGGGATTTGATGTTTCGCCAATCCGTAAGGATAATTCAAAAGAAGCTGAAAAAGATGTTGATTTACTTTGGAAGTTTTCTATGTTAGAACAAAGAGATAAAGAAACGATATTAGATATGATAGATGTTATGTTATCTCGAAAAGAAAAGAAGTAGGGTTTTACCCCCACCTCTTCAAAAAGTTTTCTATGAATGAATACAGGTACTCTAATGTACCTGTATTTTCTATTTTATTTATGAGTTCTATTAACTTATCTTTGTAATTTTCCTCATTACTGTTATCCATAAACCTGCACTCCCCTCTCTTGCCCTTGCACGTTTGATAGCGATACGATTATTATAGAACACGCGTTCTATCGTGTCAAGTGTAGCGGCGATATTGCCAACGCCAATCAAACAATATCGCCTGCCAGAACTTGAAAATGTTTAAGGGTCTTTTCTCAAAGACAAGTTTATTATACATTTATCGTTAGTATATTTCAAATACTTTCGGTCGTGTTATTTCGACAATTTTCGACAAATTAAATTGTTTACTTTTTATTTATGCGTTTTTTATAGTGAGAACAATGCCATATATAATTATAGATTATTGCTCTAATTCTTTCGTATGATACATTATATTCTTCGCTTAGAGCTTTCATTTTAATTCCAGCTATGTATTTTTTTACAATTTCTTTGTTTCGTTCGGATACATTAACTGTATCTATCAACTCCATATAGTTATTTTGTTCTATTGTATCTTTTAGCATTTTATCCGTCCTTTCTTTGCAATTATAATTTATTATACTATAAAGTACGCTAAATTACATTAAGCAACTTATTCAATACGCAACTGGAACTTATCGATTGCATTGCCCATAACGCCTGCATATCCGTCCATTCCGTTAGATGTTTCATCATCTATCTGCTCTGGATAGAAGTTGCGGTTGTCAAATACAGATACCATATACTTTGCATACTTCCAAGGCTCACCCTCTGGCGTATAGTAAATGATTTCTATTGCGTCAATCTCGTGCTTCTTGTCACCTGCATAGCCATTATCGTAATCGTCATAATTAAAGCCAGTAACATAAGGAAGCCAATCTCCGCCCTTTAAGTGAACTCTGTACTTAACTGAACCTCTGCTAACCTTGATAATAAGTGCTGTGATAGCTTTATTGTCGCCTGCACCAGCCCAATCTTCTCTATCTTCTACTTCACCCCACCATCTATCGGTATAAGCGGCGTATGTAGCATATACGTGTTCATCTGTGCTATCCTCTGTGTTATCTTCTTCGCTGTTATCTTCTGTATTATCTTCTTCATTATGAAAGCCATAGAATTCTGATAAGTCGCAAACTCCGTCTACTCCGTCAACAACGCCGCTTGATGTGTACTGCCAACCTGCAAGGTAATGGTCAATGTTAGGTGTCTTGTCTGTGTTAACATCATCATTTAACTGCATTTCATCATAGCCTAAGTAGTAACGTGCTATCCAGAACGGACAATCTAAGTCGCTAGGGTCTGTATAGGGCTTGATGTAACTACCATAGAATGATAAGCCAGTATATACGCCAAAGTCATATCCTGCACCCTCAATAACCTCTTTGTAAGCCTTGATAATATCAATAAGCTCTGAACCTAAGTTTCGCATACAAGTATCTTCAACGTCCATCCAAACTGTTACCTTACGTCCGTCAAGTACCTCTAATACTCTTTTAGCCGCTGCGATAGCTTCTTCTACTGTTGGCGTGTAAACATAATTGTATACACCGCAGATATGCACACCTGCTAATTGACAGCCTTTCCAGTTGTTTTCAAGTTGCTTATCTGGGTCAAAATCACGTCTGATAACTTTAAGGATAGCGTGAGTAAGTCCTGCCGCCTTAACTCTGTTCCAGTCAACTACACCATTCCACGCTGAAAAATCTCCACATTTAATCATAATTAAAATACCTCACTTTCTACTGTTCCTGTTGCATCTGAACTAACTGTGTTATCTTCTGTGCTGTATGTTGCCTTGTAAGTGTTTTTAACACCATCAAGGAAGCTCTTAAGCTCACTGTCTAGTGCTATATCATTCGCCAAGTATGCCGCAAAATCATTGAAGCTAGCTGACATACTGACTGTGCCGCTTTCGCTGATTGTAGCTGACAGATAAGCTACCTGTTTAAGTGTTCCGTCTGAATTTTGAACAGATAATGTTCCGTTCTTCTGAATTGATGAGTTGATGTCTAACATTGTGTTTTACCTCCTAATCTTATATCCAATTTTTATTTTCGTTGTCCCAAGTGATAACAACATTATCCCCTATATATCCGCGAAGATAACGTCCATCCCAATCAAACATAATATCACCAGAAAAAGGATTTCTATTAATTACACATCCTCTTTGATAGTATGACCCATCTTCTGTTTGATGCATTATATACAATGCTGTAGTCTTTATTGAGCTGTTAACTACAGATAGAGCACAGTCACCAAAAGAACTCCAACCTTTTGAGTCTATAGAAATTTTTCCTTTTTCAATTTTCGTCCAAGCTTGCGGTTCTCCATTGATGTAAGGCTGGTAATATAATTCGATGCGGTCTCTTAACACTTCTAACTCTAATCCTGCCGAACCATACATTTTAATACCTTTACCGCTCTCAACATTGAACTGCATTTCGCCATCGTTAGTAACGTGCCACAGGGAGTTTAGTGTGCTTGGCGAAGTTCCTTGTACGGCTCCTTTCTGAACAGAAAAAATCCAATCACCAATATTTTTTGAACTTTGAATGTAAGTTCTTCTTAAGTATCCGTCTGGTGCTAAGTAATCATTCTTTAAGCTTCCATCAGTAATATCCCAATTGCCAATGCGACCCCCGGTCCCGATTATATCACTACAGGTAATTGTCCCCGTTGCACTTATAATTGTATTAGTTGATGTTAAAGTAAATGCGTTACCACTAATGTTAACGCTCTTGTTACCGCTAATATTAATAGCCCCCTTAGCCTTAAGCGTTATATCATCTGCAATTGCTTCAATTGCGGATTTAAGTTCGCCACTTTTTGGGTCTTTCTTGATATAAGCACTAAGACTTGCTGTTGTAGCGTAATTTTTAAGGCTATCTTTTGTGGCATATGCTCCTGCTACTTCTAACTTAATCGCTGAACTTTCTTTACTTATTGCTGTGCTTATAGCCGCATTCATCTGCGTTGTTGTGCTGTAGCTACTTAAGCTATCCTTTGTAGCATAAGCATTAGACACTTCAAGTTTAATGCTATTGCTTTCTGCTTTTACAGCCTGCGTTATAGCATTCTTCATAACTGTGGTTGTACTGTAGTTATCTTTTAAATTCTGCTGCACACTTAACAATGATGTAGATATACTATCTAAGTTCATTTTAAAGCTAGCGTTCTGATTAAGCATATAGGCTAATTGCGTGTTAGATACCTCTTTCCAACTCCAATTGCCTTTACCATCTTTAGCCCAACGCCAAGTTTTTTGAGCTGTTTCGTTGTATGCTATTGCCCCGTGATATTTTGCGTATTCATCATTGCTATAAGTCCAAGTAAGATTATCGCTTGGAAATAAATCATCTGATGGATAAATAGGTATGAACCAATCAATAGCTGGGTAATTATCTTTGTTAGGTGTTTCCGTAACTGTATACACCATAAAATTATCGTTCGTTTGTTGGTATAAGTCAGATAACGTGATTTCATAGCTATCTAACTTCTGATTGACAGTAGAAAACTTAGTCTTAATGCTTTCGTTGTCAACATTTTCAGTCCACCACAATTTATTAGTGATAAAATCACTAGCAACTTTCATCATACCGCCCCATTGAGTATAATCTTTGCCAGCACCACTTGTTATAGCTTGCATAATGACATTAAGTGTCTGTTTTTCGTTATCAAGGTAAATCTTATTACTCTTAAGTGTATAGGTGTTATCGTTATTGATAACACTAAATAGTGTTTCAATATCTAGCTTACTTGCATTAATATTAGCGTCATCTTGAACAACATCATCACGAACAACTTTTCTTGTAACGCCTTTTTCGGTAAGTCCTAAGGCATCAAACATAAGATTGCCGGCTTTATCCCAGACGTACATATTGTAGTCCGAATTAGCGTCTTTACCTATTTGAACTCTTATTCTGTCAGTATCTTTAATGATAATTGTGTTATCTTGCCAATAAGACATTCCATTTTCGCTATGAACCTTAAATTTGGTGGTATTAAGGTCAAGTGCTGTAATCTTGCTCGCAGCTATGCTGTCAATCATAGCATCCTTAATCTGTGCATTGCCAATAACACTTACGACTGCATTGGCGAATTCTGTTGTTAAACTTTTACCTGTCGCTGAACCAAACATTAAGGTCTTAATGTCTGCTACATCTGCATTTAACACGCCTACCTGTGCATAATCTGCTTGTAACTTAGCGATATTAGCTTCATTAATTGTAGCTTTACTTGCTGTCAAATTAACAATATCTGCTGTAATAGCTTCAATCTTATTAGCCTTTAATCGGTCGATATACGCTTGATGTGCTTTTAAACTCTCAATATTAGCACTAGTTATATCGGCATTCTCGATAACTGCCTTGTTGATTAAGACTAAATCAGCGTAGTATCGTTCCATTTGCTTTGTTATCGGACCGCTAGCAATATTGCTGTTTTCTGTGTCAGATTGACCTATAGATGTAACAGTATCCATAAGTCCGCCGTCGCATTCGTGCGTAATCTGCATTATAGGCACTTTGTAATCAACGCCGCCCTTATTAACAGTTATAATGTCGCCTACTTCAAGCCGCCAGTCACCGACAAACTTAACTGTAAGCGGTCTAAACTGAAAGCCGCCTATCTTTTTATAAATCTCATTTAAGTTAGCTTGTGTCATAAATGGATTAGCAAAGCTAAGTCCAGTTGTACCACTGCCGCTAGTGATTGTGCTAGTTTCCTTATCACCAGACTTTGTATTGTTACAAGTCAGCTTTCTTATCGTAAAATCTTTGCTAGTGGTAAAAGCAACCCCTTGCTGATAGTATTGATGTCCGTCAAGCACATAACCGCTATCTTTGTACCACTTTATTTCAAGGTTTCCGTCAGAATTAATTACCGCGTTACAGCCTTGCAACATAGCCATATAACCTATCATTTCACGCATTGTATAGCCTTGCGGCTTATCTATGATTGTATGTGTGTTTGTTATGCTAGTTGCTAACTGTATGCCTAGCTTTGTACAGATTTCCTCTAAAATAGCCTTATCTGTACTAGGATAAGTCAAAGCTGAAAAATAACCTTTTTCAGCTTTGTACATCTTGTCATAAGCTGTGTACTTAGTGTATTCGCCGTTACTTTCTTCTTTAGTTACAGTAAATATGCCTATCTGTACATACTCAATGCCGCTATCGCCCTTAACACCCTCAAAAATGGTTATATCCTTATTTTCAAGCGTGATTTCTGGATTATAAATAGAAAAGGTAACACTACTACTGCAAGTGTTACCTATGGAAATGCTATTGTTCGGATTGATTATGTTGCTGTACTTAAACTCATTAAGTGTCTGATTGTATTCTTTTCCGTCAACTAAATATTTGCTGTAATATCTCGCATACAGCAAATTGAAATCCGCACCCCAATTAATATTTTTCATTAGGTTGCTCCTTTCTGCTGATTAATCGTTAATCATAAAGCTAAGTGCGATAATCTTAGCTGGCTCAATGGCTTCACAACTATCAAATGCACTTATATCAACTTTTGTGTATTCAGATACTTCTATTTCCTGTTCTCCTAGTTCTTCAAGTTCTGATTTTATCTTATCGTTGTTATCTTTATTTTCCTTTCGTATCTTTTCTATCGTTTCTACAACTGCTTTAAAGTGTGGCTCTAACATCTTAATGTTAGACATAATGGCAACTGCTAATCTGCCACCCATTTTAAGCTGTGCCACGCTTGCAAGTGCTTCATAATGTGCTAAAACTTCATTTCCTGTTATTTTCATAGTTAATCTCCTTATTTCTGAATTAAACTTAATTTTGCTCCGACTATTAATCCGTCCTCATTCTTTGCCCTTGTTAGATACGGATATGTCACATCTCCTGTGTATATTGTCATTTCCTTTTGTTGACCGCCTAAGAACAGGACTTGTGCTGTTGGGAATGGGTTATCTATGTCGCTAATCACATTATCAAGCAATAATGCCTGTTCTCCTGTTAATGGCGGTAATTGCAGTTCTACTTTGTCTTTAATAGCCACGATTGTGCCTACCATTTCTCCATAATCGTTTCTTCCTGTGTTCTTAGACCATATCTTATTTCTGCTGTATGTGTAGCCGTTATATGCTACTGGGAATGTTACTCCCTCGATAATTACAGCGCTTATCATTCAATCACCTCTTTTCTATATATTTACTTCAATAAGCCCAGACAGACTTAACCATATGGAAGACGGAATTAAGAATAATAACGATATGATAAGCAAGCTAAACAGCAATTCTTATAATTTATTTAAAGTAATCAAGGTTAGTTACGATAATGCAGTAATTGAAGCTAACAAGCCGTTCCTAATAGAAAAGGAATTCACGCTACCTACCGGCTATAAAGCAATAGGTATATGTGGGCAACACTTAGGAAGAAATGCTGGTATTACTTACACAATGGTTGGTATATCAGATGGACATATATGCCAAGTTGGTGGGTGGGCAGGTAGTAACACATACTTTAATGGCTATGTGGAAATTTTATTGTGTACAGCTTTATAATTTATTTTTTTCTGATTACCCTAAAGTTTAATAATTAAAAATTGGTAAATAGTTAATTCAGATAAGTACGCAACTGTCTTGTACATATTCAATCGCATTTGTTGAACTTGGTGCATATGCACTTAGAGTTCCATTTATATATGCAAATTTTATTATTTTTCCACTAGTATTAGCGGCTAAGTGTCCATAACCTTTGTAATTTATATTGCTTATTTCACCAATTGTGGTCCATTCTTTTGGAAATGCTTGAGTTAATCTGCCGCTGGAATGCAGGTAACATATGCCCAATTTGTGGTATATGATTAATTCAAGACCTAGGTAATTAAATATTCCCTCAATGTCACTATTAGCTATATTGCTGTTTAGTTCACTTATCATATCATTATTACTCTTAATTCCATCTTCCATATGGTTAAGTCTATCTGGACTTAATGGAGTGCCGCCGCTAGTGCCAGCTTTCCACGCTTGCTTTATGTATTGTATAAAATTCATAGTAAAACCTCACTTTCCAAGCACACAAAAAGGACACCTCACAATTAAGTGAAATGTCCTTGTCATTTTGCTGTTTATTTGTTATTATTGGTATGAGTTAATTTGCATTCACTCATACGTGCTAATCAGAACAGGTCTATTCAACTTGTTCTGATTTTTTTATTCTAGTAGAGCCAAGATTGCGGCGCTACTGATTTAATGTCTTTCTCCACAAGTGGAGAAAAGCGTTGCAACAACTATACAAATACTTCCCCCAGCTTTATGGGGAATATTTTGCAACTTCCTGCAAAAACTTTCCCGACTTCTTGGGAATTTTTTCGTACCCACTTGTGGGTACGCTATGCTGCTATCAGTTTCCTTGCTGGGTTAGTTATAAACTCTTTTATCTCGTTATATCCCCAACCGCAATTAACAAGTCCACTGATAATCATTTCTATTGATTGTACCTTTTCAAGTTCTTCTGCTGTGAAATAATCACGCAAATTAGCCTTTTTATCAATCCCACATTCTTCTCTTAACTGTTTTGCTGTCTTTCCGAATACAGTCCTATATACAATGTCAGTATAAGTCGAATATGCGTGTCCGTGCATTCTCTCATTTTCGCTTGACTGCTGAATAGCTTTAGTAAGTGACTGCCTAACTGCTATGCCTTTTTCTCTCTCTATCAGCTTGCCTTTGAGAAGTTCTTCCATTTGATTAAATTGGTTAATATAGGCTTCTTTAAATTTCATAACTTTCTCGCCAGTATAACCCATAGCAAGAATGGTAAAACCATCTCTTGTCATATATACCATTGGATATGTTTTTTTATTGTTCTCAACGGAATATTTAGAAAACGCAAAATTGCGTTCTCTAAACTCTGGACTACATTCAAGATTTTCTATATCCCTAAGTACATCCGAATGTCTTTTCCCAAAAGTTTCTGCTACATCAAGGCTTGTTACAACTGTTACTTCTTTGCCTTTGCTTATTTTCCTTGTTTCTACTAGCATAGATACCTCCAAAATATTTTTATTTTATATTTCATTGGTATGTTAAAAGCGCACACAAAAGACTATTCTTGAAAATTTATCTTTCGTATGCGCTGTGTCTCGTTCGTTCTATTAATTTTAGCATATACCAAGATAATATATTTTATGAATATTGTCAACTGGTGTCTTTTTATGCTCCCCTCTTTTTTATAAAACAACTTATTTACTTAAATCATCTTTCGACATATTAACAGCAAAACGATATATTTGATGTAATATCCATATATCCTCAATATTTTCTAATGCTTTATTTATTTCGTCTTTTAATTGTTTTTCCATCTGTTTTCCTCCAAAAAAATATTGATTTTCCCAAAGGAACGTAGTAATATAACTATATTCCTTTGGAATATCTTGGTTGAGTAGTCACTATAAGTTTTGACCGACTTGTGGCTACTCTTTTTTGTTGTCTTTAAGTTCTTTTTCTACTAACCCTATGCCTTTCATAATGGTATCAGTTCTTGTTAATTCCAATTCATCAGCACATTTCTGAATACGATTAGCTTCATCTTTTGTTATCCTAATGTTAAGATTAACATTTCTAGGGTTTTCCTTATGCGGTCTTCCTACTGGACTAATAATAATCACTCCTTTCAATTATTGCCCTTGCAATATTTATGTTATTATAATAACTGCCCTTGCAATAATTGTCAAGCACTTTTTAATAAAAAATGGAACGCACCAAAAAGATACGTTCCATTAAAATCATGTATTACCAAAAAATCAGCCCACATCTGTTACACACAAACCTATGTTGTGAATAAGTTCCGCCCTGTTGCTTAATCTTCTCTTTCTTATTAACCAGCGTAAACGGTCTAAACGGATTCAAATTAACGGTATATCTTGTCTTAGTTTTCTGTGGTACAGTTGTTGTAATCTGTGTGTGAGAGCAGTCCCAACTGCTACATCTTGGACAATATACTTCAACTAAGCCGTTTTCTGTCGCTCTGTACACTCCTTTAAAGTTAGGATTTAGTGGGCGTTGAATTTGTGGTTGCTGTTTTTTCTTTATTCCTAATACTTCCAGCATTTTATATAAGCCTTTTTTTAACATATACATTCCCCCTTATCTTTAGTACTTTAAATATATTCTTTTATTATTTATTTGTCAATTAATAAGGGAATGCTGCTTGCCCTGTCATATTAGTGTAGTTATTAGCTTTATCCTGTACCATTGTAAACAATTTATCAGCGTCACCTTGTAGTGTTATATTAACGTTGTTGTTGGCTTCTGACATAGCCGCTACAACCGCATTGTATACTGCTGGATAAACTGCATTAGCAATACCTGTTGTAATTTCTTGTTGATTGGCTACTGCTGTTCTTCCGTCCATAGTACCAACCATTTCGGGTGCTACTTCATTAGCAACGAATAACTGTCCTTTGTTTGGAAAGCCGCCATTTGCATACCAATCAACACTTATCTTGGGCACTTGAGGTGGCACAAGACTAAATTCGCCATCAATATCGAAATGTGGCGTTTTTATATGTGGAAAGCTAAGTCCTAAGTTGTCCCACCAATCTTTGAAATTATACCACATATCTCTTACTTTATAAAAAAAGTTCTCAACGGCTACTGAAATTTCACTAAGGGATGGTTTGCTATCCCACCAATTAACTACATTATTCCACTTATCTTGTATGCCTACTCTTATTCCATCTGCCATATCACGCCATCTATCTGCCGTAAAGTAAGGTGCTACGTGATTATTCCACCAATTGTAAATTCCGGTTGTGCTCCACCAAGAAGAAAAATCAGACCATTTATCTTGTAGACTTGACTTGAAATTATCACCCAAGTTGTTCCATTTATCTTTAGCAAACCAAGGCATAACATCATTATTCCACCAATTTACGATTGCTGTATTATTCCACCAATCTGTAATTTCATTCCATTTTTCTTGTGCAGCTATTTTTATATTTTCTATGCCATCTTTTGCTTTTTTTACATATTTACTATCATCTATGCTTGCTGAAAATTCCGTAATAAATTTAAGTGTAAGAATTCCGCCCGGAATAACCAAAGAAGCCAAAATTCCTGCAATTCCCCATTTGTCGTATATCTCCTGGTAAGCACCCCATATTAATTTTATTGCTGATACTCCTAAGTCAATTGCTAGGTCCAAAATTTTTACAGTTATTTTTCCTAAATCTATACCTTCAATAAACTTTATTATATTTCTTCCTAATTGTTCCCAATCAACAGAACTAACAAATCCATCTGCAAAATCCAAAACATTGCAAATAGCTTCTGTAATTGCTTCTCCTGTTTTTTTCCAAGGAAAAGCATTTATCCCTTTGTTTATTTGTTTGCCTGCGTAAGTACCTATTCCGTACCAGTCACCCTTTTTTATGGCTTTTTCTATTCTATCAGCCCAAGCGACTGCCGAATTTTCCATATTAGCTAATGCCTTATTCCACGCCGCTTCATATTCTGCCGCCGCCTTAGCAATATCGTCTGTCAAATCAATAGTGCTACCGCCACCACCGCTTGAGCCCTTGCTTGAGCTTGTATCGTCCTGTAATTTATTTATTTCATCAAATCCCATAAGGGATAATGTAGCTTTCTTAGCTGAATCAGCTACATCTTGGTAGCCGTTTGAAATATCTTCTAAGCCATCTGATGTGTCTTTATAGCCACTTTGTCCGAAGCTCTCAAAGTCAATCTTAACGCCCATTAAAGAAGCAAGACCAACTAATAATCTTTTGATTACAATAGTTACTCCGTTTACTACTGGCATAACCTTTGAAAGAATTGGGATAAATAGCTGTCCTGCTACCATTCCTACCTCTTTCATATTGTTACTGAACTGGCGTAACATATTACTTGGACTGTTAATCGTATTGGCTAAATCGCCCCAAGATACTTTACTTTGGTCTAATATTGCTAACACTCTTAACTGCTGTTTTTCCATCTGTGTCATTTCTGATACAGACTTAGAAATGCCTAAGTTATAAGCATATGTCGCTAATGTAGCATTGGTAATATCAATACCATACTTGTACAATGCCCTCGATTGTCCGATTAAACCGCTTTGTAAGTTCTGTGCTACTGTTGAATAGTCCACATTGAAAAGTGAGCTTATATCGCCCGCAAGCATTGTCATTGACTTTGTTATAGCCGTTGTTGCTTCGCCTGTCTGTCCTAACGAATTAGTAACAGAAGCTAACTGTGAAGCATACTGTGTTATCTCTTGTATGTTAAGTCCTAAGTTCTTTACTCCGCTTTCTTCAAGCAAGCCACCTTGAACATTAACTTTTAAACCAGACAGCTTTCCGAGAGTATCGTTTACTCTGCTTTGGAAGCTCTCTGCATATGCTGTTGCGTTATCATATCCGTACTTTTCGTAATCTTTATCCCACTCTGAACCAATCTTACCAAACGCAACCGCTTGATAGTTGAACGCTTCAATGTAATCTGTTGTTGACTTGATGGCTTCTATAAGTTTCTTACTGCCACGAATTACCATAAAATAAGTGGCATAAAACTTACCTATTGCACTTGCCAAGTTCCAACTGCTCTTAGTCGCTGTCCTGACGCTCGTAGAAACGCCATACAGTGACTTTTGAAGTGAGTTTGAAGAAGTACCCACCTTGCTACCTTGACTAGCAAGATTAGCCAATGCGTTAGTCATTTGAATAACGTTCTGACTTACTGTTGGTGCTCTTGATAGCGTTGTCATTAAGCCATTTAAAGCATTGCCCAATTTCGGAATGTTTACAACGGCGTTTTCTATGCTCTTACTGCCTAGCTTACCAAGTGACTTTGCAAATTCTGTGACCTGCGTTGCATTTTGCGGAATAGCTGATATGCTTGCAACTGCCTTTGTGACAGCTTGAAGTGATGTAGCTGTGTTAGTTAGTGCAACTGAATCAACAGAACCTATCTTTGTGATGTTCTTAGCAAGCCTTGTAAAATCTGCTGTTCCTACGTTCATATTCTGCATAGCAGAACCTAACTGACTAACACCGCTCGCAAGGCTGTTTAGTGATGAGCCATTTGCAGTCGCAAGTGATGTTGACAGCCTTGTAAGATGTTCTATTAGTGTATCAACAGAATCAATAGCTTTCTTGGCAGTACCGGTAATTTTGACTTCTAAACTGTCTAATTCCACGCTTATACCTCCGGCTTATCATTTTTAGGGTGTGTTAAATCCCAGTTTGCTTTTCGTATTTTCATATTCAAGACAAACTCTTCTCTCTTTCTTTGTATTTCATCTTCACTGTTCTCTTTTTTGTTAATATCTCTATAAATAGGCTTATCTGGGTATTCAAGCTCACCTTTACCCCAAGCACCACTTCTAACACCTATCTTGATTGCTGGGAGTATGTAGTTACCTACTGCAAGCCATATATCTGAATCCATTCGTTGTCTTTCAAGTTTCTTACCCTCTACAACAGCCCATAGCTTTTTAGGTGTCATTTTAAGAAAGTCTGAATAACTAACGCCTAGTGAACTGGCTAAAACAAAGTATTCTTCCCATATTATTTTGTGGAAGTCTGCTTTTTCTTGTGGTCTTGTGGAACTACTGTCGGTTTCTTCTGTTCCTGTGCTGCTTCTTCCACATTGTTCGCCATTTCCTCTAACATCGTCGTTATTCCGCTCAACTCGAAAAAACCATCGTCTTCCATCGCTTTCTTGATTTCTTCAAACAATGTTCTATATCCGTAACTCTTATCTGTCTTTCTCTTCTCCGTAATATATGCTCTAGTGAGTTCCTTTGCTTCATCCATAGTTACAGGGTTATTGTCAATACAGCCTGCATAAATGGCTAAAATGCAAATCTCTGGCACATCTGCTGTCATATTTGCTAATCCATCAAAGGAAGCCTGTGCAACACTCTTGTCTGTCTGTACAAGTAAGTAAGAACCATTAACGACAGAGAACATTTTCTGCACTATCTCTTTACACTCTGCTGCTCCAAAAGAGAACTCAACTTTGTATTCATTTCCGTTTACATTAATATTCATCATAATTTTTACCCTTTCCCACCCTATCGTCCATATAGGGAAAGGTGCGGATTTTACACCGCACCTGCCTTTTAAATTAATTATTCTGTTACATCATCAAGATATGATGTGTAGTCGGCTGTTTTGGCGTTTTCTACGCTATCCGACACAGCCTTTTTTGATTTAGTCGAATAGCTCATTATTCCCCCGATGTTGGGGTTACTGCTGTATCTGTTCCTACCATATCCTCAATAATAAGGTTGATAGCCATTGTAAGAAGTGAATTTTGCTCCTTGCCCGTAATTGGTAACTTTGAAGGCGGCTGTGCAACAAAGAACTCCGCATCTGATATACCCGGAGTAATCTCTTGAAACCACATTCTCTTTCCATCAGTTAAAGCCTTATATTCTGTAATAAGGTCTTTCCACTCTTTGATTGTAGCTTCCGTCTTATTAACTGTTACCGCAACTGTATCTGTAACTGTATCTCTACCTGCAATGTTTCTTGTCTGTAAATCTTCAAGTGCTGATGCATCTATAGCCTCTGGGGTTACTGTAATCTCATCAATAGAATTGATTCTATGAAGAAGTTTAAACGCTGTTGGTTTAGTACCTGCTGTAGTTTCAACACCATAACTAAACGTGATTCCCAGTGCGCTTAATCCTGCTACTGTATCTGCCATATCTTCTTACCTCCTAAAAATTTGCAAAAAAATAAGAGCATTTCTGCTCTTTGTTACATTAATCTGTCATTTGCCGCTATCATTCTTCTGAATCTAGCGGTACTCTTATGTACTTTATTGCTGATTGAGAACTCTGGCATTGATGTGCCTTGAAATCTCATTGTCTTAAATGTGTCTGTAATTACTGCCATAACCTTGCGACAGTCAGATTTGCTTGTGTTAGCGGTAACATCTACTTGAAATGTCGCTAATAATGCGTTAACCGTCTGTCCGTCAAGCGTTTGTCCTTGTTCTACTGCTGGCAGTAAATGAATGTATACTGTTGGGAATATTGCTTGACCGCTGTTTTCCCCCTCATTTGTTATAACTATCTTTGGATATGTTTTCTTGAGCTGCGTTAGTGTTTTAGCCTTGACAAGTGCTGTGACTGTATTTTCAAGGTCTGTCGCCCAATCGTTTGCATTTGCCATTAACTAAACACCTCTCTTGCTATCTGCTTATACTGATTAATAATCTCCATTGTGGCGTTATACATAGGCATTGTGGCTTTAACGCCGTGCGTGTAGTGCCATTGATTATCATTACCTAAGTAGTACCAGCCATCGCTGAATGCGTGGATTTGTCCTGGATACGTTCCTACGCCCAAGCCAAAATCATTAGCCTTTGGGTTCTCGTTGCCGCTGTTGTAATAAATACCAGCACCAAATTCAATTGCTAATAGCGTGTAAAATGGTTCTCTATCTTCTACCTCAACAGTTTTACCGGTAGCAATTAAAATAGCTTGGTAGCCATCTTGAATAGGCTTTCTGTCAACTCTCAATGTTACTGTCCTACCTAATGGACTTTCATTAACACTCATAATTGCTGCTTTGTCGCCTAATTCTGCTAATCGTTCGACAAGCAATCCACATTTATACTGTAAACTCTGCTTATACTGTTGTAGCTGTCTGATAGCTTCATTTACGGACTTTTCAGACAATGATATATTAATTGTATGTCTTGCCATAAACATTCTCCTTAACTGCTTGCAAAACAGCTTGTCTTATGCTTTCATTTATTGGCTCTTGCATAGATGGGATTGTCTTTCCTTTAAAGATAGAACCAACTAGCTGTTCATTTCTCTGATACTTCGTATTTACCACCTACTTTACAACTGCTTTAAGCATATACTTAGTTGAATATAATGCTGGCTTAATGCCTACAATCGTGAAGTCTGCTGATGTTTCATCAACAAGTCCATCAGATGTGTATGTAGGCTTGCTATCAAGCCAGATAAGGTCGCCTTTTTTCAAAGGGTACATTCCTTTGTCTGTTAGTAAAACCGCGTCAAAATCGGCTGTATCAAAGCCGTATTCCTTGGTCTGTGCTTCTCCGCCGCTGAATGATATGTTTGCTTTGAAATCGACCGGCTCTGAAAAACCTGTTTTCTCTTCAAGAACTTTGGGTATTTTATTTCCATCATCATCAAGATAAGGAATGAAGTTGCCCTCTGTGTCGGTATATCCCTCATAAAGGATATTGCCATCATCATCTCTTTCATAAATAGTTACTGTCTGCCCTTGAAGTGAATACTTCATAACCTGCTTATTAATGTCAAGCATTGTTCTTTACCTGTTTATAAATCTGATTAACACCTGTGCTTGATAATCCGGACACAATTCCTACTGCGATTGCATTAAGAATATCATTTGCCGGAAAGTCAGGTATTACATACATACCTATAACGCCTAATATACCGCCTGCAACGCCTACAATTATAGGAATGTAATTATCCTTAATGTGTGGAATTGCTTTGGCTCCTAAACCTATCAGATATGTTATTACAACGATTGCAACTACTGTTGATACTGATGTTATATCCATTTTTAATCTTTACCTCCATTCTTTAAGTGAATTTCCTGTATTTCGTTATACATCTTAGTTACCATCCCATTACCGCCTAAAGCGTGATATGCGTTATACATCTCAACAAAATTATCATAAGCGTAAGATGGAATTTCACCTATTTTCATATACTTATCGTGATATTCGATAAGCTGTACTCGCAAAAGCAACATTGTACCTTTACTATTGGCGTCTTTGTCCTTTTTCTGTTGTTTCAGAAGCCAAACTATATAGCCAAGTAATATCGGTAATACTATGGTATAAGTTTGTAATAAAAGTTCTTTCATTTTATATCTCCTGCAAAATTAATAGGCACACCGCCCACCACCCTTAATGTGTGCCGCCTGCTACCATATTGCCAACATCAGCAAAATGGTAACGCACAATCTTCTTTAATATTCTGTAATGCCCTATAGGCGTTATAATACTTTAGCAAATGGAAATACTCCAACAAACAAACTATCTCTATCTCTCCAAGTTCTGTTGACACCATTCTCGTTATAGCTTGCCATAAATGCTTCACCAGCTTGTGAATGGTCATAGACAGCCAGATTAACGATAACACTCTCAAACTTCTTTAAGTCCTCGGTTATCATTTCGTCTGTGTAACTGTCAGGGTAATTTCTTCTTGCTTTTACATCTTTTGTAGCCTGCTTAATGAGTTGCTCGATTATTGGATTATCTTCTTTGTTATCGAACACTACCACATCAGATGTTGTTTCATCATCATTTGTGACTGTATCAATATGAAATTGTTTAAGTCTGATTTTAACTTGCTCCAATGTGGTGTATTCCATAATTTCAGCTCCTATAATCCTAACTTCTCAATTAACAGTTCTTTAAGTTCTGCTCCTGTAAGCTCCATTGCGTTCTCAATACCTTGTTCTAAGGCAAGTGTCTGTAAGTCCGCTGTTGGCATACGCTTAATAGCTGTCTTTGTGTAATCGCTTGTAGGTTGAGCAGGGAACTTGTCCTGCTCTTCCTCGTATTTAAGTTCATCCCCATAAACTGCTTCCTGTCTTACGTTATCTGCTGTTACTTCTTCGCTCTGCTTTGCGGCGTTGATTTTATGTCGTCTTAATAACATATAAACACCTCTTACTTTCCGAACTTAGCAAGAACAACCTTTGAATCGTTGCTTAAGACTGCTGTATAGTGTTCATCGCCAGAGATAACAGTTGTCTTTGCAAGAATATCTCTGTCCGATTCAATCTCAACGCTTCTCTTCATATAGATTGTAAGTGCGTTCTCTTCCTCTGACACGCCATCTGCACCTGTGTCCTCGTTAGGGTCTTCTGCTGACACGATAACAATCGGACAAGCGTAGAACTCTGTTGTAACAGCCTTTAACTTGCTACCTACCTTGATTTCCTTGTCCTTTGGCTTAAGCGTATGTGCAAGTGCTGTGTCAAGATGAACATTAGTTGCATCCTCGCTTGTTGTATCAGCTACAACATTGATTGTTCCTGTTGAATCATCAAGTTCATACTTAACTAGCTTAACTTTCTTAGACTTAACAACCTGTGCTCCTGCGATAGAACCGATAGTGCCATTCATAATTACGTTAAGTGGGTACTTGTCATTGCTCTTGAAATCAGCGTCATTAAGTAATGTGGCTTCCTGTGCCGGATTGATGAATAATATCTTTGTAAGTGATGAATCTGATTCATCATCAAACTTGCTATTAGCCGCTACAACTGCTGAATAGCTGATAGGTGCTGCTGTTCCATCGTGATCAATAGGTGCTGTGCAAAGTGCGTCATAGCTGTCATTATCAACCTTTGCAGCGATTGACATAGCAATCTGATTGATAGCTGTACCAAGTGGGTCGCCATAACCAGATAACACTGATTCGTCTGTAAGTTCTACTGCCTTACCTGCTTTCTTAACCTTTGCTTCTGTTGTAGATGTTGTAAGTACTGTTGTACCCATAGCAACACCTTCTGCTACATCCTGTGCATCACCTATATAAGCGTATTTTGGGACAACAATAGTGCTTCCCGGTCTGCCTACAAGTGTCGTATCAACTCTTGCAATAGGCGAAAACTTAATCTTCTTTGGTAACTTAGCTGATACCATATCAGCCATTACCTGTGGGTCTACTAAATTTGCTAACTTAGTCTGTGGCATAGTTTATTTACCTCCGTTTTCTACTCTGTGAACTTCTTATAAAGCTCTGGATTCTTATTTTTGAACTCCACTCTTTCGTGGTAATTCATCTTGTTGAACTGTTCCTGTGTTATCGTGCTTTCTTCTCCACCGCCTGCATTAATAGCCGGTCTTGATTTAAGCCACTCTGCCTTAGCTTCTTTAACCTGTCTTTGCACTTCATTAGCAATTACAGTTGCTATAAGGCTATGGTCTGCGTCTGCAACTGCCTCAATCAAAGAATCAATATCCTTTCCATCGCCTATAACTTTCTGATAAGCATTGACAGCTTTCATATGATTAAGCTCTTTACTCATGTTCTCGAACTTTTCAGCCTGCAACTTTTCAGCTTCCGCCTTTGCTTCCGCTTCCTGTTCTTCTGCTGTCTGCTTTGAACGAAGTTCTTTCTTGTACTTAGCTGCTTCTGAACTGGCTTTATCGGAAGCGTTCTTATACTTCTCTTTTTCAGCTCTTTCACTAGCAAGCTGTGCCATAAGTTCTTCTACACTAGGTGTCTGCTCTTCGTTCTGTGGCTCATTATTAGTTGTTGGTTCTGTTGTTTTGTTAGTTACATCTGCCATAATTTCTTTACCTCTGCTTTCTGCGTTTTTGTTGTTCTCTCAACTTCTTGCGATATTTGTATTGCCCTTTCTCTAGGGCATATAAAAAGCCACAAGGCATTTTCTACCTTGTGGCTCAATATCAATTATTTATCTGTTCTGCTCTTATCTATAACTGGACTATTTTCTGTCTGGTCTGATAAGTCTTGCATTGTGCGGTCTTTGTTAGGCGATTGTTCGCCATCTCCGCCCTCTGCTTGGTTTTGTGTGTCTTTGTTGATTATACTGTCTTGATATGCCTTAACCATCTCTCCGCTTCTCGCTACAACATCGTTAGGGTCATCGAAGAATGGAATTGCATCAACTGTATCTTTAAGGCTAAATCCGTGACTTATCAATGTCGCCATAGCATTAACTTTGGTTGACATTTCGTAAGTTTTTTGCCGCTTAATGTTAGGTTTTACATCTCTTGCCCTTAATTTAAGTAATGGATTGCTGCTGTTAACATTGTTTGACAACTTAATAGCTGCAAGAACAACTTTTATTTCTTCCATTTTGCAGCCATCAGTAATTAGTTGTTGTTTTGCCGCCGCTGTTTCAGCCTGTGACCAGCCTGTTGCATCTGACATTGCAACTCCTGTACTGCCACCGCTATTATCATTTCGTTGTGGCACATTACATTTCTGCAAGATTATCTGTCGCCTTGATTGGATATTGTTAAGCATACCTGTGTAATCGTAATTAATTGCAAGTGGCTCAACTATTGGAGTTTTGCCATCTGCTGATGTATAGGTCTGCATCCATTCTCCAGATTTTGGCTTTCTTACTTTTTCAGTGATATGTGGTGTTCCATCTTTATCAACTGTCGTTTCCTGTTCAACCGGGAAATCAACATCATTTGTGTGCCATACTGCTTGTGTATTCTGTTCAACATCATTTGTAAAATCTGAAATGAGTAGGTTTAAGTTATCCATTTCAGATATTTGCCGTTCAAAACAGCCCATTCTATCAAATGACCTTGTGTATTCAATGATAGGAATTTTATGCAGTGGATTTTCTTCTCCGCTTCTCTCTAAAAATCCCCATTTTGTTTTTCCTTTTTCTGGTCCGTTAGTAATTTTTATCCCATCCGTAACTTCATAACGAATATCTTTTGTAAAACAGGTGTAATATCTTGTACCGCTATGTTTGTCTTTAATATAAGTGCCTGCAAGAATAACCCTCTTGTCACTATAAGCTGTTGACCTTATGACAAATGTTGTTCTTGGGTCTAATACATCATATGTAAAATAGCTTTCTCCATCCTCATATTCTGTGTTTACATCAATGAGGACATATCCAACGCCACCAATTTCAACATATCTTGCAAGTTCCTGTTGCTTCTGCCTTGCATTCTGTGATTCGTAGCAACTGTTTAATTCTGCTATAGCTTTTGTAAGGTTAGAATCCTCATTGTCGCCATTTTGAACTAACGTTATAGGATTTCCCCACTTAAAACCTAAATTGAACTCCGTGACTTCATTAGCCACATTATCGCAACACTCACAGTCAATGTCTGGTCTGTAAGTCTTTGGATTCTTCCTAACTATCGGCTGTATTCCTGTGTCATAATCAAGAAGAAACTGTATTCTGTTGGAATTAATATCATGTTCCAAAATTGCTTCACGCAAAATCGGTATTATATTGTCAGGTGTTATTTCTTTTGCACCTGTATAAATAGCAATTCTTCCTGTCTGCATTATCTACACCTCTAATAAAATGTCATGCCGCTTGAACTTCTGCTTTGTGGTATTTCCTTAATCTGAAAATTATCATCATCGTTAGGTACATACCATATCCATTTGTGGCAATGCTTGCACGCTAATTTATGTGTTCGTGGGTCTTTGCTGTCTGCCTTAGTCAAAAACTTATGGCAGTTCGGACACATAATTGACTTGTCTTTGTTTGTATAAAAAATCATATTATTACCTCGTTACATAGTAAAAGCACCGCCATAATTAAATGACGATGCTTTTCGATAAGGATTATACATGTTTATGAAATTTGCTTTGCTCATTGTAATAATACATAATTTTTTCGTCACAATCGTAACATCTTTTAATTTTTTTCAATAAATCTTTGAAAAGCCATTTTTACGCTACTTTCTGTGTTGCCACCTATGATATGTGCTATCTGAATCCAAGTCTTATTTTCTAAAAATCTAAGATTGATTATTCTTCTCATTCTGCTATCGTCAACGCTTGCAATAAATTCTTCAACCTCATTGGTTTTTTCCAACAAATCATCTTCAAGCAACTGCAATGTGGCTTTTCTAGCATAAAGAAGTGTTTTCTTTCTGCTGTACTCTGGAAATGGTATGCCTTCAATCTTAAAATGCTGTTTGCCACCATTGCCACCGCTAACAGAATCTATAACCATTTCTCCAGCTTCAATTTTGCCTATATCTCTTTCAAGCCGTTCTATCTTTAGTCTTACTTCTTTTACTTCTTCCTGTAAATCCGAATATTGTGATAAAACTTCCTTTGTTACCATAAATTCCCTCCTCTTATATCGGACTTGACATAATTACTGTCTTTTTTACTCTATTTCCTCTTTTCATTCTTAATGCAAAATTTGAAAAAACATCCGGTACATCATCGTGCAAATTTTTACCAGATACTGAATATTTCAATAACCAACTCATCATCTCTGCATAATCGCTCTTAGGTTCATATAGGCTCCTATCTTTGAACACAATATGTTGCAATACCCAGCTAGAACACTGAAATATTCTTGCTTCTTTGTTCGTTTCGGTTGCGGTGTCTGATATATTGCATAACCAGCCTTTTTCTTCTACTCGTTTTCTGACTTCATTTGCAACCCTATCTCCGCCTTGATTGGCTTCAAAATCGCAATCTTGCATTTCATTATCGACAATTAAATTTGCTGAATTTTCATATTGTTTTTCGTAATCTGCCGAATTGTTGCATATAGTATCAGTGCAGTAATACGTTCCCTCATATTCTTCAAATTCAACCAGGCAAGGAAACACATAAAAATCAGTACCAGAGGATTTCGTGTCACATTGTCCAGTAATTCTTTTAATTCGTGTTTTAGGAAGTTCTTTGTACCTCATTATTTTGTCTTCTGGATAAAGCAATCCCTCACGTTCTATTGGATCTTGCTTATAAAGACATCTATAAGATATATCATCCATTGTCAGTGCTTGATCATTAAAAAACTCCACCGACATTCCATTATATTCATAGTCAAAATTACTTTTCCCTGTTTTAGGGTCAATATCTGGAATCGAAATAATTTTTAGCTTTGGGTCGTTTCCATAAAGCTCAATAATATGTCCAATAATGTCTTTTGTACTCCATCTGGTCATTATAATTATTTCTTTTACTTGTTCGTTTAGCTTTCTTTGTTTTAAATCGACTCCATAAATTCTCCATATTTTTTCAAGAATTATTGGATTAAGTGCTTCTTCAATAGAGCCTATAAGGTCATCACAATATAAATAACGGTTAGTTCTAACCTTACCTGCGTTCTTAGCTCCTATTGATGAGCATTGAATACTTGAAAATGCTTTGTATTTGCCGAAATTAGCTTCTTGTGCCTGTGCATTTGTGCTTTGTAATGGTAAATTAGGGAAAATAACATTCCATTTATATTCTTTATCATCTGTTGTTATGTCAAGCACTCCTTTATAAAACTTTCCTGTAATTTCGTTGCTGTGAGAAAAGAAAAGGCTGTAATCTTTAGGGTGCTTGCCAATTATCCAAGAGCAAAAAAATTTTTCTAGTGTAGTTTTTTGCGTTCCTGGTGGCATAGAAATACATAATCTATTATATTTGTCGTCTTCCAAATCTTGCATAGCTTGAATAAGCCCGTATTTATTAAGCTGTTTCATTTTTGGCTGATAAAATCTTTCACTCTCTTCTCTGTCTTTTTCAAGATAAAGCAAATAGCTGTGGAATAAGTGCGGAGCTTCAAGCAATAAGGTATCAAAATATCTATTAACTAAATCATTGTCTATATTGTTGTTAAATGTATATTTTTCAAGTTCAAAAATATCTATGCCTATATCACGCATACAAGCCTTTTCTATAAGTTCTTTTGCCCTAGCTGTGCATTTTAACATTGCGTCAATTTCACGCTCATTCTTGGCAAGTTGGCACACGTTGTAGTAGGTTTCTATGATGTTTTCATCTATTCCATTTTGGGATATGTATTTTTCGCAATCATCTATCAGTTGATTTAATTCAGAATTCAAGAAAAGCACCTCCACTTTTAAAAAGCAAAGGTGCTTATAGACCTCTGCCTATAACTGTTTTAGGGTAGCAACTAACTCTATTTGTTAGCCGGTAAAATTTTGTTAGAATAATACGTCACGGACAGCCGGATGTAATTTCTGCACAAGTGCATTATAATCATCAATTACATATCTTGCTGGAATCATATATGCTTTAATGCCATATCTTTCTGCTGTTTCCCTTTCAATGCAGCAGCCACTCCAATCATAGTTCTCCGCAATTCCTATGAACACATCAGCCTGTGCCAGCTTCTTAAGGCTTTCACCTAAATACCATACAGCTTCTTTGCTGTCTTTAGGTGGGTTATCCTCAATGTAGCTGTCGATAAGCTCTAATTCCTCACCCTCGTATATCTCTGCTACCTTTTTCATCTTCTGAATACTTGCTTTGATTTCTTCCTCTGTTCTGCCTTTCATCGGCACGCTTACAAATAACTGTTTCATAAGTTCCATCTCCTTTTCTATGTTTTATCAGCCTTTAACTCTCTAAGGTCAGCGACTACAATCAATCTGTAGCCGGTAATATCACTTAATCAATATCTGCAATGCTTTCTACAAAGCAATTGTAGTAGATATATCTCTTACCATTAAAATCAAACTTAACATATCCACCATCATTTGTATCAATATCAATCTTGCCTTTATATGTTGCAAGTTCTTTACCATCTGCCGTATATACAGTAATGGTTCTCTGCATACCACCATTAATATTGCTTTTAAAATCAGTTACGCTTCTTTCCCATTGTGCGGTACATCCTGTCATTCCTAAACACAATGTCAATCCTAATACAATTGCTATAATTTTCTTCTTCATAAAAATTCCTTTCCGCTGATAATCAGCAATCATTTATTTTAATTCATCTGCTGTAACTATATGTAAAATTCCATAATTACCTTTATCAAAACTGTCTCTTGCACTTTCGTGACATCTTGTGCGTAGTACATTTAATGCACTTTTAATATTGCTATTGCAAATAGCCTTAGCAATGTCAGAAAATGGCTGTGGATTGTCTAGCCTTGAATTGGCTTCTGCTATAGAACAATGCTTATATTGTATTATTGCGTCCATTGCCCAGTCTCTTGTGAGGTTTACACCTAAAAATCTATCTGTAACTGTATTCCATATAGCATATAAGTTGTCTATATCATCTTGTAATGCGACTATTAACATCTTCACTCAACCCTTTCTATTTCTGATATTTGCATTTATAACGACCGCACATATATTTATGTATTCCTTTGCTAACATCTTCAAATGAGGAATATTCAACAGCAAATCCGCAAGTTTCAGGGTCGCACTCACAATTAGGATTTGCGTCACAAACATTAAATGGATTTTTCTTCTTAATCCACTGATTATCTGGCGTTTCTATATCAACCAAATCATCAATCATTAGCACAGCCTTTGAAACTCTTACGCATTCTTTTCTCTTTTCCTCATTCGTGCATTTTCCATCTGTGTTGTATCGGCAAGAAGTCAGATTGCATTTTTTATTTTCATAAGCATTATTTACATTATCAATCCATTCACGAAATGGAATATTGTTAATTGTGGCATTGTCTAATGTCATGTCAGCTATCTCCTGTACCATTTTTCTGTATTGAAATTCCATAATCTCGCCCCTAAATTCTTGCAACTACGTGTTCTTTTACAATTTCTTCTTTTTCCGGGTCGTAAATAACCGAACCGTTTTTATCAGTCTTATTCTTATCAAATTCGCAAGAAACTTTTATACCATCTTTGTTACTGCATTCTGCATGATAATCAATGACACATACTTTCTTCTGCCATTTCCCATTGGCATAAATCTTTGTGTAACCGCCAGCTCTTGTTTTAATGATTATTTTACTTCTTGATTTCTTCATTGCTCATAAACCTCTCAAAATCTTTCCTGCACTTAGGGCATAAATCATACTTGTGGCTATGTAATCTAAATGTATGAATATTTTCAACTTCTGCCCCTATATCACCATCTTCAAATGTTGGTTCTAAACTTGAATATCGTGTAATCCAAGTGAATTTTATCTCGTTTCTTGGTTTTATCTTTATCTCTTTTCCGCACCTGTCGCAAGTGTGCCATTCTTTTTGATGTTTCATTCTTCCACCAACTTTCTACTGCAGATAGGGCAATAATTGATATCAAAATATCCGGTTGCGCTACATCCTTTATAAATCACAATTCCCGGAACTTCATCATCCCTGTTTCTCATAACCTGTGCTTCCGTCAAGTCTGTTTCTTTGGCACATTTATTTATTTTGATTTCTTTTCCGTAAATTATAAATGGATTGTTTTTATACGAGCAAAATTCGCACATATTACACCTCGATCCCATGTTCTTTGAAAAAGTTTTCAATATCTTTAGGCATCTCAACACCTAGTTCTTTTGCCCTTTTAATACATTTGTCTTGTGAATAAATAATATGTGTTTTTGTATCTCTACAAGTTGTACAGTCTATCCCAGAACTATATTTTGCACATTTTTCTCTGTATTCGCATATATCGCATTCGGTATTTTTCTCTTTATATTTTCGGGGCTTGTATTTCTTAAAATCCTTGCACTCACAGTCAAGTGATGTGTCATTCCCTTTTTGGCATTCAAAAACCGGATATTCTTCTCCTGTTTCTTCATCAAAATCAAAATCTTCATCACAATATTTGCAAATTGAGCAATCTTTCATATTACACCTCAAATCTTCGTAAATATATCTAAATCATAGTTATCTCTGATATAGTCAACAACTTCCTGTAATTTGCTTTTCACAAATTCATCTTTCGCAATATCTGGGTGGCAATGCATTGTGCAGCTATCTTTCTTGCCTTGTGCCTTATATTTACGATAATCAAATGTCATTGTAAAAAGTGGTATTTCTGTCAGATTCTTTGTCTTGTGTCTTATCCAACGATTAACAATTCTCTTAATCATCATTCTTCCCCCATAAATTATCTGGCAATTCCTCGCCGCCATAAATCTTGTTAGCGTATTTAAGAAATGTCGGCACGCTGCAACCTGCTACTTTTGCCGCCTTTACCTGTGAAGCCTGCCCCGATATGTATAAGTTAATTGCTTTATAAAACTTATCTTTGTTTAGTGGGTGTACGCCCATAGCCATAATAATCACTCCTTACCATTCTTTACTTTCGCACCAACTGCTCTTACAAGCGTGGTTCATAATGTTGATTAAAACATTCTCCGAAGAAAAATGAACTAAGCTGTAATCACATTGTGTTGAAAACTTTGTATTGAAATATTCATCAACTAACATCTTGTAGTCTGTATTATCGTCCATATCACTTATAGCCGCATAATAGGTGTCTGTATATCCGTCACGCTCTATGTCGGTTTCTTTTGTTAAATTATCTACTACTCTTGATAAAACCTTATCTGTTAATGGGTAGTGATATTCTCCTGTACATTCTCCGTGTTTATCTAAAAAGTATTTAAAGAATGCTTCTACATTTTCTTTGAGTGTTTCATCGTCAGTCCAATCATAAGCTATCTTACCAGCTCTGCTTATCATTCTTTCCTCGGCAACTTCCCAATCACTTTGAGAGTATTCGCTTATCGGCTTAAACTCTTTCGCTTTTTTATCTTTGGGTAAAAAAGAATTACACTGTTCTCTGTTAAGAGAATTACTTTTAGTATTTAATTCATTAGTATTTTGTATATTAATATTTAATTCATCAGTACTTAATTCATTAGTATTTAATTGTCCGTGGTTTTCTACCTGTTGACATTCAACCCCTAGATTTTCTGTATCTTGTTTTTCTATTTTCTGTTTATATGGTTCTTCGTAAACCTCGTAGGTGTACTTTATTCTTCCGCCATTGCTTTTTGTCGGGTTTTCCTTAGTAACCACAACATAATTATTATCCCTTAACTCATTTAAAGCCGATTTAACAGCTGTTTCATTCTCTTTACTTATTGCAACTAACCCAGCTATTGAATAATCCCAATTATCGGGCAATGAAAGCATTACAGACAATAATCCTTTTGCTTTCAGACTTAAATTCTTATCTCTTAAATGAGTATTACTCATAACTGTGTAATTTTTTGTTTTATGCACTCTAATTGTTGCCATAATCGAATACCTCCGCTTGATATTATTTGTGTATGCCTGTGATACATACTCCGCTTAATTGATAAAAACAACAAACAGGCACAGCGGAAGTGCTTTTCGCTTCGTCAAGCTAGTTTGTTGTAATCGGATAGACAGGACTTGAACCTGTGACTACTTGAATAAATCAAGCGTTACTCCCAACTAAACTACTATCCGTTATATAGTTTAATTAGCTGCTAAAACAGGTTTCTCAACTCACAGCATTGCATATCCCCACTACGAACATTGATATGCGTTCCCACTCGAATTGATGTGGCGTGGATTTGAACCACGCATAAACAAGCACTCCTGTCCTTTCAAGCCCCTAGCAATCAGGTATTCCCCTGTGGTTATGCTATGGTGGATTCAAACCACTAGCTCATTCTATCTGCTATTAGCGTTTACCCATTCCGCCACACATCAACTTACTCACACCTCTTAACCTAGGATAAGTCTGCAAACAACATTACGCACGCAGACCCAAGAAGTGCTTTCAAAACGCCGATATCGTGAATCGAACACGAACAACATTTCTGTTGGATAGCTTAGCAAGCTACTGGAATACTTTTATCCCATATCGGCAAAGTGGAGAAGATAGGAATTGAACCTACAATGTTTACCGCAAGGGAACAGATTTACAGTCTGCCGCAACACCGCCAATCGTTGCCGCTTCTCCATATCGTTTTAAAAGACTAGCATTGTGAAAATGTTTCGATTAAGGTGGATAGTTGATACTGAAAAACAATGCTAGTCTTAATAGCAGTATAGGCTATGACACCTATAACAGGTCGTGGCAAAGCTTGGATGTCATTCTACCCGTGCAGTTGGGCTCAAAGAAAGTAGCTTCGCTCGCTGTCTATCCATACGGATAACTGCTGCGCTATAGGTATAACTTAATTTTATTTGCGTATTTATAATACGCAAAACCTCACGGACTATCTGACAGTCCTTAACAGCTCTCGCTATGAGGTGAAAGGAGGACTTAATGCTAGTAAACCAATAAGTCCTGTAAAGGCACAAGTGTAATTAAACACTTGAACTACCCCTGTGGGATTTGAACCCACGATACAGGAATCAAAATCCTGTGCCTTGACCACTTGGCTAAGGGGCAATATGCTATTCTTTTGTTTCAAAGAGTACTGCATTTTTATTTGCTGTTTCAAGCTCTGTGAAGTTATCCTTGCCTTTTACAACATTTGGATTGCCATTACAGGCATTACAAGGCTTTTCACAATATAACTTATGTCTATGTTTGCACTGGTAACAGTGCTTATCCTGATTACCCATTATTTATCACCTGCCTGTCTGTGATTAGCTCTGTAAGTGTCAAAACCGTCCGGATAACGCGCTATAAGTTTATCTATGTTTGTCTGCATTACATCATCAAGATTAAAACCGCAAGCTTCACAAATCATAGCAACGTACCATAAAACATCGCCACACTCTTTCTTAAGATGTTCTAAGTCTATGCCTTTTTCGTGAAATATGCCCTTTTTAACAAGGTCTGATACTTCGCCAGCTTCACCAGTTAAACCTAAGACGCCATTAAGAAGTCCTGCTATGTCATTTATGTTGCTACACTTAGCATTGCTTTCTGCCAGAGGACTAAGTGGAAGCTTACCAGTTAATTCGGTACTTAATCTATGATGAGCCATTTTATCGTTAGTACGCATAGCCAATTTTTGGTATTCATTGCCCTGCATTTATAACTCCTAACTCTTTTTCTGTTTTTTAAAATTTTTTGGAATTTATTCAGCCGACTAGCTGATTCTCTGATGTGTTTATTGAATATCTTGTGATTAATTAATATGTGTCTATTATACACCTAATTAGCTTAAATGTATAGATGTTAATTGGATTATTTTTAATTAAATATATAAGTGATTTATTAGTATTAATTATATGATTAATGGTTAGGTATTATTTATATATAATTATATAATATGTGTATTATGTGGTGATAATAATATAAATATATATTAATATATAAGGGCTATATAAGGGCTTTTTTGTTATTTTGGATAATTGAGTGACTTAGTTGGGGCGTGTTCTGGAGGTAAATAACCCCTCCGCCCTTATCCGTGTAATTGTGTCTATTTTATGCCATATTCCCAAACAATTAACACAATTAACACCATATCCATACTATAACGCCGATAAACCTTAATTTATCAGCGTTATATAAATACTTATTACTCACAAACCCAGTATTTAAGCGGTTTACAAGTTGTTTAAATTGTGTCTGAATTGTTTACAGCGTTTATCTGCTGTTTATCCGTTAATTGTGTATTATTTTGGTTTAATTGCTGGCGTATTTCTGCGGCTGTTAGAGCTGTTTTGTTGCTGCTTTCACGACTGACGCCGGGCAAGTTCCAAGCAAAATGTCTGTTGAGTATTGCAAGAATTCCAACCGGGTTTTTATTGCCGGTTGCAAGCTTATTAGATAAACTTTCTTCTCTAAAATCGCGCAGTTTTTGAACCAATTCGAAGCCCTTTGTACTTAGCTTTCTCTCATTCGCTCCCCAATCCATAAAAGTATCTTTATGTATTCCAGTTAATAAGCTAAAGCCTAATATACTACATTCTTTATCATACATAGAACACATATAATAATATATATATAATATATACTCTAATTTATCTAAATCATACATATAAAAATTACTATCCATAATACAATTAGTATTATTTTTATTAATATTCTTATTTAACTTTAATATACTTTTATCACTAAAAACATATTTATTTATATACATTAATGCAGCATTCCATCTGCTCTGTGGTTCTTTGGTCATATCTTCGATATTGTGTTCTTGGCAGAATTGCGATAAATAAAGCTCTATGTCATTCTGAAATACTTCGGGTGTGTCTGGTGCTTCCTGTACTTTCTCCATATCTTCCCTTTCTGCTGGACCTGCTCCAGCTGATTGTATTTAATGCAAATAAAAAACACCCAATAACTATTAATTATCGGGTGTAAATCTTATATATTTAATTATTAGCATAATAACACAATAAATATAATTAATCAATAGGCATTAAAAAAGCGATGTATAACAGATATACACCGCCTAAATATTATATATTATATATTAATTGTTTTCTTTTTCACATTCAAACCCGAATAAAATATCATTCGCCAGCTCTTCGCTTATTTCCTCTTCTGTAATTGGCTTTCTGTTTTCTGCTCCGATTATTTCGTCAAGGCTTGCGTCTATATCAGCAAGTGCCTTTTCTCTGCTAAATCCAAGTCCAACAACTTTGTTTAATAATTCAATTGTTTTCATCCTTTCCACCTTTTCAGCCTTGCGGCTGCCCTTTCTTTTAATGTGCCTTAATTATATACTATTATCAGTATAATGTCAACACTAATTTTAGTGTTATTAAAAATATTTTATTTTTTCGTCATCTGTTGGAACTATCTCTATAATATCAGACGGCTGGCATCTTAATATAACGCATATTGTATTTAATGTCTTCGTATTAATGTCGCTTTTATTTCTCAAATTCTGCATTGTGCTTTCGCTCAATATCTTCTCTTTCCTCATTCTGTTAGCGGTGTAGCCACGCTGTGCCAGCTCTTTTAATACATCTATTTTATATGTAATCATTTACAAGCTCCTTTCTGTTTTGTTTTTACTATTATATATAAAATATTGCAGTTTTGCAACACTTAAAAACAAAATTTAAAAACATCTTAAAAGGTGTTGACATACACCTTAAAAGGTGTTATTATTAAGCTACAAAATAAATAAGGCGGTTGCACTTCTACCAAGACACACAACCGCCACCAATCAAAAAAAAGAAAGGTAAGCCGATTATATCACAATCGGCGAAAAGGTACAAGAATTATGAAAAAATTAACAATTGCAGAAAAGAGAGAAAAAGAGCTAAGAAGAGCAACAGAAACATACAATATTGAATATGATATTGCTAAAAAATTGATAAATCGCTTCTACAGACTGAATGCAGACCTTGACAGGTTATCATATTTAGAAAACGAGGAAAGAACTTGCAACCGCCAGAGCACAAAAGATTTATCTTTGAGCTGTGACAGGCGAATTGATAAATTAAATAAAGATTTAGAGCCTTACGGCTTAGCACTGGATAGCTTTAGTCACTTAATGACTATTGTTGTAAAAGGCACTACAAGGACAGCAATAGAAAGTTTTTATTATAACTAAGGAGGCACCAAAAAATGAAAATAGGCGACAAAATTATTTACGGCAATGAAATAGAATGTATTTTAAAAAAGTACGAAATAATCACAAACGGCGAGGTAATAATATACGCCGATTGTAAAGGCGGTACAATTATAGCACCTTGGGGAATGTTTAAGGAGGGTTAAGACTGTGATGAACGAAACGGCAGAACAGAAAGAAGTAAGGATGTTTAATATTTATAAAAAGGACCTTGAAAAGCTGGGAAAAGAAAACGGATATATTAGAATGAATGTTATTGAGTGCGTTTGCAGCTTTCCAAAAATTAACGCTTTTAAAATGGCTAAGGCCTTAAAAGATGACGGATATAATATACTTTTTGATGACTCTAGCATAAGCAGAATAGAGAACGAAAAGAAAAGGCGAAAAGTTGAAAAAATCGCATAATTAGCAAGGTTGGTACATCCGGGGTTCGATTCCCCGGCTTGCTTTACCCGTAAGGGAATAAATAAAAGAAAGGTAAAAACATTATGAATAGATTAGAAGAAGCAAAAAAGGCATTTTTAGAAGTTAGACACATTTTGACAGAAAAGCATGAAGATTTTGCACTTGCGAAGGCATACAAGAAGCCTTGGAAGTGGTACAGGGAACACACAACACAAGAAGCTATTGAGATTTTAAGAGCAGAAGTAAAAGCAAATTAACCGCCGCAGAGGATGCCAGCCGGACCGATACCGGCGGCGGTTTTTCCTTTTAAGGGATAATATTAATAATATGGAGGTCTATGATATGACAATATATGAAAAACTGAACACTTTAACAGCTGGAGAAATCCGCGGAAATTTAGAAAAATTTATATTTATCTATGGGAAAAAGGCGGCTAAAATCTTGGAGCTTGAAAAAATAGCAGATTTTTCTTTTTGGGATAATGGGCGGAGCGTAATTATATACACAGGTTCGCAGGCTGTTTTTGATTGTAACTATGATATTTTTTATGGCTTAAAAAGGCTTACAACTTGTTATAATAAAGGCGGTCTATTTTATGAATTTAATAATTAATAACTTGATTGAGGGCGTACAATCTGCGCCCTTTTTGGCTTGCTCTGGTTTGGCTGGTTCGATTCCAGCCGCAAGCACTAAGCGTATATATTTATACGCTTTTCTTTGCGTACCTTGAAAAATTAATACAATAATGCTATGCTTATATATAAGGCTTTTTAGGTGTACAAGTGTACCCAATTGGGGCGGCGTGCGTTCTGGTGGATTCTCCAGAACTGGCGACAGCTTCCACAACCTACAAGGGCATATTATACCCATTTTATGCAACGCTGCCAAAGGCGTTTTAAGGCTGTTTTGTTCTGTAGGCTTATAAGTCTACACCGACACAATAAAACCACCGTATAGGTCAAATCACAAAGTCACAAAGTCAAAACAAGCACGAATCGCAGCCGGTCAAGTTTATATAATGCACTTTAATCTGTTAAAGTTTTTCATCAATTTTTCAGGGCAAATCCGAACGAAATCGGGAGCAAAAATTAAAATTCTGTGTAACCGATTTTTGGATTTCAAAATTGCATATGACGGGGGTTTCAAAAATTTCACATTATATTTTGTGGGAAAATTTTTTCAATTTTTTAAATAGGATTTGAACGAAATCTGAACCGAATTTTAAAAATTGTCAAAATCGTTTTTCTGAATATCAAAGATGTATCCGGGGGAGGTATCAAATGCGTTACCCCGAAATTTTTTGGCAACATTTTTCTGTATAAATCAATGCTTTACTTGAATACCGGCATTGGCTAAGCTCATATATCAATAATTCTTTTGTCATAGTCGGATTAGTCTTTTGAATTATCTTTAACAACTCATCAATGCTCATTATCCCACTCTCCTAACTGCTCCAAGCACCATATCAACAATATCAAATACTTCATCGCCATAAGTCGCCACAAAATCACACAATATCTCTTCTTGTTCGATAGGCAAGTACACATCATAGGACATACAGATTGCGTGGCATACTTCGTGTATCAGCACTTTGCGTTGCATAAATCCACGCAAGGCATTTGACAGATAAATTGTATGCGCATTTCTATCTGTTACGCCTAGTACAGAAACATTGTCTGACCGCTTTAATTCACCCGAATTTGAATTTTTATATTGTACTTGCCACATTGTACCATTAATGCTAAAAATCATCTGTATGCTCCTTTCTGAATAAAACAGGCTATGAATATTGCTACTCATAGCCCTTAAAATCATATCTTAGATACAAGAGTACTTAACTTTGTTCTAAGCAAGTTCTTCTCTTCTGCCGACATATCAGCCACCATACCTGTAATATCGCTTGCAAGTTCCTTAGTGTAGCTGTCAAGTGACTTCATCTTGTGTTCCTTATCTTCTGGCGTATTATTCTTGTGCATTTCCTTAGTTTCCGTGTAGTTTCTCTTCGCTCTGTCATAACCACTTTCAGACATTGGCTCTGTATAATACATCTTGCCATAATCCCTATCCATATCCCTCATATGCTCTGCTTCTGGGTACATATGGTAATATGGCGGCTCTTCATATCCTCTGCGGTATGTTCCTTTGCCTTTTGGGGCGAATCTGCCATTTGCATAGCGGTAATGGTCATAGTATCTTCTGTCCGGATAATCTTCGTACTGTTCAAGCATACGCATAATATCTTCGTTATCTTCTGACTTTTCCATAGCTTCAACAATTCTGTAATCCTTGTCAAAGCAAGCTATGTTCTTAGCTATTTCTGTAAAATCTTTTAAATCGTCAAGGTTCTGCCCCTCAAAGCTATCTAATCCGATTGCTTCAACCTTAGCCTTGACACATTCCATAATCTGTTTAGCCCATTTATGCATAATATCAAGCCTCCCTTACTGCAATCAAATTACTGTTCTGTACTTCAATAGCCTGCGTAGATGTATTCTGAACCGCTACAGTACTGCAACAGCCACAATCCACATCAACATATGCCTGTGCCGATACATTAAATAAGTTTTCGACTGCGGCAGGTGTAACAACCATTCTTGTTGACTGTAAAGGTTCTCCATCCACTGCAATAGCAAGTGAGATAGCTTCAACTGTACCGCCTGTAGGTATCTGAATGTTTCCGCTATAAGATACTAAAAATCTAGCCTTGCACTGATTTGTAATACCTCTTAACTTGATAATTCCGCTTCCTTGTCTGTGGACTATACATTTGCTACCGCATACCGGTGTTTCTGTAAATGCAACATCTTCTCCGGCGGCAACTGTTTGTAAAGCAATTCCTGTTATTTCCATTATCTTTACCTCTCTTTCATAAAAATAAGGGCAAACATTACAGTCTGCCCTTTGATTATAAGTAATACTGCATAGCAGACATAATCGAGTTAAACTCAATTAAGATACTCAATT
>ENA-OOQN01000015-OOQN01000015.1-human-gut-metagenome-genome-assembly--contig:-NODE-15-length-56398-cov-5.876773_pt1 | contig 56398 bp, 60 predicted proteins | sample MGYA00241092_ERZ501169 | MGnify/ENA primary metagenome ERZ501169 (study PRJEB25962, sample SAMEA2042489) | human gut metagenome | biome: human gut; feature: human-associated habitat; material: faeces... | reverse complement strand
ATTGCTGTTCCGGTTATAGCGGTGATAGCAATCCTTTACAATTCTCCATTTGCTTTATTTCTGCCACCACTTGAATCAGGAGATACCGTGCAGACAGTAACGAGTGCTTATGTGCAGGAGTTTAACCGGGATGTGAATACGAAAGTGAATGAGCATACCGGATATGACCTTGGAGAGCTTGTATATGTGGATTATGAAGGTATGGAAGAAAACCCAAGCAATTACTATGACATCATGGCAGTCTATATGGTCAAGCATGGTATCGGAGATACTGCAACAGTCATGAATGACATTTCAAAAGGCTGGCTGCAGGCAGTAGTAAATGATATGTGTTCATACACCACAAGCACAGGAACAAAGGATGTGGAAGAAACAGATGCAGACGGTAATGTAACTACTGTCACGAAGTCGGTTCTGTATGTGAATGTCACACTGAAATCGTACAGAGATATGATTTCGGTCTATGGATTTAATTCTGATCAGGTGGAAATGCTTGAGCAGATCATGAGTCCGGAGTTTATGGGACAGCTTGGATATGCCGGAAGCGGAAGTGGCGGCGGAGGCGGAAGTCCGGGAGTAAGCTCCATGACTGAGGATGAAATCAATGCCATCCTTAGTGGAATTACAGACAGCAGGCAGAAAACAGTCTGCTCCTATGCACTTCACAGAGTTGGCTTTCCTTATAGTCAAGATTTAAGAGATAGCGGTAACTATTATGACTGCAGCTCCTTAGCCTATTATTCATGGAAAGATGCAGGTGTGGATATTAGTTACGGCGGTGCAACCACAGCGGCAGCGGAGGCACAGGGACTGGATGAAGCCGGAAAGACAGTCTCCTTTGATGAGTTACAGCCGGGAGACCTTATTTTCTACAGTTTTACAAGCAACGGAAGATATAAGAACATCAGCCATGTGGCAGTATATGTCGGAAATGGCAAGGTGGTAGAGGCACTTAATGAAAGTCTTGGTGTGGTCTACAGAGATGTGGCAAGCACAGGAAAGATTGTTGTGATAGGAAGACCATAACAGGAAATTTGCAGAGAGGGCATAGTCCCTCTCTGAGACTGGAGGTAAGAATGGATTTAAAAGATATGATACTGGTAACAGAAAACGACAGGGGAACAGAGACAAATATGCTGATGACTCTGGATGATTATAAGAGTTTTATAGCAGTTGATGACATGTCAGAGCTTGCAGATAATTTGTTGCAGCTTGGAAGAACACTTGGTGAAGCAGAAAACTTCGCAGAGTATTACAGGGCAGCAAATGTAACTTTATCTGCGAGATTCTGTCTGGATGATATTCAGCTGGGACATTTTCTTCAGGGGTTTTATAACGATTCCAAAGAATTTCGGTTTGATAAAGAAGCCAGTTCTTCTGAATGTGTTGCAAAGCTTAAGGAGATTGGAATGACCGATAAGGGCTGGGTGGATGATTTTAACCTGCATTATGAAATGGAGAACCGCTCATTTGAAAGGGGACAGACATTTCATAATTTCAATGACCATGATTACATGGTGCTTGAAGCATTATCACCAAGAAATCTTGTGGTGATGGATATGAAGTCAGGTTCTCTTACAATCGCCCTTGGTGCGACAGAGTATAAGCGTTATCCGAAGGATGAGAAGCCTACAAAGGACAATACCACAATCGGGGTATCGTGGGAGCATGGCATTTATCTAGGTTCCACACTTTCAACTACAAATTTCAAGGCATACAAGAGGGAGTATGGCACACCGGAAAAGATAGAGGATATCTATGATTACAGGGCAAAGCTAAAACAGAAGTTCTATTTTTATCAGGATATGTCAAAGGATGATGATGTACCAAAGAAGCTGCAGAATGATTTCCTTCACCAGATGTATGAGGATTTCGGAACGATTGAAGAGGACTGTTTTTACGACAGGCTGGAAGATGGAAAGTACGATGAGGGCTTTAAGGAAAGACAGGTAAAGGAAGAAAAGTGCCGGTGATGAGATTTTTATAGGAGGCGATATCATATGGAACAGGAATTTGATGTTGAGATAAAAGAAGTGCTCTCAAGAGTACAGAGAGTAAAGGCAGAGTCGCTTGACGATGCCATCAATAAGGCAATGGATATGTATTATGCAGAGCAGATAGTCCTTGGAGCAGAGGACATGAAGGGAGTTGATTTTACGCCTATCAGCGAAGGTCAGCTCCCTTCTTCATTAAAAGAAAACGGAGGAAGAGCAAGATGAAAAGTGATTCAACAACAGTAATTAAGAACATGGAGTTTTTAGTAAAGGAACTTCATAAGGAGTGGGACAGATCGGGTGCTTCTAAGGCATCCGTTATTATTTCCCTTGAGGAAGTAGATGGTATCAATGATAAGTTAAAAGAGATTATCTATCAGACACAGAAGTCAGTCGATGAGGATGAGCTGACCTTTAAACAGAGCATTGCAAAGTCCAAGGAGTGCTATGTGCTTCTTCGTGTGGTGCGTAAGATTGCAAAGAAAAAGGATAAATGCGAAAAACAGGCAATCGACAATGAATTTGCAATCGAGCTGGATAAGGATGAGTTAAAGCTATTTAAAGGATTGTTTGCAGAGATGTTTAAGTAGAGGAGGACAAAGGTATGGGCGTTGATATGAAGGTCAAAGCGATATACGATTCTGAAATTGGTAACATCACCAGATCAGAAAAGAACTGGAAGGATGTGTTAAAGGTCGCAGGTCAGTTATACCGCTATGAATTTGACAATATCGTTATGGTAACAGCGCAGAGACCTCCGGAAAAAAGCACACTCATGGCAGATTATGATACCTGGAAAAAGGTGGGAAGATATGTAAAGCGTGGTGCGAAAGGCTGCGCTATCTTCCCGTCGAGGGCACTGAATCCACGCATGAGGTATATCTTTGATATCAGTGATACCGGAGGGAAGAATGTTAAGCTGACATGGGACCTTGAGGGAGAAAATCTTAAAGATTATGTGGATTTTCTTGTGTCAGAAGGTCAGATTGAGCAGTACGATAACAGCGACAGGGAGTCTCTAAAAAATATATTAAAACAGTTTACAGGAACAGATGTTTGGCTTATAATAAAAGAAGAGTTCGGAGACCGAATGACCGAGCTTATGCAGCTATCAGGTAGTGTGATAAAGGAAGAAAGTAAGAAACGCAATGGCTTACAGCAGGAAATGGACATGGAGCAGCTTGTATATGCAAGTGTCATGTATGCTGTAGGGACGAGATGCGGATTTGACTTATCTGTGCAAGAACAGGATTTTAGTCAGATCGTAAATATCAAAGACGAAGAGATCATTTACCGTCTTGGTTCCATTGTATGCGATGTCTCCTGTAGTGTTCTTAGAGAATTTAGTCGTAACTTAAAGGCAATCGAGAGCGAAAGGAGAATTGGATATGTTAGAAGAAATGACTTACAAGGAAGTGGACGGACTGCTTTATCCGCAGATAGAGATGCCGGACGAGACGGAGGATCTCACGAAGCTGGGCAAATACGGAAGGATGGCGATGAACTATCTAAAGGAGAACGAGCCGGCAAGATACAAGACGCTGATGAGATTCGGGAAGATGTACGAGAAGATGTCAGCGGTAGAGGAGGAAGCGAACCAGCTGTACGACCAGTTAGAGATGCAGTATCTGGCGAAGCACAAGCCACAGAATCCGACATCGACAATGGAGATGTGGAAGATAAGAGAGCAGGCGAAGATGCAGGCAGAGGAAGTGGTACTGAATCAGATAGTGATGCGATTCCACTAGAATCAGATGATACAGAATTGAATAGGGAACTTGATGAAATCAATTCATTGGGTGTTAGTAAGGAAGCCGAATATACACAGGCTTCCTTTTTTTTCGACCAGAACGGGCAGGCAAGCATTGGCACCATTCATACTGAGGACGAAAACAATAATCAGTTTATGCGTCAGTTCGAGCAGGACAGAAAAGCTGCATTAGCAGGTAAATACAATTATCTGAATCCCAAAAAGTCTGCAACAGTACCAGGTGAGTATATCAAACAGGTGCTTATGAGAGGTACAGGCTTTGTCGGTGGCAAGGGCAGGGTATGCAAGATTTTTGAAACAGAGATTGATGCAGGAACCAGAGCAAAGCGTATCAAAGCAGAGTATGGTCAGGGAGGTGCAGGCTGGCCGGTTGACGGACTGGGACTGCACGGATATGACACATTTCATGGGAATGGATTGCGTTTTCAATGGCGAGATGAGGATGGAGAGGTTGAAGGATATGTTTCGTGGAAAGATATCGAAAAAGAGCTTGGTGTCCTTATTCTTACAGGGGAATACCAGCCTGAGACACCTCGTATTGATGAGCTTGCGATGGACGGACTCCGTGAGGATGATGAGGTTATTGATGCCGAATATCGGGAAGTGGAACCGGAAGAGGCAGAATCAGAGATTGATGATTATGCAATCCCTGATGAGCCGGAGAGCTATGCTTCTAACAGAGATTATGTAAGTGCAAAAGGCATGACACCACAGGAAGCTGCCGATGAAGACCGCATGGTAACACAGGCAGAATATGGTGCAGAGATAGAAGCTGAAACAACTGAAAAAGATCCATCAGAGCTTCAGTATATTACACCGATTGATTATGCCAAGCGTATTGCAGAGCTTGATGAAGACCTGCGTGATGCGGCGGAGATTCTTGTAACAGATTGCAGCTGCTACACTCCGTTTAGGGCATTCCTTATGGATGTGGTGCAGTCTGATTTTGCATTTATGCCCAATAAACTTGACCTTATCAGGGATATTGCATTAGGGACAGATAATGCAGAAAGAAAGGCATATTCCAACAATAAGTATGGTCTTGTGGAGTACTCAATCAGAAGCGGATATGTGAAGATCAGCTATAAGAACAGGAATGGTGTGCGTAAAGAAGGTGCTCTCGACTGGCGTGAGTTATATGAAATCTTATCTTATATGGTAAAACAGCCATTTTACTGCGGAGAAGACCAGAAGAAGTATTATCAGGAGACAAAGCAGAAGGCTGACAGGGATAAGATGAATCCGGTCTATAAGAGATTCTTTGATATCGAGGATAGTGTAAAAGCCAATCGTCTTGAAACCAGGGAAAGAGCAATAGCGAATGGCTGGGAAACCAAGATTGATGAGAATGGACATGTGGTTTCAGATGATGCAGTATCAGTATCTGTGGATGATATTCAGGCTGATACAGAATCACAGGAAACTGTAGATTTTACACCAAAGCAGGAACCAGTACAGCAAGTAGAAAGTCTTGAAAATGAGAAGAATGTTGCCGGGCAGACGAAACACAATTTCCACTATAACCTCTGGAAAATGGAAAAAGGCGGTCCCAAGACCAGATACCAGTGGAATATGGATGCAATCCGCACTTTAAAGCAGATTGAATCAGAGAACAGGCTTGCCACACCGGAGGAACAGAAAACTCTGTCGAAGTTTGTCGGATGGGGCGGACTGTCACAGGCATTTGATGAGAATAACGCAGGCTGGAGCAAAGAATATGCAGAGCTGAAAGACCTTTTATCTGATGAGGAATACAGTGCTGCAAGGGCAACAGTAAATAACGCCTTTTATACTTCACCGGAGATTGCCATGTGCATAAATTCGGCACTTGTCCAGTTTGGTTTCAGAGGCGGCAATGTATTAGAGCCATCTATGGGTATCGGTAACTTCTTTGGAAGTATGCCGGCACCAATGCAGAGAAGCAAGCTGTATGGGGTGGAGCTTGACAGCATTTCAGGAAGAATTGCAAAGCAGCTTTATCAGAATGCCAATATCAGTATCACAGGATTTGAGAATACCACATATCCGGATAACTTCTTTGATGTGGTTGTCGGAAATGTGCCATTTGGTGATTATAAGGTATTTGATCCAAAGTACAACAAGTATAACTTCCGTATCCACGATTATTTTCTGGCAAAAGCACTTGATCAGGTAAGACCGGGAGGCATGGTTGCAGTAATCACCACAAAGGGAACACTTGATAAGGCAAATCCTACTATCCGAAAGTATCTGGCTGAAAGAGCAGAGCTTGTGGGAGCAGTAAGACTTCCGAATACTGCATTTAAAGATAATGCAGGAACCGAAGTGACAGCAGATATCCTGTTTTTGCAGAAGAGGGAGAGAAAGATTGATATTGAACCTGACTGGGTACACCTTGGTGTAACTGAGAATGGCATTGCAGTCAACTCTTATTTTGCAGAGCATCCGGAGATGATGCTTGGATCTATGGAATATGACACAAGGATTTACGGACAGGACAGCAGATATACAGTCTGTGTGAATAATGATGAGAACTTCAATATGTACGAGGCTCTCAATAAGGCAATCGGAAATATCAAAGCCCAGATGACAGATTTTGAGAGAGTGGCAGATGAGGCGGAGCAGACAGAGGAAGTTATCCCAGCTGATCCGGATGTGAGAAACTACACTTACACATTTTTTGAAGGAAAACTCTATTACAGGGAAAATTCCGAGATGGTAAAAAAAGAAGTATCACAGACTGCCGAGGAGCGAATCCGAAGCCTTGATGAAATCAGACAGATAACAAGAGAGCTGATTGATATCCAGATGGATGGCTGCAGCGAGGAGGAGCTTTCTGATAAGCAGAGACTTCTTAATGTAAAATATGATGCCTTCGTAAAGCAGTATGGAGCCATTACTTCAAAAGCAAACAGAATAGCATTCAGGGATGACAGCGATTACCCACTTCTTTGCAGCCTTGAGGAAGTAAACGAAGATGGGGAGGTGAAAAAAGCGGATATGTTTTATAAGCAGACGATTAAGGCAAAGACTGTCATAGACAGAGTGGAGACTGCTGTGGAAGCATTAAATGTATCCGTCAATGAATTTGGATATGTAAATCTTGCCTATATGCTTTCTATCTATGAGCCGGATATTACAAATGCAAAGGAAGAACTTGCAGAAAAGTCTGGACAGACAGTGGATGAGATAACTCTAAGTGACGATGCTTTGGCAGAGCTTAGAAGGGCAGTTCTTGTGGAAGAACTGGATGGACTGATTTTCTTAAATCCCGACCGCTACAACGAGAACAATCCCGATATCGGCTGGGAGACAGCAGACGAGTATCTTTCTGGAAATGTGAGAGACAAGCTTCGTGTAGCAAAGGCTATGGCAGCGGATACAGACAATCCACAGGCAGAAAGATTTGCAGGCAATGTGGCAGCACTTGAAAAGGTGCAGCCGGAGTGGATTGAAGCCTCGGATATTGATGTAAAGATTGGCACGACATGGATTGAGCCGCTTGATTATGAGCAGTTTATCTATGAGCTTCTCAATACACCAAGAAGAGCAAGGGCAGTCAGAAGCCAGTTTTACAATACAGGCATTCAGGTACACTTAAATAAGATGAGCATGGAATGGTTCATCGAGAATAAGAGCATGGATAAGCATTCAGTGGCAGCTACTAAGACCTATGGTACAAGCCGCATGGATGCTTATTCTATTTTTGAGGATACGCTGAATCTTAAAACTGTAACAGTCAGGGACAGGATTGATGACGGAGATGGCAAATATCATTATGAAGTCAATAAGAATGAGACAATGCTTGCAAGGGAAAAACAGAACATGATCAAGGAAAAGTTCAAGGAATGGCTGTTTTCAGAGCCGGAACGCAGACAGAAATATGTGGAGTATTATAACGAGACATTCAATAATATCCGCCTGCGTGAGTATGACGGAAGCCACTTACAGTTTCCGGGAATGAATCCGGCGATTGAGCTAAAGCCTCATCAGAAGAATGCGGTGGCAAGAATCCTTCTCGGAGGAAACACACTGCTTGCACACTGTGTCGGTGCCGGAAAGTCCTTTGAGATGATGGCTGCCTGCATGGAGCAGAAGAGACTTGGACTTGCCAATAAGACAATCATGGTTGTTCCAAAGCCGCTTATCGGGCAGACTGCAAGTGAATTTTTAAGGCTTTATCCGTCAGCCAATATCCTGGTTGCTACGGAACGTGACTTTGAAAAGAGTCGCAGAAAGCAGTTTGTATCAAGGATTGCGACTGGAGATTATGACTGTATTATCATGTCGCATTCGCAGTTTGAGAAAATTCCTATCTCGGCAGAGAGAAAGGAGAGGATGCTTAATGAGCAGATTGAAGAAATCAGCTATGCGATTGATGAGATGAAGGAGCGTAACGGAGAACGATGGACCGTAAAGCAGATGGAGAGTCAGAAGAAAAAGCTGGAGGAACAGCTGAAATCTCTATCTGATGAGAGCAGGAAGGATGACCTTATTACCTTTGAGGAACTTGGTGTGGATTCAATTATGGTAGACGAAGCACATAATTTTAAGAACCTTGCGATTTTTTCCAAGATGAATAATGTGTCCGGTATCAGCAGCAGTGGAGCGAAAAAGTCAACGGATATGCAGCTTAAATGCCAGTATTTGTCTGAGATAAATGATGGCAGAGGCATTGTGTTTGCAACTGGTACACCGATATCCAATACCATGTGTGAGATGTATGTCATGCAGCTTTACTTGCAGAAAGCGGCACTTGAAGAGATGGGGATTTATCACTTTGATTCATGGGCAGCGAACTTTGGTGAAGTGACAACAGCACTGGAGCTTACTGTAGAGGGAAGTGGATTCCGTTTTAAGAGCAGATTCAATAAGTTTACGAATCTGCCGGAGCTTATGAATATCTTCCGTGAGGTAGCAGATGTGCAGACTGCCGATATGCTGGACCTTGATGTGCCGGCTCTCCGTGGCGGCAAGCCTATTATAGTGGAGTCAGAGCCTGACTGGTATGTAAAACAGGTCATGGAAGACTTTGTTGTGAGGGCAGAGCGTATCAGAGGTGGTGGAGTTGATCCAAGTGTGGACAACTTCCTAAAGATTACCCATGAGGCAAGACTTCTTGGAACAGATGCAAGGCTGATTGATAAGGACGCACCAAATAATCCAGATGGAAAGCTCAATAAGGTAGCGGAGAATGTCTGGAAAGAATATGAGAAAGGAAATGCCAACGGTCATATAGGCTGTCAGCTTATTTTTTCAGATATCGGCACACCGGGACCGGATAAGGACTTTACCATCTACGATTATCTGAAGGAAACACTTATCCAGTATGGTATTCCGGCAGATGAGATAGCATTTATCCATGATGCCAAAACGGATGCACAGAGGGATGCACTTTTTAAGGAAATGAGGACAGGTAAAAAGAAAGTTCTTATCGGTTCAACGGACAAGTGTGGAACAGGTGTCAATGTGCAGACACACCTTGTAGCAATGCATCATGTGGATTGTCCGTGGAAGCCAAGCTCCATTGAACAGAGGGAAGGACGAGGCATACGACAGGGCAACGAAAATGAAGAAGTAGCAATCTACAGATATGTCACTAAAGGAACCTTTGATGCATACAACTGGTCGCTCGTTGAAAATAAGCAGCGTTTCATCAGTCAGGTCATGACAAGCAAGGCAGTAAGCCGAAGCTGCGAGGATATCGACGAGGCAACACTTTCCTATGCAGAGATTAAGGCGGTTGCTACAGGCAATCCTTTAATCAAGGAAAAGATGGAGATTGACAATGATGTCCAGAGATTAAAGCTCTTAAAGGCATCCTATGATAATCAGAGATATGGATTGCAGGATAACTTTATGATTAAGTACCCGAAGCTTATTAAGACAGCAACAGAAAAGCTTGACAATGTAAGAGAAGATGTAAAGGCAAGGGATAAAGAACTGATTGATAATCCGGAATTTGCCATTACCATAGGCAAAGCAACCTACACAGAGCGTGTGGATGGGGGAACGATGATGCTTGAAGCAATCAGCAAATGTAAGACCGGAGAGACAACTGCAATCGGCAAGTTCCATGGATTTGAGCTGCTTGTGGAAAAGAACTTCCTTGGTATCAATTATATGGTGCTTCGTGGAAAGACTGAGTACAAGGCAGAACTTTCCACAAGTCCGGTCGGCAGCATGGTAAAGCTGGAAAACCTGTTCAATGGACTCCATGAGAACATTGATTTCTTAGAAAAGAAGATTGAGCAGTACCAGAATGACCTTGAAGCATCAAAGGCAGAGTATGACAAGCCATTTGCATACAGCAAGGAACTGGAAGAAAAGCTGTCAAGGCAGTGTGAACTGAATGCCCAGCTTGACCTTGAGAACGCAAAGGCTGTGGATGCAGACCTGAGCGGACCGGAGGAAGAAAGAGAAGCAGATGACAGGATGAAATCTGCAGCAATTGTAGCAGAGGATAAAGGTGCTTATCCAGCCGACAGAGAGGGCAGAACACGATAGGAGAGTGAATAATATGAGCATAAGAAAAGTGGTCGCAGGACTACTGATTACAGCAGGGATTGCCATTATGGCAGTCCCTTTTTTCTGGCGGGCAACAGGAGAAAAACAGACAGAACAGCTCATAAGTGAATTTGAGCAGACATTGGAGGATGATTACGATGAAGAAACAGATGTGGAGGAAGAGCAAACCTCCATTAGTGAAGAGGATGAAGCCATTTTTAAAGAAGGCGGTGTTATCGGTATCATTGAGATACCGGGCATAGATATCCGGTATCCGGTAATGGAAGGAACCACAAGTAAAGTGCTTAATGCCGGGATCGGTCATATAGAAGAAACAGCAGGGATTGGGGAGAGTGGCAACTGTGTATTGTGCGGTCACAATGGCAGCAGATATGGCACATTTTTTACACCACTAAGTCAGATATCCATAGGTGATGAAGTAATGATAACCGACAAAAATGGGCTGAAGCATATCTATGAGGTAACAGAGACAGAGGTAGTAAATCCGTATGATAACAGCATCAAGACACAGGGCGATGAAAAAGAACTAACTCTTTTTACCTGTTCCCAGAAAGGAACCATGCGTTTTGTAGTTAGGTGCATTTATAAGGAGGCGGTGATGGATGAATAAGAGATACCGGTTAGGTGAGATAGAAGAGGCAGTATCGGAAATGGAAGAGCTAATTGACATCGAGGATGATATTGCAGAGATTGATGATGACTTTCAGATAGTCGTAAGCGGCTGGTCTGTGTATGTCGAAAGCCTGAATCTGACACTCAGACAGGGAATAGCCTGTGTATGGGATGCAGAGGAAGGATTATTTATGCCTGATTTTGATGTGACTATCGTGTATGAGGGGAACATTGAAACACAGGAGTGGCTCTACTACGAGCAGGACGGAATGGTCATTACACTTGGCAACTGGCTTAATGGCAGATTGTCTTGTGAACAGATAGAACAGCTTTGGTGTGAGCTTATCATACCGGAGCAAAACAAAGAACAAAAAGAAAGCGAGGAATAGCATATGAAGTATTCAATTAAGGTAAACGAAGTAAGAGCAAAAGAGGGCAGCAATATCAAAGGATTTGCAACAGTGGTATTTGGTGATTCATTTAAGATTACCAATATTGCAATTCTTGAGAATAAGGATAAGGGAGAGCTTTTTGTATCAATGCCAAGATACCGCTCCAATGAGCGTGATGAAAGCAACGGTGTGATTTATAAGGATGTGTGCAACCCTATCACAGCAGAGTTTCGAGAGGAACTCTATACTAATATCCTTGATGCCTATGCAAGAATCAAGGAACCGGAGAAAGAGGAGACACAGAAGCAGGACAGAACACAGGAAATGCCGGAGTTTTCCGTAACTGTGACACCTTATGAGAGGGAAGGCAGTAACATCAAAGGACTTGCCCGCATTTATTTTGAAAATAGTTTCATCGTAAATAACATCAATATCGTGCAGGGTAAAGAGAAAATCTTTGTATCAATGCCTTCTTATAAGACAAAGCAGGTGGACGAGCAGGGCAAGCCTATCTACCAGGATGTCTGCTATCCGGTCACAAAGGATTTCAGGGAAAAACTCTATAATGAGATTATCTCTGAATATGAGAAAGCAAAGGATAAGAGCAACGAAAAGGCGAGGGAGAGTGCCGAGAAACATCATGGCAATCCCGATAAAGAGAAGGACAAAGAGGCAACACCCTTTCGATAATCAGTAATCAGAGTACAGGGGCGTCCAAGGCTGCCCCATTTACAGAATGGAGGAAACAGAATGGATATGGAAGCAGGAAAAACACTTACCAATGAGGAGGTTATAAGGGAACTTCTTGAATTATTAAAGAAGAATGCCATGAAAGAGCAGGCAAACGATGTATTTGAGATATGCAGCTATGTGGATGGACTGGAGAAAAAGATTGATTCCATGACGGAAGAACTTACCAATATGCAGAACCAGATCAAAGAAATGCAGGAAGATACGCTTGTCAATAATACTAAAAAGGCATTGTCGGAAGCACAGGAGCGACTTAATGCCAGATGTGAGCAGATAAAGTCACAGGTATTGGAAGTGAAAGCACAGGTCAAATCTACAGCGAAGAGCATAGTCGATGAGGCAAAAGAAAAGGGAAGATCTGCATTATACAGAGTATCAGAGTTCTTAGGAATTAAGAAAAGACTTCTTGATATCAGAGAGAATGTAAGAGGAGCAATCAGAACTACGGATAAGGATATAGCAAAGACAGCACTTCTTGCAAAAGGATTTCGTGAAGCAGGGCAGACAGTAGCCAATGCATTCCGCACTTTTGCTGACAAGCCGGAGGTGGATTATTCTCAGAAAGAGCAGAAACATCCCATTACAAAGGCAGTACTTGCTCCGATGAAAGCAGTGAAAAAGATGCTTGTATCAATGGAGCTGCATCTGGACGCTTCGATTGATAAGCTGGATAATCTGGCGATGAATGTGCAGATAGATAAGGAAAAGCGTGTGGAGAATACGAAGAGTGAGAAGCAGAATGTACCTGACAGGGCAGAAGCAGAGCCGGAGAGAGTCAATGCTGAGATTGTGTATACTCCAATGGTGGCTGAAGCACATGAGTATCAGTATAATGCCGATGCATTTGAGGCTAGAGGTGGTGCCGATGTGAAAGTGGGGACAGCAGAGAAAGTATCGAAGGTAAGAGAAGATAAAGCCAGATAGTAATTGGGGCGTGGGAGAATATCCTGCGTCCCTATTTTATTGATTCTACACTATTGTCATCGCTACGGCAGATTGGTTATATACATGTGGCATTTTATAATAAATGACACACGTAATTGCGTAATAATATAATTGTGCGAGGGGAGTAGATAAAAATGAATGAGCACCTAGCAGCATTTGTGGGATACCTGACAGATAAAGAAAAATCGAAATCAACGATTGAAAGCTATACCAGATATGTCAAAAAATTTTTGAAATATGTGGATGGAAATGAGATAACAAAGGAGCTGGTTATACAGTACAGGGAGCTATTGGAGCGTGAAGGCTCTGCGTATTCCACGATTAACCTGATACTTATTTCCATCAATTGTTATTTTTTGATATTAGAATTTGATTTAAAGACAACTGACTGATAATCAGGTATTATCAGTCAGCTAAGGTAGACCAGAGGTTAAAAATTAAACTTATTTCGTGAATGTTTTGTTGTTAATATGTTTTTTTGCTTTGCCATAGTGACATGAGTGTAAATCTGAGTTGTATTGATAGAACTATGACCAAGCATTTCCTGAATATATCGAATGTCAACATCTGCATCTAACAGTGAGCTTGCAAATGTACGACGGAACATATGAGGTGTAATATGCTGTTCAATAGCAGCAAGAGAAGTGTATTTGTTAATCATTCTCCGTACTGTTTGATCTGACAAAGGAGTGCCTGACGGGTTTACAAAAAAATGATTAGATTGATTTCTGATGAATATATGTTTTTATATTCAAGCAATATTTTTTTGACATTTGTATTTTCAGCAAGCAGAGAAAACAATGATTAAGGATAATGCAACAAAGAATGAGCCTGCAAAGAGCGGAAAAAGCCGATAGAGAAAAGTCCTCTTGAATTGAATTAAGGTTTGATTCAAGGGGACCTCAATAGTTTTTTGAAATTCCCGTGTGAGGGGGAAAGTTGATTACAAACAGAATAAATTACAGCAGTGAAAGTGACGATACAAATGCAGGAAGAGCAGAAATGTTCTTCCTGTTTTTTAACAGAACTTCAGCAGCTGGCGGGGAAAGGAGACAGTATGGCAAAGTTCTTAAATTATGAGGACCGGCTGGAGATAGAAAGCGGACTAAAGGAGCATATGACTTTCACAGAGCTTGGAGAGAAACTGGGAAGGGACAGGACTACCATCACAAAGGAGATCAGGAACTATTCCATCGAACAGGACACCGGTTATGGAAGTTACCCGCATAATACCTGCAAGTACAGAAAAGCATGTAAGAGGAAAAAAGTATGTGGGACAAATGACTGCAGGCATCCACTGGTAGCTGTCTGTAAACAGTGTGAACTCATATGCAACCGTTACTGCGAGCATTATGAAGAAGAAATATGTACCCATCGCTTTAAACCGCCATATGTATGCAACGGATGCAGTGAAGTAAAGAAGTGTACGCTGACAAAAACTGTTTACGATGCTCTGGGAGCCCAGAGGCGGGCAACGGATAAGATATCGGAATCCCGAAGCGGGATCCTTGCTACGGAAGGGGAAATCGCCAGACTCAATGAAATCCTGGTGCCGTTGGTAAAACAGGGGCAGTCTATCCATCAGATCTACCTGACACATAAGGATGAACTGATGTGCAGTGAAAAGACCCTCTACAACTACGTGGATGGATGCCTGTTTGATATCAGGAACATAGACCTGCCAAGAAAGGTAAAGTACCGTCCGAGATATAAAAAACCGGAGCAGAAAGTAGACCGTGGATGCCGTGTGGGAAGGAATTATCATGATTACGAAGTATATATGGAACAGCATCCGGACACAGCAGTGGTGCAGATGGATTCCGTGATCGGCAGCAAGGGAGGGAAAGTCCTGCTGACGATATATTTTGTAAATGTGTCACTGATGCTGGGGTTCCTGCGGGAAGCGAACACCTCAAAGTCAGTGATAGATATTTATGATGAACTGTACCACCGGCTGGGAGGGCAGGATTTTAGGAAGCTGTTTCCGGTCATCCTGACGGATAACGGAAGTGAGTTTTCCAATCCGAAGTGTATAGAAAACGGACCGGATGGAAAAGGATTTCAAAGGACGAGGATCTATTACTGCAATCCAAGTGCGCCGTACCAGAAAGCAGAGATCGAGGTGGGACATGAATTTATACGCAGGATCCTGCCGAAAGGAAGAAGCTTTGATGAACTGACGCAGGCAGACGTAGAGCTGATGATGAACCATATCAATTCCTACCGGAGAAAGAAACTGAACGGAAAAAGTCCGTATGAAGCGTTCAGCTTTTATTATGGAGAAGACCTGGCGGAGAGGCTTAGATGCCACGAGGTTGCAGCCAAAGACATCAACCTCACCGCAAGACTTCTCAAAAAGTAACCAGAAGACAGAATAAAGCACAGACCGCCGGCTGAAATAGGAACAGCAGAAGACGTGAATTATGGCTTGCAAAATTTGTAAGCCAAAACTGACGTCCGGTTTTTGTGCAAAAAAATACTCTGCCATAAGGTGATTATATCATAAAAGCAAGGGAAAAAACGGGAAAGTCATTACAAAAGTGGAAAGTCGGGTACAAAATTTGCAGGTCGCTTTCAAAATGTGAAACTCGTTTACAAAACGGGAATCTCGGATGACTATTGAACAAATTAGTTAATTCTAAAACTATTTTGTGCCGTTTTCTGCAAAAAATGTCTGTTTTCTGTAAAACGACTTGATTTTTCACATATATAATTCATACTAAATAATGAAGGAGGCATGTTTATGATAGAGAAGATGGCATTAAAGATCGTCAATCAAATGGAAATAGAGAAGATAATAAGTAAATCAAGCTGTGAATATTACGAATACGCTTTAATAGCTATGGTTGAAAATATTGTAACAGTTGTAACTATCTTACTTTTAGGGGTGATTTTTGAGAAATTCCTGCATACTGTTTGTTTTTGGGCGTTCTTTATTTCATTAAGGAAGCGGACAGGAGGCTTTCATGCGGATAAGTTTTGGCAGTGCTATTTAGGTACAGTCATAACATATATTGCGATTATACAGGCTATGCCTATGCTTTGTAGAACTCCAACTGTCATCTATGGAATGCTATTTCTTGCAATAATTTTAATCTATGTAATAGGAACAATAAACCACCCCAATGTGGATATGAATAAAAGTGAATTGCAGGAGTCTAAGAAAGCGGCAAGACTGATTGTTATAATGGAAGTAATGATAATTGCTGTCTTAGTTTATCTGAAGGCTGATATTCTGTATATTGGTTATATGTCAGTGGCTATCATATTATGTGCATTCTTGATGTGTTTGGCAAAAATTATAAAACAGGAGGTAAGTGTAAAATGAAAAAAAGCAGAAATATCAAAAATGTTGCACTCAAGGTAGTGGAGAAAATTGTCCGCAATGAAGTAAAAAGAGATGTGGTAGGTCCTCCTTATTGTATTGGAATCGGTCATCAACCGAAAAGACCGAAGCGGAAAGAGAATTAAGATTTGATAAATTGCGTTGAAAAAGAAAATTAAGTATAAGAAAAAGCCTTTCAGAAGTGTATGGTGTGCCTGAAAGGCTTTTTTAGTGCCGTTTTCTGCAAAAAAAGTCCACTTTCTGCAAGGGTAATTGACCTTTAATCGTATTTTGCTATTATAAAACTAGGAGAATTTTAATAATTACGGATTTCAAATTATTCTATTAAGGAAGGGCGAGTTTATGTCAAAAATCACAGATTATGGATTTTTGTTTCAGCAAATGTTTGGAACAAAAGGCACAAAAAGTACAAGTGCAATAGGTAGCTTTCAGCTGTCGCAGTTAAACAGCAGCTCTATACAGTCGCAGTTAAAAGCGGCGGGTATTGATACGAACAGTGCCCAATATAAGGCTGCAATAAAGCAGATGATGTCAAATGCAAATGGGGCAATGTACACAAATATCCAGAGCATTAAAAATTTGATGAAAAGTTACGACAAAGATGGAGATTACATTGATCCAACAACGGGATTAGCAGGTCTTTTGCTAACAGATGAAAATGCAAGTAGTCAAAAACGTATTATTTCCATTCTGGAAAGCAGCAAAGATGAAATGTTTGAGCAAACGAAAAAGGAATTTCTGCAAGAAAATGGCGTCCTGAATGGAGATACGACAAAACGATCAGATGTATATACAAATATGTATCGCAAGGTACAGAAAAATGACCGATTAGCAGCGGGATATACTATGCAGCAGTATGAGCGTGCATATCGGCAGGCATTTATATCCGCAGCAAAAGCTGCTGATCCAGGTTGGGAAATAGGGAAGCCAGTCTCATCTGGGACATTAGACGGTATCACAAGAGAATCCGTGGAAGCTAATTTAAAGAAATCAGGCAGTTCACTGGCACAGGTGTCAGTGGATACAAGGATATAGTAAATTGGTTTTATGTGGCATATATTTCACTAATTATTTCAAATTATAAGGAGGTCACAAAATGAAAAGAGTAACAAAGAGAGTTTTTACGGCTGTTATGGCTTGTATGATGGCTTGCTTGATGTTTGTAACACCTGTGCTTGCTGCTACCAATAACTTCAGCAAGACAACAGTAAAACTGAATGCAATTAGCGGCGGAACTTCAAAAACAAGCAATGTTACATCAGGAAGTGTTTCGGGAAGCAATCCTTCCATAACTAAGGTGGAGTTATATTGTAATGTGGCTAGTGGAACAGATCCTTATACGATTTATGTTAAAAGCCCGAGTGGAACAACAAAATCTATCTCAGGACCGACAAAAAGTGGGACTATTACCATAACTGGATTTGAAGGTGAGGATCCGTCTGGAACATGGTCAATATGGATTCAAAATAATGGTGTATCTTATAATGGAAACATCTATCCGGTTTCAACGGTAACGATAACATTAAAAGTAGCTTACAGTTATTAAGGCTACTTGTATTAAATGAGGTATAGTAACATGTGAATATATGCCAATTAAAGAATTATCCTCTTGGATTAGACGGAAGTTTTGCTCAAGGGGATTTAATATTGTAAAATTATATATTAAAAGAGAGTGCGATAGGATAAAGTATAAAAAGTTACCATGTTTTTTTATCTTTGATATATGATGAACCCGTTGAGCGATGTACAGATTGTGATGCCTGTGTAGAATATATCGCCTGTCTGGAAAACACTTGCAAATATATTTATAGTAAGGATTAGCATCAGCTCCAAGAATTTGTTTACTTTTGGAAGAAGGCAAGAAATATGGAGTTGTGCAGATGCATTAAGAATGAATGAGCAGATAGAGCCATTAGATGTTAATATACACGGTCATATAACTGTATATTGGGATTTCAATGTGTATGAACACTTCAGGAATTGTTTAATTTTATTTGAGTGAATAAAGATGTTATGACAAATTTTATGTGAAATTATCTAATTGTTAATGCTCATTTATGATATAAAATTTGATATTAAAAGTTCAATATATGGAAGATTAGGTAATGTAAGGATTATGATGAGACATTTGAGAGAAGATAGGGTAGCTATTATTGATAATGGAATAAGCAGAGATTTAATTTGCAGAGAAAAAATGCAATCAAAAATAGTTATAGATGACAACAATAGGTGCATAGAAGATAAAGATAAAATTCAGATTACGGATTTTCAGCATGGGACAATTTGTGCATTGATTGTTGAAAAATATAATTCTCACTGCATATTGAATAGTGTACGGATTTTGGATAAAAATGGGAAGGGCGGGATCGAAAAGATAGAACCCGCCCTTGAGTGGTGTTATCAGAACAACATAAAGATTGTAAATTTGAGCTTCGGAACTACAAATTTTAATGAGTGTGAGAAACTTAAAAAATTGGTCAATAAGTATGCGTGTAGTGGAATGATTATTGTGGCTGCAACGGCTAATTCGGGTTTCGTATCATATCCAGCTTGTTTTACGAATGTGATTGGTGTAGCAACAACAGGTAGCCCTTTAAGTTATTCCAAAGATTATATGCAAATAGGGATTGATGCTGTTGTTCCGTCTGAACATATGGTTAAAATGTTTAATGAAGAAGTAAAAACATCATTGAGTAATAGTTATGCAGCACCATATGTATGTGCTTTAATAGCAAACAGGCTAAATACAGATAATGCCCTTGGTATTAAAAAATTAAAGGAATATGTGAAAGAGCAAAGCCGTATTGAAATGATTGAGGGAGTATATGAGCCGGATTGGGTTTATAAGGCATATGTAACAGGTAGGAAGAAAACGAGCAGAGCAAATTATTACTTTGAAACGGTTTCGGGAGAGTTTAGCGAAATACAGGACAAAGTAGATACTGTAATAGGTTTTTCTGTGGCTGATTTGGAGAATCTGGATATAAAAGATAAGAATCTAATATATCTCGGACAAGAGGATATTTATAATATAGATGTGCAGGGATTCTATTGGAGCAGGAAAACCAGACAACAGCAAATTTTGAACAATCATTATCAGGGCAATGGTCTTGAGGTTCCGGTCATAATATTGGCAATTGAAGCTGCAATAGATAGTTACTATATACTTACTGAGTTAAGAAAGGTTTTTGCCAGTGATGGCTATAATGCATATACGATAGGAATGGAACCGGAATGTGTACTGTATGGGTTAGAGTATATGCCGGAACCTATGGCAGATTATGGAGTATGGAAGAATTTTATAGAAAGCCAAGTTTTTTATAAGCAAAGTGATTTGGTCATATGGTGTATTCTATTGGAAGATAGAGAAAAATTTTTGAAAGTATATCCTGATTGTGATGTAGAGATTAGTCTTTGCAAAGAGGGGGAGAATACTGTGGTTGAGATTACCTTTGAAAAAGAAAAGACTGAGAAAATAATATCAGGATTGATTGCCAGGAAAGATGTTGATGAAATATATCATATGATAGAAGCAAAACTGACGGAGGATGAAGATGGATAACAAGGAAGCAGTAAAGAGATTACTTCTGTTATTGGACAGATACCGAAAAACAATCATTGTGATTGTCGGCTGTCTGTTCATCGCTATCGAATTAAATCTTTGTATACTGCGAATCAGCACGAGAAACATTAACGATACAGTGGTCTGTTAAATACAAGTAAAAAATTAAAGATGGTTATTAAAAGATAGAGTAAGCGGTAAAAATCCTTTTGAAATTACTTATTTGTGATATTTTTTATATTTTGAGTGTCATTTTCTGCAATAAAAGGTCACTTTCTGCACAGGTAGTTGTAAAAATGTTTGAATCGGGTTTATGTTAGAAGTGTAGTTTAGGTACTCAATTATTGAGAAAAACAAAAATCTTAGGAGGTATGGTTTTATGATCAAAAAAAAATTAGCAAAAATGTTGACAACCTGTTTAATGTCTGTATTTATTATTGGTACTGCAAGCATGACTGTACATGCAGAAAGTGTGAGAGAAACAGAGCCTAATAATACTATGGAAACCGCTGAAACGATTATGGCAAATCATGAAACCGCTGCACAGGCAGTCAGTGGTAGTCGTCCTAGCCAGCATGTAGTTACAGGAAGTACAAGTAATACTGACGAGGATTGGTTTAAGGTATATTTGTCAGCCGGAACGCAGTATGTTACTTGTAACGATGATCCTTTTGAATTTGAGGTTTATGATCCAAACGGCAGTCTTGTTTTAGATGAAATATATACAAAGATAGGATTTGGTTCAACAGCATATCCGTTTGTGGCATCAACAGATGGATTTTATTATGTAAAAATTAAAGGAATTACATCATCATCTTCAGACTATATATTGCTAGTAGGTGGTCCAACCTATTCTGTTGCAAGTTGTAAAGTGGAAATGCCTACTGTAAACATGGCAAATGGCAGCGATAGTTCATCATCTATAGATTTACGATTTGAGGATGCTCTGCCAGAAGATGCTGTAGTATATATGCTTTCAATGAGTGGAATAAGAACTACTGCGGTAGATAGTATTTCAGTTAGAAATCTTAGTAGCAATAATACAGTTAACTTATCTACATATACGTGGGATAAATCGGGGTTAGTATCTTTAAACATGCCATTAAAAGGCAGATGGTCAATAACGTATGGCTATAGTAAGGATATATCTTTCACTCCTACTATTTCTTTGTATTATGCATATCCGGTTACATCAACATATGTTGAGGATGATGTTGTGATTATACAATAATTTTAGAAAGGGTGATGCTATGAATGTTAATTTTTTTCCTTTTAGTAATTCACTTCAAATTCTAGGTCGTAGACAGAGTTTGGCAAATATTATGTGCAATCAGCAAAGTGTTACTCAAAGTAGGAAAAAAGATTTATTTGTTAGAAATACAATGTATGATACAGGAATTTATACAGCTTCAGCAGGAAAAAGAAATAAAATGATTTCAAACAGTATATTATCTGCTATGAATAATGATATTTCTAAGGTACGAAAACAAGGCGATATATACGAATGCGAAGGAACATTTTTTACAGCGGAGCAGATACCTAAAATCAGTGGAACTTCTTTGAATGAAATTAAAGCGGAAGATAATATCATTGACTTTGGGAAGAATAAGTATTTTAAATATGTCTCCCGTGACGGACAGGAGCATTGTTTATACACAGATAATAAGGGGATAGGCGCTATTGTTTCCGAGATTATGCGTGGCGAGCCTTATGATCCGGTGTTGGAAAGGTATGCGAGCTTTTGGAATTATATGATGACAAAAGACCCTGTATATGTTCAGTTGTCTTATTCAGATGAAGAAATAAGAGGATATATGGAAAATGCAGGGATAAAAAATGGCTTTTTCACAGTAAAAATGGGAGATAGGGAAGCAACACAATTTTATTCTGCCACTAAAACAACAAGTCCAATTCAGTCTAAGGAACGATATGATGCAAGATATAAGAATTTGACTTCGGGTGGTATTTTGCTTGACGAATATGAAGCTGGAGATATTTTTAAGATTGGTAATAAGGAATATGTTTTAAGTGAATCTCATACATTGGACATACCATACGGAGAGGATATTTATAATATAGAGTATCCGAGTAATTATAAGTTTGGTAAAAAAGTTGAAGAATAATAAGGGATTCCCTTGAGGTGGACTAGAAAGTGTGGTTCAGCTCAAGGGAATTTTATATATTCTTATATAAGTAAGAGCATTATACATTAATAGAGTTTTTATTGCGGAAGTTTTCACTTATTTCGTGACATGGACTAAAACAAGTCCCTTTTCACCATGCGTATTGCATAAAATAATGCAAAAAGAACCAAAATGGGTTCATGGGCATGGTGAAAATGGATGGAACAGAAAATAAAGCAAGATGAGATATTTATTGGTAAGAATATCCGGCGTATAAGGAAAGAAAAAGGAATCAGGCAGACGGAAATGGTTGCATTGTTGCAGTTGGAGAATGTAATGATTACAAGAGAAGCTCTGGTAAAGATAGAACGTGGAATCCAGCATATTCAGGCAACGCAGCTCCGGGCAATAAAAAATGTATTAGAGACTACTTATGATGAGTTATTAAAATAGAGAATGAAAAAGACAGTCAAGTTTCATATAATGTGGAATTGACTGTCTTTTTATGTAGAAATTAGGATAATCAAATTAGCTCTTGTGCTGATAATTTAAAATATCTTTGAGCAAGGCAGGAGTTATTCTTTTTTTATCCGCTTCAGTTAAATTTGAAAACTGAGACAAGGTAGTAAGTTTATTCTTTTTAAAAAGAGTAATAGATTTTGGCTCAGACGTAATTTCAAATAGAAATTTGTCATGCCAGCTTTTAGGTGTGTTCCCATGCTTTCTTAATATACGGTATGTTTTCATGGTAAGGAGGTAGTCCTTATTACATATACAATAGAGGTCATATACGGTTTTGTCGTTAAAGTCATTGATGTGGTGGATATTGTTCCTAAAGAGATAAATATATAATTTAGAAGGAAAATTAAATTGTTGGAGACTTTCCTTTACAATGGAAAGAGAATTTATTTTTACGTGATATTTTTGGCACAGAGCGTCAAGTTCAATTAATGTAGTACTTCCGAGATTGCGGAACTGCATGATTTCCTCCCGTGCATAATGTGTTAGCTGGGAGATATACAGTATGTTATTACGATCAAGAATATTATAAAGGCGTTTAGACATAGGAATGCTGCTAATAGGAATTTCATTTTCAGGAGGAAATATGTAACCGTATGTGTTTAGCTCTTTCATAATGGGATTGAGAGAACAATTACGAGGAAGAACATTTGCTAAAGAGATATAATTATATTCCTTAAGTTCGGAAACAGTAGTAATTCCGGCATATGCTAATGCAAATTTGGTAATAGAAGAAAGATTAAGCTGCTCAATTTGGGTATCCATTGTTTTGACTCCTTTATCTGTATAAATAAAACTATTAGCATTATATCATTGATTTTGGATAAAAGGAAGAATGTGGACTAAAATTAGTCCTTGTATTATTGTGATATTTCAAAAGGATTTTTTTGCCGTTTTCTGCAAAAAAGGTCCACTTTCTGCAAAGCATCTTGTTGTGCGCAATATTTTTACGATAATATAAGCAAAAGATAACTCGATAGTTATCGGAAAGTATACGAGGATGTTTAATATGAGCATGGAAGTAACAAGTACTTATAGCGGATATGCAACAGGAACTTATGATTCTTCAATTAAAAAAAATACTGCAGCAAAAAGTAATAATTCTACTGATAGTATAGAAGAGTATTACGAGAAGCTATGTAAAAAGTTTCCTGAAATTACTTTTAACAAAGGCGGAGGTCTGGCAAGCGGAAATGAAAATAAAGTTGTAATAAACCTTTCCAGTGAATGCTTAAAGAAAATGGCAAGTGATCCAGAATTTGCAAAAAAAGTAGAATTTAACTTGACAGGTGTTGTTCCAGGGCAAAATTGGCTTTATTCAAAAGCCAAAGCAGACGGTGCTGTGATACATGGCGTTACGGCTGTAATGGATTCTGATGGGAATGTTTCCGTTACTTGTGGTGGTATGACAAGAACCAGTGGTTCAAATCAAAATTCAGGTCTTTTAAATACAGGTAGACAAACGAAGGAACGATTGGAGAAAAAACGTGAAGAGGAAAAAGCGTTAGAAAGATTAAAAGAAAAGCGTAAAGCAAAGGAAGAATATCTTGAAAATATGCAAGAAAAGAAAAGAGAGAGAGAAGAGTATATTAGTGAACAGCAAGAAAAAGGTAACTTGACAACAAGAGCATATACTCAAACAGGATATGATATTGCAGATTCAGTATCTATAATAGATAAACAAATCTGAGAAAGGAGGAAAGTGGCATGAAGAAATTAGGAAAAAGAAGCAGCTTAGAAAGTGGTACGTTCTTTGCTTATGCTTGCAACTGCAACTGTGGAAGTGTTCCTTGTGGGACATGCAACAACTGCAATGACTACAAGAATCCGCAGTCAACTGGTGCATACGCATTATCCTATGTTACAGAAATGCAACTGAACAATAAGTCTTTCGGACCGATGACGTTATTGAGTTGAGTTGTGATCTTGTAGCGGCGGTTTACCCCCACTCTATAAGCAGAGTGGGGGTAAATTGTAATATGAATTGATTACAAGGAGAACGTGAATATGAAAATACAAAGAAAACCGCATATACATATGATGGATTTATATAATGAACATTATGGTTATGATGTTAATACAAATGCAATATTTAAGATAAGTGATGAGCTTGCCAAGTATTTGAAAGCAGTTTTGGATAGTGAAGAATGTAATTATGAAAATTTGTATTTAAGCCAAGATGCTCAGGATGGCTTAGATTATCTATTATCACAAGGACTATTGCAACCATTAAATGATGGTATGGAAATAGAACATTTGGAAACAAGCACTTTGGAAAATATGTATGATAGTAATCTTAAGGGAATTATTCTTCAGGTTACACAAAATTGTAATTTGAGATGTAAATATTGTGTATATTCAGGAAGTTATGTCAATCGTCAACATAATAATAAAAGAATGTCTTTGGATACAGCAAAAGACGTAATAGATTTTTTCTGGAGTCATACAAGTAAATCGGATAATTTATCTTTTGGTTTCTATGGCGGAGAACCTCTTTTGGAGTTTGATCTTATCAAAGAAATAGTTGCTTACATAAATAAAAAATTTGCGGGGAAAAAACATACTTTTACCATCACAACGAATGCTACCTTGTTAGGGGAAGAACAAATTCGATTTTTGGCAGAGAATGACTTTCAATTAGTTATTAGCTTGGATGGACCGGCTGAAATTCAAAATGCAAATAGGGTATTTGCTGATGGAGAGCATGGTACATTTGAAAGCGTCATGAGTAATTTAAGGAAAGTCAAAGAAATAAATGAAAAATACTATTCGAGAATCTCATTTAATGCTGTTATTGATTTGAACCAAAATTTTAGCTGCGCAAACGATTTCTTCTTGTCATATGATATGGTTAAAAACTCAGGATTGACAGGTAATCTTGTAAGCAATACAAATCGTAAAGGGGATATGAACATAAAGACGCAATTTTATGTAGATTCCTTGTACGAGTTATTTAAAATATATTTATACTATGCTAATGATAAGGATTTTTACAGCGAATATAAACCTGGACTTTTGGATGCATCTGTCAGATCGATGCGAACAGGTATGTATGAGCGATTTATTTCTAAAAACCTGTTGTCTAGTAAAATGACAACAGGCGGACAATGTTTGCCGGGTATTCAAAGATTCTTTGTTAATGTTGAAGGTAAATTTTATCCTTGTGAAAGAGTAAATGAAAATGCGGATTCTTTATGCATTGGTAATGTAAAACAAGGTTTTGATATAGGTAAAGCAAGTGAAATATTGAATGTAGCCCAGTTGACAAAAAATGAGTGCAAAAAGTGTTGGTGCTTTAATATGTGTACTCAATGTGTTTCTATGGCAGAACAGGATGGGGAATTATCTGCAACTAGACGCTTGAGTAACTGCTTAAGTGTAAGGAAGAATATAGAAAATGAAATTAAAAATTATATTGTATTAAGAAATCATCAAGCAAGGCTTAGGGAGGAGTTTTAAATGAAACAAAAATTAGCGGTTTTCCCATATGATAGTGAACTTTCTTGTTTATGGAAATATAGTGATTTATTACAAGAGTATGAAATTGGATGTTTGATTGTACCCAGAGGTTGGGGATTAACGGATCAGGAGATCCCAGTCCTTTCAAATGGTCAAATGGTTTCTGTAAAAGTACAAGATGAGTTTAGCCGGATTGAGAGTAATAGTATTGATGCCATTTGGATTACCGAAGGAATTAATAGAATGGATAGAAACATTGCAATAAAGATGGTGGATGTATTATTAGATATGAAAAAGAAAATTTTATATACATCAACTATTTGCGATGAAGTAAAAGACATTATATTAAGATCAAATATGTCTCTAAACTTATCAGAGACAAATGGCGATAAAAACGAATTGTCACCATCTACTTATCAATATCCTATTGATGTTCCTGTGATTATGGTTTTAAGTACCTCTATAATGACAGAGAAATTTGAAGTGCAACTGAGCATCAGGAAAAGATTGCAAGAAAAAGGATATAAAGTTGCTCATGTGGGAACAAAATCTTTTTGTAATTTATTTGGTTCACATCCTATACCAGATTGGTTTTTTGATAGGAAATATACAGAGGCTGAAAAGATTTCTTTGTTTAATATTCTCTTGAAAAATATTGAGAAGGAGGAAAAACCGGATGCCATTGTGGTTGGTGTACCAGAGGGCATAATTCCTTTAACTAAAAAACACCACTTTAATTATGGAGTATATGCTTTTGAAATTTGCTGTGCTGTAGCTCCTGATTATGTTATTCTGGCTTTGCCCTATGGGGAATACAATGATGAGTTTTATGAAGAAATGAAAATATTATGCCAATATAGGTTAAATACAAGATTAGATTCGTTTTATGTTTCAAGTTATCAGCCGATTTCCAATTCGTTTACGAAACCATCATTAGAGTTTACACAGTCAAATGGAGTCATTACACATGATGCTAAATATACAGTGTTTAGGGATACTGATGATAGGCTTTTAGCAGAACATATTATAAAGAAGCTGACAATGTATGATGAATATCAAATAATGTAATGCCTAAAAATTGACAGATGGGAGAAAGAAATGCAAAAAACAGATATTATTAGAGATGTTACGGAAATATTAAAAAACAAATTTAATGTTCAGGTAGAAGAAATTGAGCATATAAGTTTATTAGATCCGGCGATAGGTATGCTGCCTAGAGATTTATTTACATTATTTTTTGATTTGGAAAGTAAATATGATATAAAATTTGTTGAAAGCGATGTACTTGATAAAAGATTTGATTATATTGATGAGCTTATAGATATTGTATACCAAAAGATAATACGGTGAATGTATGGGAGCTGTCAAATATATGAATAATAAAGAAGCCGTGTGGAAATTACTTGCACTTTTAAAAGGATACGAAAAATCGCTGTTAATTATAATGGGAGGATTGTTTGTTTCATCTGGATTGAATTTATGCATTCCTTTGTTGAGTCGGCAAATTATGGATGTTGGTTTTATGGGAGGAAACTATGGTTTGCTTGTAAAGTTGGTTTTATTGACATCGGCAATATATATTGTTGATTCGATTATTAATGTTATGAAGGAAAAAAAAAGAGTGGATATTTCCACTCAAATACAGTATTTTCTCTCAAAGCAATCCTTCAAACATCTAATGAAATTGAAGGTGAGTTATTTCAACAATAGAAACTATGCAGAAATAATGAATAATGTCAATGTAGACGTTAATAAGATGGCGACCATAGCAGACAGCAGTGTGTTTTTTGTTGTTACACAGGCATTTAGTATGATTGGAGGAATTATAGGTCTGTTCATAATAGATTATAGAATGACTCTTTTAGTGCTTGTATTTATACCAATTAAATATATTGTTATGAAATATTTTGCTAAAAAGCAAAAATCAATAGTGGATGATTTTATAGTAAGAAACCATAGGTACGCTAAGTGGTTTGGAGACACAGTAGGAGGAGTTAATGAGGTCAAATTATTCAATATCTTAGATAAAAAGAATAATGAATTTGAGATTAATCAAAAAAATATATTAGACAAGCAAAAGGAAATGAATATGCTTAGTCAGTGGAATGGAACTGTGGATTCTATTATGCTCCAGTTGCTTTCAACGATTTTATATATTGTTGGAGCAAATTTAGTATTTGACTTTCAATTATCTGTAGGAAGTGTGTTCGCATTTATTACATATAGTTCTTATGTGACGGGACCGATCTCTGCCATTCTTAATATTGGCTATCTCCTTTCTGGCATTATCCCGTCTACAAAACGATACTATGAATTCATGGATTTACAGGAAGAAAGTGATGTTCAGAAAATAAAAGAGATTGATTTCGGAGACTTAGAACTTAGAAATGTATGTTTTGAGTATAAGATTGATAATCCTGTTCTTAAAGATATAAATATTTTATTTGCCAAGAAGAGTAAAACCGCTATAATAGGTAGAAATGGGTCTGGAAAGACAACAATAATCAATTTGCTTACAAGGCTCTATGATCCGGTAAAAGGGAAAATATTGTTGAATGGAATAGATATTGCGGATATATCATTGCAGGCGTATAGGGATATGGTATCAATCGTTAGCCAGCAGATATACCTCTTTAATGATACTATTAGAAATAATATATGCCTTTATAAGCAAGTGGAAGATAGTGTTTTGGTGGCAGCTTGTGGGGATAGTGGATTGAAAGAGTTTATATCAGAAGTATCCTTAGATTATGTGGTAGGGCAGAATGGAGCAATGCTTTCCGGCGGACAAAAACAAAAGATAGCCCTTGCAAGGGCATTGATACATGATAAGCCGATTATTATATTTGATGAAGCCACATCAAACACGGATGCTTATTCAGAACAGCAGATTAACAAACTGCTGAATACGAAACTGAGAGAAAAAACAGTGATAGTGATAACACATAGAAAAGAGATATTGAGTAAAGTGGATCAAATTGTTGTGCTGAAAGAAGGAGTGGTTGATGATATAGGAGCATATGATGAGCTGATTGGCAAAAATGATGAATTAAATATTATGATGGAAAAAGCGGATTGAGTTTAAAAGACTTTTCATAATAGCAAAGCTTGTTTAAAAAATCTTTTGTGCCGTTTTCTGCAAAATAAGGTCACTTTCTGCAAGACATATTGTAGGCTTTTTTTCTATTGTTTATAATTAAAAAAAGAATTTATTATGTTTGGAGTAATACATATGGATGAGAAAGAGATTAATGGCAGACTCGAACAAATAATCAGGAAAATTACTGATAAAGAATTAACAATTACTGAGATGGAAAAAGATAGTTTGTTGAGTTCAAATGTTGGTCTATCCCCGTTAGATTTATTAAATTTATTTTTTGCAATAGAAAGAGAATTTAATATTTATATTGATAGAAAAGAAATCATTGAGCATAGACTTGATAAAATATCAGATATAAAAGAAATAATTCTTAAAAAATGTTAAGGAGAATATAAGAAATTTTCTTATATAATTTTTTGAGGAAAGGAGAAAAGCATATGAAGGCATTAGGAAAAAAGAAAACTGCTCAGAATGGGACTTTAGTTGCATTTGCTTGTGATTGCATTAGTGTATGTAAATCGCTGGCAAGCTGTAACTGCGCTACAGACATTACTATGAGAGACACCAATAGCACCACTAGCTTTGGTAAGATTGTTTCAAAAACAATGTCTGGCGAAAATTGGAGTAATATGTAATACTCTGAATGGCACCTGAAGCAATAGGCCTCTATTCCGTTGCTTTAGGTGCTTACCATTTGGGAAAGATAGGGATTCATGATGAAAGAAAAGGCATTTATTCACTGTTTTAGTACAAATAATAACTATTATGTTTATGATGTTAATACTAATAGTATTTTAAGAATAAATAAAGAAATATATATAAAATTAAATGAGCATACAGATATTGAAACACTGTTAGATGAAAACATAGTTTATATGAGAGAGCAGGGATTTTTAAGAGGTAATAATCCCCTTATTAAAATTGAACATCCATTAACTGACACATTGAAAAGTCAGCTTGAAAATAATGTGGAATTGTTGATTTTGCAGGTTACACAAAATTGTAATTTTAGATGTGGATATTGTGTTTATTCAGGGAGCTATGTGAATAGAGTACATACAAATAAAAGAATGTCGTTAGAAACAGCTAAAAGAGCAGTGGATTTTTATTATGATCATTGTAAAAATGCTAAGAGTGTACAGATTGGATTTTACGGTGGTGAGCCTCTGTTAGAAATAGAGATGATTAAAGAAATTGTAGAATATTCTAAAGTCCTTTTTAGAGGCAAAGATCTTACTTTTAATATGACTACAAACGCATCGTTACTTGATGAAGATAAAATAGATTTTTTAGCAACAAATGATTTTAATTTAACTATAAGTTTGGATGGACCAGAGGAGGTACAAAATTCTGGAAGAAAATTCGCAGGAAGTTTAAAGGGTACATATCAAAAAGTAATTGATAATATTTCAAAAATTGAAGAAAGACATCCAAATTATATAAAAAATGTTTCATTTAATGCTGTTTTGGGAACAGATAACAATTTTTTAGATAGCAGTGATTTTTTTACATATAATTATCGCCCGGATAATTTGGTTACGTCAGTAAATGTAAGTGATAAAGATGCTTTAAATCCTATAATGTATAGTGATGAGTTCCGCATAAATTATTTTTATGAAGTATTCAAAAGTTATTTATGGGGATTAAATAGAATTGAGGAGCAAGATGTTTCAAAACTTGTTCGTTTGTACATAAAAACAATCAAAACAGATATACATGATAGACTACAACTAAATACTGTTCGTGGAGCAAAATGCCATCCTAGCGGTCCGTGTCTTGCAGGTGTCAATAGATTGTTTGTGACGGTAGATGGGAATTTTTTTCCATGTGAAAGGGTAAATGAAACAAGCGCAGCATATAATATAGGTAACTTAGATGAAGGATTTTGGTATGATAAGTCTTATGAATTATTAAATATTGGCAAGCTGACAGAAAAAGAATGCAGAGAATGTTGGGCAATTAACTTTTGTAATTGTTGTGCAGCAGGTATAGAAGAAGGGGATAAACTATCTCGAAAGAAACGATTAGAGAAATGTAAATCTAACAAACATGTAGTTGAAGAAAGATTGAAAGAATATTGTACGTTACGAGAATATGGATGTAAATTTGAAGATTAGCAACATGGAGGTTCTAATGAGAAAGAAAATAAAAACTCTTGTCTACCCTTTTGATGATGAATGCGAGGCATTTTTAGAGTTTCATTCATGGATGGAATATATTGATATTATTGCAGTTGATACTCCGTGTGGATGGGGAAATATGAATTTCATAGAAGAAGGGAATATACAGCAAATAGGCTCAAATATAAAAGGTATAGAGCTTTTGTGGATAGTGGAATCAACCAATAAGATTACGTTGAATGAGTTTGAAAAACGACTTATCTTTTTAACGAAAGATATTAAAAATATTTTGGTATCAAGGAAGCTATCAGCAGAAGAATTTGATAAATTAGAAGAAATTGCAAAGATAAATTCTGTAAAAATAATAGAAGAAAAAGATATTATCGGAACTTTATCGGAACAAAGTTTTGAAGAGTCAGGAGAGGGATATGCATTAAAAGATATAGAAATACCTATTGTTATGATTGCGGGGGCTGGAGAAAATTGCAACAAGTTTGAACTTGAATTGCTAATTGCGAATAAATTAAAAGAAATTGGATATAAAGTAAGTATTGTTACGTCTCGTTCCCATGTGAATTGTTTAGGAGTACATTCGTTTCCAACATTTATGTTTCAAAGCCTAAAAGACGAAAACGAAAAAATCATTGCATATAACAATTATATTAAATATTTATCTGAAATAGATAAGCCGGATATATTTGTTTTAGGAGTACCAGGAGGAATACTTCCAATAACGAGGCGACAGCCAGAACATTTTGGGATTTTTGCATTTGAAGTGTTTAACAGTGTCAAACCGGATTATATGATTTTTAATCTTTACAATGCGGATGTTGAAAGGAAATACCTTAGTGAAATGAAGATGCTGATGAAATATAGATTTGATGTAGATATAGATGCTTTTTACATATCAAACTATATTCAGGATGGGTTATCGTTAAATACATTTATGCCGATAAAATATATAAGGCAAGAGCAGCAGGATGTCGAAGAAAAATGGGAAAAATTTGGAGAGGGTATTTATTACAAAAGCAAAATAACCTTGCTTGTGGAAAATTTGATACAAACATTAAATGGTTATAAAGAAATAGAAATATTATAAAGATGGAGGAATGATATGAAAGTAGAACAAAATTCAGTTTATGTGAGTTCCCAAATGATGTATTCAAGTCAGGTTAAGAAACAGGAACAAGTTCAGCCAGGTACATTTGCTTCACAGATAAAAAGCAAAGAGGATATGTCATTAGATGAATACAAAGCATATTTCAATGAAAAGATGAATTCATTATATACACATCCATCGCAGCGGAATAGAAATGATATTATTGATATTACGGATGCCGCTTATAAAAGAATGCAGACTGATCCGGAATATGAGAAGAAAATATTAGACGCTTTAGCGAAGAATAAGGCAGTTAATTTTGGAAACTATATTCCACAAATATCATATATGCATATAGATGATACATGGGAGGGATGCTATGGATATACTCAAGGAATGAAAGAGAATGATAGTTACATTAAAGGAAATTCATCAAAACATGAAAATAATGTAAAAAAAGAAAAAGAGCAAGATAGAGAAAAGGAGTTTTTAGAGGAGTATATAGAGAAACGCATACAGGTTCATAGGGATATGCAGGAACTTCGTACAAAAGAGTATTTTAAACATAAAGAGCAAAATGCTGAACTTAGCAGAAAAGCATTGGCGGCAAAGGTTTATGAGCAGCAAATTTTAGAAGAACATTAAGTAAGATATGTGTTGTATAGTCTGTTTGGATTAGGGTGTGTCAGGCTCAGAGGAATTTGATATGAAGATGCAGGAATAGTGAAATACAGAAGGATGTTTGCATAAAATAAAAATATGCTTAAATGAAAAAAGGAATCAGACAACAGATAGAATCTGGAGTCTGGTTTCTTTTTATGCCGTTTTCTGCAATAAGTGGTCGGGTCTCCAAAGTTTAGTGGGGTTTCCCGAAGTTTTTTAGGGGCATTCCGTAGGAGCTTCTTAATCAAACCATGAATAGATAACACAGGCAGGTCTTTCGACCTGCCTGATCTGTTTTGCAACGAAATATTTTTTAATCTTCCGTATTAAAATAAGTGACGGGATTGTAATCGTTTATTCCATTTATAACAATAAACAATTATGGGACAATATTGGACAACTATGCATATCCACAGGGAGATTTTTAGAGTGAGGAATTCAGTGTCCTATACATATTACAAGAGAGTGATGCCCTTTTTTATAAAAACACATTATAAAAAAGGGCATTGATATTTTGGGTGTTTGTATTAATCGCTGGTGTCCATAGTTCTAAAACTGTTATAAATTTCATTAATTAATAATGTAATACTAATATATTGAGGAAAAATTTTATTTATTAAAAAATCTATGTTTTCTTTTTCGTTAAAAAGAGTACTTTCTGAAAAATATGTAATTTGAAAAAGTCCTTGTATTTCATCGTTAATGTATACCGGAATAGCAAAGTACATATTATATCTATTTTCATATCCTTTGCCATAAGTAAATAATTTGTTGATATCTTCTTTCTGACAATAAATAAATATATCTTTATTATTTACTTTCATAATTTTACTATCAAGATGATTATCTATATCAATGTTTCTTTTTACAATATTTTTGTGGAAAATATTGTTATCGCCTGCATATCCGATATTCATTATGAATTTTTGGTCAATTCTTTTAGAGTACGATACACAAAAACTTCCTTTGTCAAATTTGGCTATTGTGTTATAAAGTTCATTACACAATCTGTTTATACTATATTCAATTCCAGCGGTATCTATGTTCACTTTATAAATATTTTTTTGAACTTTTTCTAATTCTTTTATAATTGCATGATTAATACAGACTATGCTTGTTTGAACATTCTCATATATCTCATTCAACATTTCAATATTAGAAACATATTTCTTAATATTGCTATCTATTTTTTCATCATTATATATACTGTATATAACAAACAATATATAAATAATTCCAAAAATGATAAGGATATTAGATTTAATAGAAAAACCAGATTGATTTTTATCCCAATTTCCTAAAGATGAACAAACTGCTCCAATAATTATTGCAAACAATTGTATAACAATATTTTTGAGAATTAGGAACTTGGTTATAATATTCGAATAATTATTGTGATAAGATTTCTGCAACTTATCAAGTTCTGTTTTTGCATCATAAAATAATAAAATAGAAAAAATGACACTTAATGTAAAAATCATAATAATCTGCAATATATTATTTTTTCCAATATGTGTCAATGATCCCATATATGAGCATAAGGCGCCTATTATCAATGGAAATATATAATTCAAAATTTTTATTATTTTCATATAAATACTCCTTGAAAATATATAATTCAAAATGAAATATAGTTCTTTATAAGAAGCATTATACTAAATATTTTCGCTTTTTTCTATAAATTGAATATACTATCAGAAATTTTATTGGTACAAAACTTATAAATATGAAAGTACAAGATCAGAGATATACACAGTATGTACAGAGACACTATATTTCAATATGTAAAAAAACAATATGGAACAATTCCAGAATATCTGTGGAATGATTTACCAGATAGTGCAATACTTCGTAATGACAATGGAAAATGGTACGCAGTATTTATGAATTTGGAAGGCTTTAAAATCGGATTGGATACAAAAGATAGGGTTGATATTATGGTTGTAAAATGTAAGCCGGATATGATAAGTGTTATGACACACATGAAAGGCTTTCTGCCGGGATATTACATGGATAAAAGCAATTGGATGACAATTCTTCTGCAACAGCGGATTTTATGATTCATTCCACGCTTATGAATGAACAGTATTCACATCAGATTGAAAATTTTAAAAATACTGTGGATGTCAGAGTAAAAGAAATGCAGTGATGGATATGATAAATAGCCAAAAAACGTCCGCTAATAGGATTTACAACAGAATATAAAGCAGATAAAGACGAATGGTATCAGATGTGCCATTCGTTTTTTTAATAAAAGCACAAATTAACCTACTTACGAGCATAAAATGATGTGCGTTGGGTTGTTTTCTGGACTATGAGAATCAAAGTCCCATTGATATGATTAACATGGAAAAGAGGTGCAAAATCTTGGACACAGGAAGAAAAGATGCCAATATACAGATAGGAAAGAGACTAAGAGAGGCAAGACTGAATATGAACCTCGAAAAGTCAGAAATTGCGGATGTATTGGATGTTACAGTAGAACATTATCGAAAGCTTGAGGCGGGTATAACGGGAATATCTGTAGATAAAGTGTTGACACTCTATCATAAATATGGAATTGATCCTACATATCTGATAACAGGTGAGAGCAGTATGAAAGATTTTAATCTGGATTACTATGTTGCGAACAGCACAAAGGAGCAGAGAAATGATTTTTTTGACCGTGTGCTGGCTTATTTATCTAAGTTGATTAGATAAATTGAAGTGCTTCCTACTTCCAAGCCCGAAAAGGAGGAAGTGTTATGCTTAATATTGCGGTCTGTGATGACAGCAGAACAGATGTAGAAATGCTGGAAAGTGCTTTTGATAAGTTAGCGCAGTACCAGTTTTCTTATGAAGTGTATTTTACAGCGAAGGAGTTGCTGAAGCATGTTATAGATGATGGGGAAATGTATCATCTGTATATATTTGACATTGAAATGCCGGAGATGAATGGTTTGCAGCTTGCAAAAGAAATCCGGAAAATAGATGCCAAAGCATTGTTTGTATTCCTGACTGGATATACGCAGTATGTTATGGATGTTTTTGAGGTTATTACCTTTGACTATATTTCTAAACCGATTACAGTGGAAAAGCTGGAGTCCGTCCTTTTAAAAGCCATGCAGTATCTTCATATGATAAAGCGTGACTTTGTCTTTCAGTTCCGAAAAAATCAGTTTCGTATTAGCTGCGATGATATTGTGTATTTTGAGAAGAAAGGTCGTCAGGCAGTGATACATACGATCTCAGAAAATTTCAAGGCAAATATGACAACTGAAGAAATATGGAAACAGCTTGATGATAAGGTTTTTGCCCATATTCATGTATCATATATCATCAATCTTGGGCATATCAGGGCGATTGAGGGAGATGAAGTAGTGATGGACAATGAAGAAAGACTTCTGATTGCCCGTTCCCATAAGCAGAATTTAAAAGAAAAACATATGGAGTTTGTAAGGAGGATGGTTTAAGGATGGAATATGTGATACGCTTTGCCATCAGCCTGTTTGATCTGGCAGTGTTTATGTATTATTTTCATTCCAATAAGAAAATGAAACCAGTATCAAAGGTATGGATATTGGCTGGATTTACCATTGCTGCAATTATATGGACATTTGTCAGTAGCATAAAAAATCCGTATCTGAATCTTGCGACTCTTTTGATTGTGCTTATACTGTTATCATTTTATTATATATCAGGAATGTGGACGAGAATTATAAATATTGTGACATTCATGGGTATTGGAATGCTGTTTGAACCTGTAGCTTTGCTGTTACTCCATGCGATGAATTTTCATATGGGAGAAAGTTATAAATATTATTTTGTAATGGTAATATGCAGCTTTGTTCGTGGAAATGTGATGTATATTCTGTCAAAATTGATTTCAAAGAAAGGGATGCAGATTGCTGATTTTCCGAAAGAAATTTTGGGTGTGCTTGTTATGGTATTTGCCTTTACGGTGTTGAACTGTTGCTTTGTTATTCTTTTGTCATTGGAAGCTGGCAGTGAAAAAAGCCTGCTTATGTGTGCCAGTATTGTAATTTCCATTGTCCTGACAGATTATTTTATGCTGTATATGATGGAACGCTTTAATTATCTTGTGCAAAAACAGTATGAGGATGCAATGTACAGGGAAGAAATGCACTATAAAGACATCTATTATGAAGAAGCAGAAAAACAGAATAAGGAAGTGCAGAAGTTAAAGCACGATATGAAACATAAATTGCATGAACTGTATTATCTGGTGGAAAATAGTGATGGGCAGGAACTTTCAGAGAAAATCGGTGCGATGTGCAAGGAATTTGAGCAGATAGATGAAAAGCAGTATTCTGATAATCCAATCGTAGATTCTGTGCTCCGCATTAAATTTGGCAGGGCAAAGGCGAGGGGAATAAAAGTAGAAACATCTATTCGTATTCCAAAGCAGATGCAGCTTGATCACGGGGATATAGGTGTATTGTATGGAAATCTTGTGGATAATGCGGTAGAAGCCTGTAGCAAGGTGCCGGAGGGACAGCGTTTTGTAAAGATTGAAAATAAGTACCAGTCGGGGATTTTGCTTCTTGTAATAACAAACAGCAAAACAGGAAAGAAAAATAAAAGCCTGAAAACAACCAAGAAAGATAATATCAGACATGGGCATGGTGTTCAGAGTGTCCGTAAAGTGATAGAAAAATACAATGGAACGGTCAGTTTTACAGATAAAGGGGATATATTTGAGGTTTCAGCAATGCTCTATGGAATTGAAGTGAGGGAATAAATGCAAAGTGTTACACTTAAATGTCAATCTGTTACACTTTGACGGATTTTCCTGTAAAGTATGATATAGTGCATTCATCAAATGAAAAGGAGGACATACATATATGTCAAAATTAAGAAGATTGATGAACCGACTCAGTCATGGAGCATTAAGCAGCGTGGCAGCACTTGCCCTTACGGTAACTGCAACAAATATGAACCGTTGCTGCTGGTTTATTTTCGGACAGGACAAGTTACCGGATAATGCGAAAAAACTTAGAAAATTTTAAGGTGGTAACAGGGTATGATTGCTAAATTTGCAAAGAAGATAAATGAAATATTGATACAAAAGGGGATTGTGCAAAAAGAGGAGGCAGAACTGTACCAATATGGGATAGAAAATGGTATTGTTGTTGCAGGAAACCTTTTGGCTTCTGGAATATTTGGCATTGTGACGGGGAGACCGGGACTTGTTCTGGTCTTCCTGTTATTTTATGCCTCGTTGAGAAGCTATAGTGGGGGCAGCCACTGTAAGAGTAGAATCGGCTGTTTTTTGATTTCAATGGCAATTTTATTTATTCCGGTTTATACATATGAGCCTGTAATGAAAAATGTTCCTAATGCCTTGATTTTATTGATCGGAGTTCTTGCCGTGGTAATTATTATTGTCCTTGCCCCAGTGGAAAGTATCAATAAACCGCTTGATGAGGAAGAAAGAAGGTATTATGCAAGGGTAACACATTGCATAACGGCATTGCAGGTATGTGTTCTTATCATTTTGTTTTGTCTGGATCTGCAAGATTATTTTTATGCCGGGTATGTAAGTATAGTCCTGATAGCAGTATTTATGGTTATGGGAAAGATTGCAGTGAAACGATATGTGCAATAGCAAAATGTATTAAAAATAGGTATTGATATATAATTTTGTAGACGAACATGGGATATTAGCAATATAGAGTAATGGTTAAAATTTTGGATGAAAATGCCGAAATATAATAAAAAATAGGAAAATATACAAAAAATAATCCAACCAAATGAAAGAAGTATGTCAAATTTGTGTGTGGAAGGAGATGAGCATATGTTCAGAATTGCTATATGTGATGATGAAAGACATTTTAGAAAACGTATTCATGATATTTTAATAGAATATATGAACGAAAATGATATATTGTACGAAATTGATGAATTTGAATCAGGAAAGGATTTTATAAGTTTAGGTATCAATCTAGCAAAGTATGATATTGTTTTTCTGGATGTAAATATGGATGAACTGGATGGAATGGAAACTGCGCAGAAAATAAGAAAAGTCAGCAATGATGTTTTTATAGTTTTTGTTACAGCATTTATTACATGTGCCCCTCAAGGATACAGCGTAGGAGCTATAAGATATATTTTGAAAAATAATGTAAATTTTCCAGAATTAATATTTGAGTGTATGGATGCAATCAGCTTGAATATGAATTATGTAGCCCCAAAGAAGAAATTTAACTTTAATGAGGGTACAAAGATTGTAGCATTAGAGCGTTTGTTATACATAGAGAGCAGATTGCATAAACTTGAATTTTACATTATGGAGGACAAGTTAAAAAAATATTCAATATATGGCAAACTAGATGAGCTGGAAAAAGAGTTGCAAGGTAATGATTTTATCCGGATACATCAAAGTTATCTGGTTAATATGAAACATATTGAGAAAGTCAGCCGGTATGAGGCGTTATTGAACAATGGTATTAAATTAGAAATTCCAAAAGCACGGTATAAATTTGTTGAAGAAACATTTGTTTCGTATAAAGGAGAAATATAGATGTTGGTTAATTACATTCAAAGTATAATGCTGACGGTATTGGAAATAATATGTTGTAAAATATTTTTTGAAAGTTTTGCTGAAAAGAGATCCGAAAATAATTGGAGAAACTGTAGTATTATTTTAGGAACGGTAATATGTGGATATATAATAGCTTTGTTATTTTATGATCAGTTTGTTCTAAAGCAGATGTTAGCTATTGTTGTCATTGCGCTGTTTATGAGCTTTTATTTTAAAATCCATTTAAAAAAAGCAATAATCGTATCATTATTATTTCAAGCATTGCTGCTTTCTGTAGACTATTTTACACTTTGGCTAAATGTCTCTCTCTTTCATAGTGTAGCAGAAATTAATGAGTCACATTTTGTAGGTGGAAGTTTAATAACAGTTTTGGCAAAAATAATTCTTTTTCTAGTTGTTCTGCTTATCAGGAAGAAAATAGGAGGGGAGTCCTCGGATGTTTTAAGAAGTACAGATTGGCTTCGATTTATCTTTTTTCCACTTTTTACAATTTTCACAGTTATTGCATTGTTCATAACATCTGGAAGCATTGAGAATCAAAAGCAGGAAAATGTATTCTTGGTTATAGCATTGTGTTTGGCAGGAATGAATATAGTTGTGTTCTGTATGATAAATGACATATTAAAGCGTGAAATTAAGATTCGTGAAAATGAAGTATTTCAACTGAAAGCACGAAATCAGACAGACATGTACCGCTCTATTTCAGAAAATTTTGTTAAACAACGGAAAAAAACACATGAATATAAGAACCAGATTATGTGCATTGAGTCTTTGATAGAGATGGAAAATTATGATGAACTAAAGGATTATGTGAGAAGCATAAGCGGAAATTTAAGTACAGAATTAGATTATATTAAAACAAATAATGTGATTATTGATGCTATATTAAATAGCAAATATAAGGAAACATTGGATAAAGGAATTGTATTTATTTTTCAAATCAATGATCTATCAGGAATTAAAATGCGTGATGAGGATATTGTTGTTATATTATCGAATCTTTTGAATAATGCAATAGAGGCTTGTGAAAAGTGCTCAGGCAAAAAAGTTATGAAAATGAAACTGGTTAAAGAGAAAGACAACATTATTATATCTGTAAAGAATACATATGATGGTAAACTTAATATTAAAGATGGAGAAATACAGACCTCAAAGAAATATGAAATGGATGAGCATGGGATTGGAATAAAAAATATAATTGAGGTTATAACAAAATATCAAGGTTCTTATGCTATACGAAATGATAATAATGAGTTCTACTTCTCAGTTATATTGCCAAACTAAGATGAACCTTAAAAAAGTGATTTGCTGTCAGCAAATCACTTTTTTGTCATTTTCTGCAAAAAAAGGTCACTTTCTGCAATGGATATTGTTTTGTAAACAGATAAAGTTATACTTAATTTGGCAGGAGGCATAACTATGATTGAAAAAATAGCGGATGATTTAATTGGTCAGATGACAGAAGCAAGGTTAATTGATAAAGACATGGAAGAAAGATATATTTATGTCTTTATCTGTTGGATTGAGAAATTTATTACGGTTGGCAGTATTATCGTAATCAGTTTGGCGTTCCATAAACTGTTTCCAACTATATTTTTTCTTGTGTTTTTCTTAGAATTAAGAAAGCGAACTGGCGGATATCATTTGGACAAGTTTTATAAATGTTATTTGGCAACCGTTGTTTCTTATTTAGTTATTGTAATTATCAGTGCAAGACTGTCAGAACATCCGCAATGGTTATTTGCAATATTGGTAATTGCTATAACGGGGATAGGATTGATTGGTACAGTGAATCATCCTAATATGCACATGACATCAGAGGAATTGATGGAATCGAAAAAATCCGCAAGGACTATTGTTTTACTTGAGGGGTGTATAATATTGGGATGTGTTCTGTTAGATGCGGATATGGTTTACATTAGTTATATGGCAATAGCTGTTATATTATGTGCAGCTTTGCTGTGTATAGCAAAAATTTTTAAACAGGAGGTGAGAGAGAATGAAGCAGGTTAATAAGAAAGTGTTGAAGGTTGTAGAACGTGTCATGAGAAAAGAAGCTGTATATGGGATAGATGGATTTCCACCTGCGTGTTTAGGAATATGGCATCAGCCGAAACGTCCGAACATAAAAAAAAGGTAAAAGGTTATTGAAAATAATGTTCAAATTGTTGTACAAAATAAGCTTAGAAAGGAGGGAATTGATATGAAAAATAAATTTATAACAACAGTGGTTGCGACAGCATTGGCATTAACAATGACATTTTCATTGGCTAATGGAATGGATGTTAAAGCAGCAGAAATCACAGAGGATTCTTTAGTCGCAGCAGAAGATACTAATGTTGGAAATGAATCGGTGGATATCCAGCAACAGGAACCTGTAGAAATTTCAGAATTGGAAACAACCGAAAATAATGACTTATCGAAATCGTCAGAAAGTATTACAGTAGATGAAAGTATTGCAGAGGATATTTTGGCTACACAAGCTGATACTGCGGTTGTAGTCGGTACGGTTAGTGACTATTTGACAGCAAAGGGCGATGCAAAACTTTATAATATTAATTTGCCAGCAGGGGTATATTTGCAAGCACAGTTAACAACGCCTGCTAATGCAGATTTGGATTACGATTTGTATTTATTGGATGCAGAAGGCAATATTTTAACGGGCTCAGATTATTATACTTATATTAATGGCACCGCAGGTACATTGCCGGAAGCGTTAGGCTATATAACATCAGGTGATACAGCAACATATTATTTGTATGTATTAGCATCTGAGGGCGGAAGTGTAAGTGAATCATTCACATTGGATTATTCAGTAAGTACAGCGTGTGATTCTTATGAGATTGACGAGTCTGTAAGACAGGCATTAGCATTTACATATGGAGCAGGAGGGGCTTATATTGAATCAAGAAATTTAAGTTCTCCGATTGATAATGATTGGTATGTAATTACAGTGCCAAGCAGTAGAATTTATGACAAATTAAAAATTTCTGCTACTACAGCTTCAACAAATACCTGTTCTGTAGAAGTATATCAGAATGTTGCATCAGAAGGGTATCAAATGAAACGAGTAGGCAGCGGAAACACTATTTCTGTTTCGTCAGGAAAATATTATATTAGAGTTTCCAATGCAAAAACTATGGAGAATTTTGATGATTTGGACATTCAGAATTATAAATTGTCTATTACTCCTATTTTGAAGGCTACAGGTATTGTTATAACTGATCTTAAAGGTTCAGAAGGGTTAAATAAGGTTGTTAATTATCCTGGATATGGAGCACATTTCAGAACGCAGGGATCTGGAACATTAACTGTTTATGGAGTGCTGACAGCAACAGACAGTTCGACGGGTGTAACGTATGCAGTTGGGGGAGAGCAGATTAACGGATTATATTATAGTCCGGCATGGGAGGCTAATAATACCTCTGCGAATGCAATAAGGCGAGGTACAGGTACTACAGACTCAAGTGGTAAATTTGAAATTGATATTTCTTTACCACCTGGAATTGGTGTATATTCGTATTATGGTTCAACATCCACTCATTATTTTGATATATGTGGAGTTTCTGTATCGCCAAGTGATGATAGTAGCATAAGTGCTTCAGAGACTATTTTCCATTTGGCATATACTATGTATCATCCGTTTTAATGTGTAAATTGTAACTAAGAAAATATAAAAATAGGTTGTCACACGATTTGGTGTGTCAACCTATTATGCAAAATACAGGAGGGTTAAAATGAAGATAGCTACCCAACATTATCAGGACAGCGTGATCACTCCGTATGGTAATAATCACTGGAATGGAAAAGAGAAAATTGATATTTCTAAGGAAAAAGATGATGCGGTTATTCTGGAAATAAGTGCAAAAGGTAAAAGAGCAATACAGCTAAAAGAGAAAAACGAATTTGAGCAGAATATTGTTCAAGTGGATAAAAGTGCAGATGATTTACCAGCATATTCAGGAATGTATGATGTTGACAAGACGATATCGTCTTCTCTTGAAAATTGTAGCAAAGAGGAACAGGGATTTGTATATGATATTATCCGCGAAAATTTTCTTATTGGAAATGGCAGCTCTATGAGTGAGGAGGAGCGTCAGGCTAATATATCATTAGGAATGAAAAAAGCGGAATATGCTGCAAATAATTTTATATCAGAAGATAAAAAAAGTTCCTTTTTGGATGCAATGGAATCTATAGCAAAGCTGGCAAGTGCCGGAAAGATGAATGCAGATGGAAATATGGATTACGGGGTAAAAAAAGGAAATTATTTAGGACATGGTAGTAATCTTGTTTACACTACAGATGGTCTTGATATGATGAGGTCAATGGATTCAGGTGCATATGATGAATATCAAAGGATCAGTAGAGAAAGTAGTAATTCTGATAGACAGCTTAACACTTTAAAATACTTGACAAATTGGTATTCTAATGCTGTAACGAAAAATCCGCATATGGTAGAGAAATATGAAGCTAAATCGGATGAGTATATTGAAAAAAATGTAAAAAATCAAAAAGTAGATTCAACTTTTTCGGATTTGAAAACAGAAAGTAAGTCTGCTTTTATTGAAAGTTTGAAAGCATTTCAAGCACAGAATCCTAATTTCTTATCCAATATCGTTAATAAGGAATTGTCAAGAAAGTATTGGGCATATGGTATTATCGCCTAAGGGTGAGGATAAATATGAGATGAAGTATGTTCCGGAAGATTTTGACAGGTATGATCAAGGATTTTTTGGAAGAGCGAAACCAGAATATATTATTGTTAAGGGAGAGTGTTTGGAAAAATTAAAACAGCAAGGGTATGAAATGGACTGTTGGCAAAAAGGTATTCCGTTGGCGATAAATAATAAACATCCTGATAGCATAAAATTAAAGGGATTTTGACAGAATATGCAAAGTATTACATGAAAATGTCAAAGGATTACAGTTTCCTAAAACCCATAATAATTTCTGATATAATGCGATAAGTCAGAAAGGATGATGGGGCTATGGGGAAAAGAGAGCACATATACAAAATTATTGCAGAGAATATCAGAAAAGAACGAAGAAGGCTTGGAATTACGCAGGCAGAGCTTGCAGAACGGGCGGATGTATCATTGGATACTATCAAAAGTGTTGAAAATGGCAGAAGGGCAATGAGTCTTGATACATATTTGAATATTGTTCATGCATTGGAGTCATCGCCTACGGTTCTGATGAGCCAGCAGCACCCAGAAAAACACATTGAGCGTTTTGCATTTATGATGAATCAGTGTGACGAAAGAGAAATAGAATTTGCATTACATATGATTGAACAAATATTAAGAGGACAGGAAGATTATCTGAGTGAATAGACGGGTAGTTATCCTGTCCTTTGTCTATGACTCTTTTGCAAATTTTTCAGCGAGATGGTATATGATTTCTTCAATGGTGGGAGTTTCATTTTCACATGGAAAGTCTGTCCAGAAGCGTTGCATTTGTGGATCAGGGCTTTTTAAAGCAATAGAAACTGCCCACCCAATTTCCTGTTGGACTTCTTCTTTTGTGATTCCTTCTTTTTCGGCAATGATTTTCAAATATTTATCAACAGAGTATGTGTTTTTATCATTCATAGTGTTGTTGTGAATCCTTTCTGAAAAGGGTATCTGCGGGCAAATTGTCAGGTGATTGAATTGTCCCGGTTGAATACCATAAAAGTAAAACAGATAATCCGTTCTATATTACATAATAACCTTGAGAGCTGTTTTCTATGCAGATTATGGCTATTTTCTATTCTATCATATACATACAGTATGGTGCATACACGCACCATATCATTATAGGACACTCTTGCGTAGAATACAAGGAGGAGGTCTTTGTAATGATAGTATATGACAGGTTATGGATTACACTCAAGAAGAAAAATATTAGCCAGTATGCACTAATTAAAGATTATGGAATAGATAAAGCACAGTTACAGCGATTGCGAAAGAATATGGTCGTAAAAACGGTAATCCTAAACAGATTATGTTCCATACTTGATTGTAAGATAGAGGACATCATGGAGTTTGTGCCGGATGAGGATATTAAGTAAAGAGATATTTCCAAAATGTAATGAGAGTTTGGAAATATCTCTTTTTTTTAATCCTCAAATATTTATATTCTTGGTATTAAGGTGTACAATATTCCACCTGAAATAGCTGGTTTAGTCACTCTGACAAAAGATTCGCTTACGGTACAATGAATACAGCTTAAGCAAATATATAAGGTGCCGGAAAAGAGTGGAAGGTGTACTACGATATTGTTAATAGTGGAGAAAGAATAAAAGAGTTGCGTGCGGCAAGAAGAATGACAAGACAGCAGCTTGCCGAGCAGATTGGATTGTCAGTGGATGCTCTGCGGAAAATTGAAGCTGGTGTAAATGGAGCAAAAATAGATACGCTGATTAGTATTGCTGAATTGTTTCATATAACATTGGATTATCTTGTGTGTGGGTGTGAAAGAAAGGCAGAAGTCGATGATCTGCTGGTTGGTCTGAAGGAGAAGGAAGTACAGTTTATCCGGAATATGGTATTAAATGCCGTTGACAATATGAAACTTCTGACAGAATAAAAAAGTCGGATTGCATTTTTGATGATGCAGTCCGGCTTTTTTTATAAGGATTTGGAACAGGTGGGAGTGTTACTCTTAGTTCAAAAGAGTGTCGGTTACTGTAGAAGATGCGTGGTGTCAGTTATACTCTGTTCAGGTTCTGAGAAAAGAACCGTTGAATATTGAAAACAGAATAGGACACGCATATCCCACGAGCTTATATCGCCTTGTCTATGACAGGGTGGCAGAATCCCATTTCGTGCGATGACTATCCTCAGAGCTGTAGCCGATTATGAGAAACGTAACAGCAGGAGCCTTTAAGGATAAGAGCAGAGGGTTGTGCCTACCGGGTTAGCAGCCGGAGGTAATGAGATAATAAGTGCACCTGAATTTCAGCAAAACGCATTTTCAGAGAGTGGCTACTTTCGTAAGTCCAGATGGGCAGGAAACTACGAAGTGATTGTGGCTGGCAAAGGATATGTTACCCGATACGGGGAAGGTTGAGAAACCGGGAAGATAGTATTTTATCTTCCCACACAAACTGATTTATGGTCACCGACAGAAAAGAAATGTTTAGGTGTGATGGTGTGGAGAGTACAGATAAGTCAGCTTATGTGAGGAGATAAAGTGCGCACAGTATCAAATCAATATTATTTATAAGGAGATTTTAAGATGGAAAGAGCAATTATATATTGTGCAAAAACAGGATTAGAGGCTACAGATCATTTTGTGCCGAAGTTGCTTGAAAAGTATTGTAAGGATAATGGCTATGAAATTGTAGCTATGCTTTCAGAGCCTGCTTCTACAGAAGGAGTTTCATTTCCGATGAAATATGCCATTATCGGTTTAAATATGGAAGAAGATGTTAATACAATCATAACACTTTCAAAGGATATGATTGGTGCAACAGATGAGACCGTTATTGATACACTTGGAAAACTCAGCGAATATGATATCTATGTGGAGGATATTAATGGAGAACTTGAAGAGTGTTATGAGATGATGTACAAAGAGCCTGTTCAGGAAAGTGATATAAGAGGGCTGGTGCTTGATACGGTATCAAAGTTCTATCATAACATCAGGGACGGCAGATAGGAGGCAATATGCAGGATTCCAAAGAAAAGCAGTGTCTGATATTTGTAAGGAATAATGCAAATGATACAGCTGACCGTATCGAGGCATATGCAAAAAAGTCCGGCATGGAAGTTGTTGAGACAGTTTTCAATACAGATAAAAAAGCGGTTGAACGATTAAGATATTATATTGAAAGAGATGCCATTATCTGTGTGCTGGTAAGAGATGTGGTAGACATTTCAATGGAACTTAATGAGATTAAAGCTGTAATGACACTTGCAGCGGAACATGGAATCAGTATTAATGCAGAGAGCAGGGGCTATGAACCTGCTCTCATTTCTTTTGAATGATATGACAGAAGAAAATAGAAAATTAAAACTGATTATATTTCCGGGCGAAACAGTAGTGATTGATGAATATGGGAAACGGATTGTTGCCTGTCCGACAGAGGATGAGGCAGAAGAATATATCAGGGAACAGGAGGAATGACATAGATGAAACTGAACAGAGGCGATATTGTTATTGCAAATCTGGAGTCAGTAAGTAAAGGGAGCATTCAGAAGTATACAAGACCTTATATTATTATCTCAAATAACAAGGCAAATCAGTATTCACCGGTTGTCACAGCAGTAGCCATGTCCACAAAAACATGGAAAAAGAAATATCTGCCAACCCACTGTCCAATACCGGCTGCAAAGGTAAAGGTTACTGACACAGATTTTGAGGTATTTGACAGTATGGCATTATGTGAGCAGATTGTATCCATTGATGTAAATGTCCATATTGAGAGGGTAGTTGCTTCAATTTCAGATACGGAACTACTTGATAAGATTACTGAATGTGTAAAAATCCAGATTGGGGCATATGAAAAGTACAATTAAATATTACCGGGGCATTTGCTCCGGGTTACATAGCCACCTGTATTCTATGGGTGGCATTTTTACTGAAAGGGGGATAGATTTTATGACAGCAGAAGAATACAGAGCACTATTAGATGTGGATTTTAACAATGTAAAAATAGAAGATCTGACTGATATTAGAAAAATTAAAATAGATAAAAATCAGCCACAGAGTAAGAGGCAGGCACAGTTCTTAAAACAGGTGGGAAATCCATATATGCTGCGTCGTGGAAGTATGATGATTAAGGTAAGCTTTGCGAATAATGGACTGTCGATGGAACAGGCATTTGAAAATCTGCTTTTGAATGTCTGAAAATTTGTGGTGGAATTTCAAAGTGATATGTGCTATGATGTTTTTGGTATAAAAATTCTAAATTAGTGCATATCACCTTATTGAAAAGTTATCTTCTAACTTAAACAACAATAGGAGGATGTGCATATGAGTCAGATAAGTCAGATCAAAAAGATCTATCATGCAGCCATCTATGTTCGTTTATCGAAGGAAGATGGCGCTGTTGCTTCACATGAAAAAACTGAGAGTAACAGTATCGCAAATCAGAAATCACTGATTAGAGATTTTCTCGAAAACAAAAATGATATTGAGGTTGTGCAGGAGTATGTTGATGATGGTTTCAGCGGCTCTAATTTTGAGCGACCGGCATTCCAGATGATGCTTGAAGATATTAAGAAAGGCAAAATTGATTGCGTTGTCACTAAGGATCTGAGCAGATTCGGAAGAGAATATATAGATTCAGGTATGTATATTGAGCGATTATTCCCTGCTATGGGAGTAAGATTTATTGCAATCAATGATGGTATTGATTCCGGAGAGGCAAAGTCGCAGTCAGATGAGATTATTATTCCATTCAAAAATCTTATTAATGATGCTTACTGTCGTGATATTTCAATTAAGATACGTTCACATCTTGAAATTAAGAGAAAGCAGGGAGATGTAATCACGGCATTTGTGCCATATGGATACAAAAAGAATGATAAAGATAAGCACAAACTGGAAATTGATGTATATGCAGCAAATGTTGTGAAAGATATTTTCAGAATGAAGTTGCATGGAAAAAGTCAGGATGCAATTGCATGTGAACTTAATTCATCAGGAATACTTCCACCGGCTGAGTATAAAGCAAGCACAGGAAGCAATTATCAGACATGCTTTAAGACAAAAGAAAAGTCGGAGTGGACTTCAGTCATGGTAAGGAGAATCCTTACAAATGAGGTTTATATAGGTAATCTCGTACAGGGAAAACAGACAACACCGAATCACAAGGTCAAAAAGACCATAATCAAAGAAAAATGCGAATGGATAAGGATTGAAAAGAACCATGAGCCGGTTATCACGGACAGGGATTTTGAAGTAGTACAGAGATTGCTTGCAATGGATACAAGAACATCACCGGACAGAGAGGAAGTTTATCCGCTGTCAGGGGTAGTTACCTGTGGCGGCTGTGGGATTCCCATGGTAAGAAAAACTTCAAAAGTGGGTGGCAAAACTTATGCCTATTATCTGTGTGCAACCCATAAGGATTCAAAGCAGTGCAGTTCCCACAGAATTTCCACGGATAAGTTGGAAGAAGTGGTGCTAGAGCTTTTACAGACACACATTGATAACATGATTGACCTTAAAAGAATTCTTTCTTTTATCGGCAACGTGCCGTTTCAGCAGCTTGATATGAAAAAGCTTGAGGAAAGGCGTGAAAAGAAACAGGCAGAGGTAGACAGATGTGCAGACCTCAGAGGAATGCTTTATGAGGATATGAAGGATGGCATTATCTCAAAGGAAGATTACAAAGAGCTTCATACAGCATATGAGCAGAGGAAAAAGAGTGCCGAGATTGCCATTCACCAGATTGAATTGGAAATGGAAGATGTGCTGAATCGTAAGAGCAAAGGCTTTGTATGGCTTGATTATTTTACGGAACATAAAAATATCGAGAAGCTTACAAGGGAAGTGGTTGTATCTCTTATCCGTGAAATAAAGGTATTTGATAAAACCCACATTGAAGTAGTGTTTGACTTTGATGACTGCTACAAAGAATGTCTTAATGTTATTGCAAGTCAGGGGCATTCGGTTGAGGTGGACAGTACAGGAAAACTGAATATCAGATTAAAGGAGGCTGTGTAGTATGGCAAGAAAGAGCAGAAAAAATATGCCGGTTGCAGTTGCAGAGCCGACTGACAATCTGACGGCAAAAGCAGTTTTAAGCATGGATAAGGAGGCAAAACCATATCAGGTTGGAATCTATGCGAGACTTTCATTTGAATCAGAGGCGAATAAGGAAAGAGATACTGTAGACACACAGATTGCATATATCAGAGAGTTTATTAATGGGCAGGATGATATGGTAGAAGTTTGTGTGTATGCTGATATATCTGTTACAGGAACAACTTTTGAAAGACCGGAATTTGACCGAATGATTCAGGATATTCGAGCCGGCAAAATCAATACTGTTATAACCCGTGATCTTAGCAGGCTTGGAAGAAATTATGTGGAAGCAGGTAATTATATTGAGAGAGTTTTTCCTTTTCTGGATGTACGATATATTGCCATCACAGATGATTTTGATACAGCAAGACCGGGAACTGATTTATCTGTACCGCTTAAGAATATTGTGAACGAATATTATTCCAAAGACCTTTCAAAGAAAGTAGAGACCGGAAAGCATAGTATTTGGGCACAGGGCGGCTTCAGCGAGGGAACGCCACCATATGGATATTACAGGGCTACAGATGGTTCAAGAAAGCTTTTGATTGATGAAGAGGTATCTGACAATGTAGTTAGAATTTTTAATATGTTTTTGGATGGGAAGGGATATGCTGGTATTGCAAAGACTTTGCAAAACGAAGGAATTCTTTCACCTCCGAAATACAGATTCTATAAGTCAGGAAAGATTGAACTTGCTGAAAAAGCAAGAGAATGGCACTATTCGCATGTAAAAGAGATACTCCAAGGGGAATATTACATTGGAAATATTGTTCATGGAAAGCAAAGGAAGGCTCTTGATACCGGGAGAAAGAATGTTAAAACAGATGCATCAACATGGCAGCGAATAGAAAATGTTCATGAACCAATAATTGATAAGGACACTTTCTACAAAACAAGGGAGAGAATGGAGCATATCAAAAAGAAGCATTTAGAAGCATCAAAACCTAAAGCTGATGTTCCAAATAAGCCGGATAATATTCTGGTATATAAAACAAAATGCGCCTGTTGTGGAGGCAGTGTATTGATTGGCAGGCATCACACTTATTCAGAAAAGTTCTATTATAAGTGTAAGAACCGTAGAAAATTAGCTAGGCTATGTGAAAATAAGTACTCTTATGATTATTCTGAGGTTATGGATAGTGTTTTTTCTGTTATCCGTCAGCATATGAGTTTGTGTGTTGAGAAAACAAAGTTTGTTCAGAAGATGAACAGCAGAAAAGAGAATGTTCTTCAATATGATATTTATACCAAGCAGATAGCAAAACTTCAAAATGATGTAAGAAGAATTACCGCTAACAAAAGTGGTTTGTATGAAGATTATAGGGAACAGTTAATCACTGCGGAAGAACTGTGCCAGTATCAGAGAGAATATGAAAGCAGAGTAAATGAGATTGAAGCGCAGATTACTGAATTGCTTCATCGAAGAAGTCTGTATGAAAAAGAATTTCATATTGATGAAGGATGGGAAGAAACTGTCAATAAATATATGGCTAAAAGAAAACTTACAAAGGAGCTTGTGGATGCTTTTGTATCGGAAATTGTTTTTTATGATGGCAATATAGAAGTTAAGCTCTTGTATGATGATTTCCTAAAGGAGTTGCTTAAAGTGGCAGAAGAAAGAGAGGTGAGCAGCAATGGATAAGACGATAGCTCTCTATATGAGATTATCAGATGAAGATGACAACTTGGCTGCTCATGAGGAAAGTAACAGTATTTCCCATCAGCGAAAGTTAATGCTTGATCATATCCAGAAACTGCCTGAACTAAAGGACTGCAACATAATGGAATTTTCAGATGATGGATATTCCGGAGCAGACTTTAGCAGACCTAATTTTGTAAAAATGATGGATCTGGTAAAGGCTGGTAAGATTCAGGTTATTGTGACGAAGGACTACAGCAGACTCGGACGAGATTATCTTGAAGTTGGTAACTATATGGAATGTATATTTCCGGTTCTTCAGGTAAGATATATCAGCGTGAATGATAATTACGATTCTGCTAACAGCTTTGGTTCAACCGGAGGTATGAGTGTTGCACTGAAAAATCTTGTGAATGCATTGTATTGTAAGGATGCATCAAAAAAGGTAAGAGCCGCTAAGGCAGTGTTGGCTAAGCAGGGAAAGTACATTGCTGCATTTGCTCCTTTTGGATACCAGAAAAGTGAAGATGATAAGCATATGTTAGTGCCTGACCCAGTAACAGCACCTGTTGTCCAGCTGATATTTGAACTGGCTATTAAAGGCATGAAATACACCGAGATTGCAAATTATCTGAATAATAATGGATATGATAGCATATTTGAGTATTACCAAAAGATTGGAGTTAAGAGATGTTATGAAAGGGATATTGGTGAGCACATGTGGAGTGCCAGTACAGTAATGGAGATTTTATATAATGAAGTCTATATTGGTTCTGTAATCAATAACAAGACGGCTGATAATATTGATACCGGTCATCAGGTTGTGCAGAGAGATAAAGAGGACTGGATAATTGTTGAAAACTGTCATGAACCATTAGTTTCTGTGGAAGACTTCAAGCTTGCTCACAAGATGATAGCAAGACGAGAAGTGACGAAGAGAAAACCAAATGGAAAGTGGCGTAAATCGTATATTCGCTGTGGAATATGTGGTAAGGGACTTTATAAATACGGAAATAAATCCTCATACAGATGCCACAACGGTCATGTGTCACGTATTAGAGGTGAAGAACTTGAGGCGACACTTCTAGACATTGCTAGAAATATGGCATTGGCTCAGTTGCAGGAATTTGAGTTGAAAACTGATGGCGGTAATTGTCCAGATAATCTTGAAAGGGAAATCGAATCACTTAAAAAGTCAAAGGCACACTATGCAAAGCTAAAGTTTGAGATATACGATGATTATACAAAAACAAATATCACTCGTGATCAGATGGCAAAAAAGACTGCAGAAGTTAAGCAGAAAATCGCAGAGATAGAAAGTCTGATTACAGAGAAGCAGGAAACACTTGATATGCAAAAGGATCTCTTTCTTGATGCAAAGCAGGAACAGCTAACAAAGCTTAGTAAGTTGGATGAGTTTGATGAAGAAGTAATCAGATATCTCATTGATTATGTGTTGGTGTATGATAATGAGCATATTGAAATCAGATGGAACTTTGATGACTTTCAGGCTGGATGATGGTATAATCAGTAGTAATAGCGAGAAAACAAAATTATAAAGAAGTAACATGGGGAATCTTGCTAAAGGTTCCCCATTGATAAAAAAAATTAATTTTTTTTTGTTTCTTACTTGACACGAGCAGAGTGCCACCGTTCTACATTTGGAGATATGCTTGTAGATATAAAAAATACGTTCAAAAATGCATTGATCTTTGGATTTACCGGAACACCTATTCAAGACCTAAATGCGAAAAAAGATAGTACCACGCCGACAATATTTGGTGATGAGATTCATAGATATACTCTAGGTGATGGAATCAGGGATAAAAATGTTCTTGGCTTCGATCCATATATGGTGCGTATTTATGATGATGCTGATATACGAGAGAAGGTTGCGCTCAGTAAAGCCAAAGCAAAAGACCAGGCGGACGCTTTTAGTGATCCTAAAAAGGAAAAAGTATATCTTAAATACATGGATTCATCTCAAATCAAGATGTACGGAGAATTGGTAAATGGAAAATATGTAAAAGGCATAGAAGATTTTGTGCCTAATGAGCAGTACCAAACAGATGAGTATGTTGATGGTGTAATACAGGATATAAAAAAGAAATGGACGCTATACAGTAGAAATAGAAAGTTTCATGCTATTTTTGCGACCAGCAGTATTCCAGAAGCAGTTAAATATTATAGATTGATGGTCAAAGCTTTTCCTGACTTATTCATCACCGCAATGTTTGATCCTACTATTGATAATGAAGGTGGTGGAAGTTTAGAGAAGGAAGATGGAATTGTTGAAATCTTGGAAGCTTATAATAAGCACTTCAATCAGAAGTATACGATTCCAACGTATGATAAATTTCGTAAGGAAGTCAGCCTAAGATTGGGACATAAAAAACCTTTTGATAGCATTGGTAAGGATGAGCAAATTGATATTCTTATTGTAGTGAATCAAATGCTTACAGGATTTGATTCTAAGTTTGTAAATACATTATATCTGGATAAGATGATGGAGTATGAAAACCTCATCCAGGCTTTTTCGCGTACAAACAGACTTTACAATATGGCTGAGAAGCCTTTTGGAATTATCAAATACTATCGTAGACCAAATACAATGGAGAAGAATATTGAAGCGGCTGTAAAGGCATATTCAGGTGATGTTCCTACAGGATTGTTTGTTGATAAATTGCCTAACAATCTAAGGAATATGAATGTTCTTTTCCAAAGTATAGAACAGATATTCATAAATGCAGGTATTGTTAATTTTGAAAAGTTGCCTGCTGACAATGCAGCGATAGGAAAGTTTGCAAAAGAATTTAATAAATTTGTGAATCATCTTGAAGCGGCTATTATACAAGGGTTTACTTGGAGAAAGAATTCTTATCCGGATGAGGATCAGAATGAAGATGCTATAAAAATGCTAATCGATGAACAGACATACCTGACATTATTAGCTAGATATAAAGAGATAACTCGTGGCGGCGGTGGTGGAGCCGGTGGAGATGTTCCGTATGAAATAGATGTTCATATTACAGAATATGATACCGGTAAGATCGATGCTAATTACATGAATTCTAATTTTGATAAGTATGTCAAGTTGATTCAAGGTGATAGTGATCCAGGAGTTGTCGATGCGGCACTGAAGGAATTACATAGATCATTTTCGATGCTTTCACAGGAAGAACAACGATATGCGGAAAGATTTATTCATGCAGTAGAAAGTGGTCAGGCAAAATTAGTTCCAGGCAAAACGTTTAGAGATTATATTACTGATTATATGAAGGCAGATGAGCATGCACGAATTAATCGTGTTGTCAGACGACTTGGATGCTATTATGCTCTACTTAAGGAATTGTTAGATCGTCATGCGACACCAAGTAATATTGATGATCGTGGTACATTTACTGAATTAAAAAAATCAGTCAATAAATCAAAGGCAGAAAAATTCTTTAGGTTAGTATTTAAGGATGATTATGTTCCTTTACGCCTTCCGATTTACAGTGAGGATTATTTGCGTGATTTTATTTTTTCAGGGGGAAAAGATCCGTATTTAAATGTGATTGAAGTAGAACAGACTTCTGCACATACACCTGATGAAGCTAGAGAATACAATAAACCTAAAGTGGTAGTTGTTAAGCTCACAGATAATGATTATGCCGGTAGAGAGATAAGAACTTCGGTCAGCTACAAGACCTTAGAAAACTGGTATTCAGAAAGCAAAGCTGTAAAAAGTGTTATTGAGTCAGAATGTTTTGCGTATGTTGAAGATAAACTTTGCGTTGCTACATCGGAATGCTTGGAACGTACTGATGACGGAAAAATAAGATTAACTGAATATGCAAAGACACATGAAGAAGAATGTTTCTTACAATTCATTGTGGATGAAAAAGATGGAACATTGCATTATGTGAAACTTCCAAAATCAAAGGCGGATGAAGCATTTAATTATAATGACGCTATAACAGAGGATTTGTTATCTCAGTACGGGCTAGTAAATGAAATGTCAAAAGAGATGTTAAATGCAATTGACGGTGAAGAATTTGGACCAGCACTTGATATCCTGATGGATAAACATATCTGTAATTATACAGCAAGACTTTTAAGAAGTATTACAGGTTTGGATAACAGAACAATAAGTAACATGAAGAAGGGTGAAAACCTTACTAAGTCAAATGTGATATCTGCGTGTTTAGGTATACATATTCCATTTAGAGTTAGTAACCATATGCTTAGTCTTGCTGATTTGACGTTGAATATGACTTCCAAAGGTCAAGTGGGCGATGACAATGAAACGTATGATATGCTTCTTCATTTAAGATGGACGACTGATTATGATGATATTTATGATGAGCTTAAGACTCAATCGAAGGAGCACCTGATTCATCAACCGCCATTATAAGTTGAGAAATGTTAAGGGTGTGGGGGCAGTCATGCCACACCCTTATATGATTTTTCAGGTAGGTAATTGCGAAACTCGCGATGCTCGTTCGCAAACTTGAATCAAAATAGAAAC
>ENA-OOQN01000005-OOQN01000005.1-human-gut-metagenome-genome-assembly--contig:-NODE-5-length-97837-cov-5.045284_pt1 | contig 97837 bp, 93 predicted proteins | sample MGYA00241092_ERZ501169 | MGnify/ENA primary metagenome ERZ501169 (study PRJEB25962, sample SAMEA2042489) | human gut metagenome | biome: human gut; feature: human-associated habitat; material: faeces... | reverse complement strand
AGGTTTAGCTCGTAAACAAAGAGTTCGTAATGCTGCTGGTCAAGCTGTTAATCAACTTTATGGTGAAAAAGAAAATATTGAAACTAATCTTATTAATCAAGATAGACGTAATCAACAAAGTGTACGTCAATTTAATGCTCAACAATACAATCAATATATAGATAGAAAAACAGCATTTGATAATGGTATTAGAGAAGCTAAACTTACCAATGTTAATAATTTATTTACAGGTATTAATGCTGGTATTCAAGATATGATTACTAGATATGAAAATCGTAAAGCTTTAAATAATACTATTGGTGCTATGAGAGCATCTGCTCCTAATGTAGATGATAGAATTATGCGAGATGCTGGAGTTGATTATGATGAATTTATTATTCGTAAACGTAGAAAACTTGGAGGAAAACAATCATGCCGATAAACTTTTATACTCCTACTTTTAGACAACAAGTTAATCCTATTGACTTAAATGTCTTAGCTAGAACTTATAATACTCTTGAACAAGGTCATCAACAAGCTATTCAAACTAAATCTCAAATTGATGCTCAACTTGCTCAATTAGATTTAAATGAAGCTGAAGATGCTTGGCGTCAAGAACAACTTAATAAAGTTCGTAATGCTCTTACCGAAAATATGCAATATGGTAATGCTTATTCTAGTCTTGATGATATAGTTGGAACTTATGGAGATATAACTTCAAGTCCGGGAATGATTGGTCGTTTACGTGCTCAACAAGATTATAAAGCTTATATGGATAATCTTGATAAACGTACTGATTTATCTGAAGATTATAAGAATTATTATCGTACTGTTAATAAATATAATTATCAAGATATAACTGATAAGAATGGTAATGTTATTGGTGGAAGTAAATGGACTCCTATTGATAAAGAAGTTTCTGAAATTCCTATGAATCAGATACTTAATCAAGCACTTCAATGGGCTGCTAAAGAACAAGGCGGTGGTAGTCAAACAAGATGGCTTGATGCTAATGGAAAAGTTACTGATGATATTACTAAATCTGTTACAGGAGAGATTTATTCTCATACTAAAGGTGATTGGCAAAGATTAAGTAAAGCTAAACTTGCTGAAGCCGTTAAAGCTGTTATTGAAAACACTCCTGGTGCTAAAGCTAGTCTTGAACAAGATTATAAGATTGCTAAATGGAAATATGACCAAAATGGTAGTAATCCTGATATAACAGATAAAAATGGTATTCTGCTTACTCCTGAACAATATCTTGCTAAACGTATTGACCCTTTCTATAATGCTGCAACTTTTTATAATCAAAGTAGTAATACTACTTATGGTGAAGCATGGAAAGCTCAATTAGCTTTATCTAAACAAGTTGGTTCTGGAAGTAGTGCTCAAAGAAAACAAGCTATTGATAATTTGACTTATAAAGGTACTCCTGTTCGTATTGATAATTTTATGCCTGCTCAAGCTCAAGCTGAAATTACTAGTAATAGACAATCAATAGCTGGATTGCTTAGTAAATATAATCCTGATATTAATATTAATTTAAGCACTGCTAATCCAGATGATATTAGAACTAGTATCATGACTAATATTATTAATCCATCTGATAGAGCATATGCTCTAAGTTATCTTAATGATATTATTGATAATCAAGAATATATTAATAGTCTTAAAGTTGGTAAATCGCAAGATAGCATTGACGGATTTGATACATATAATTCTATTATTAGTTTAAGTGATTTACCTAATAATAAATATTCTGATACATATAGTAAATATGTTAATCAGATATTTGGAGATAGTAGTTCTATTAGACAATACTTTAATAATGATGATGTTTATAACTCATTTATTAATGCTCTTGGTGGAGAGAAAAAAGCAATTAGTCTTGGAATAAGATTTGGTTCTGATGGTAATGGTTATAGATATGCTGAATTACCAAAAGATTATCATAAATCTATTTATAGTTTTGGTAAAGCTGTTAAAGAAGCTGAAGATACTAGGAATCCTTTAAATGCTTTTCTTAATTCTGCTAAGACTAGATTTTTTGGTTATGGTGATAAATTTGTTCGAGTTGATTCTAATGGTGAAGAACATCATGCTGGATTACCAATAGGTAATAAAGAACCTTATATTGGTTTAATTGATTATGTTGATTCTCTTAAATCTAAAAATGATGCTGTTCTTGATGGTGGTCAAATAACTTCTTCTACTATTGGTATTAGTGCTTTAACTCCAGAATTAGCTGAAATTAATTTTATGATGAACGCTAATCCTGAAGAAGCTAGTAAACTTTCAGCTTATAAAAAGAATAAAGAAGAACAAGCTATGATGGCTATTCGTAGTGGTATTGATTTAACTCAAGGTGAAGCTTATATTACTAGTGAAAATGGAATATTTGAACCTATGACTTCTGAAGATAGAAAAGCTTATACAGCTTATCTTAGAAGTGCTAAAGAAAACGAAATTACTCCTACTATTGTTCGTGACCCAAAAACTGGGGATGTTGGAGTTCAAATTAATATTGCTGGTTACTATGATACAGAAGGTAAACTTAAAAGAGAACCTATTACTTTACTTGTAGGTAGTGGTGCTATTGATAGTTCTATTATTCAATCTTGGAATCAAGATACTAGTTGGAGAGCTGCTGGTAAAGTAGAAAATTATTATAATGCTAATAGACCTATTTCTCTTACTAATAATGCTGCATTTACTGGAATTGATAAATTTAAATTAGTACCCAATGGTGGAGGTTTTAATTTAATTAATTCTACTAATAATCAAACTATTGGTTTAGTAAGTAAAGAAAATGCTGTTGATATTGTAGATAATTTATCTCAATGGGAACAAACTGTAACTGCTGTTAAAGCTGGTATGGTAGTAGATGAAAATGCTGTTAAGGCTATTCAACAAAATGTTGCTACTAAACTTGCACAACTTAGTGGTAGTACAGACCCTTATGTTATTCAATATTACTATGATGAATTAACTAATAATCTATATTAATATGGATGTATTAAAATTTCTACAAGGTGGTAATAAAACACCTAATCCTGAATATAATCCTAAAACTAAAAAGGGGGCTGTTCAGCCTCCTACTTTAGTTGATTACAACCCTGGCACTTCTATTAGTGACCAGGGTCGTAGTCGTTTATTTAGTCGTATTGCTGGACAATCATACAATCTTAATCAATATGATATAGACAAATATGCTCCTTATGATGTTTATGTTAATCCTGTTGATGACCCTGAAAAACTAGATAAAGAACGTGCTGTTAATCAAAGTAATTGGGAACAAGGTTTAAGAATGATTGGACAAATTGGTAATGAAATTACTGTTGGTACTGCAATAGGTTTTGCAGATTTAGCTGACGCTTTCTATAATATGGTTAGTAATAGTCCTAATGATTATCAATCTGAAATAAGTTCTGAACTTGAATCTTTAAAAGAATCTATTAATGAACGTTTAGCTATATATAGAGAAAATCCTAATGCTGCTTTTGATATTGGAGATTTTGCTTGGTGGGCTAGCAATGCTCCTAGTATAGCTAGTTCTTTAACTCTTATGGTTCCTAGTACTGGTCTTGCTAAAGGTGTTTCTTTATTAGGTAAAGGTATAAAGTTTAATAAATTAGCTAATAAAATGGCTAATGCTATTAATATGACTCAAAAGAGTAGAGCCATTACTGGTAGAATAGCAGAAGCTACTGCTATTGGAGTTCCTTCTCGTTATCTTGAAAATTATCAAGAAGCTAGACAAACTTATAATGATATTGAAGATTATTCTAAAACTCAACTTGCTAATATGAATGATAAACAAAGAGAAGAGTTTTATAATAATAATCCTAAATATAGAGATATGTCTGATGAAGAAGTAGCTAAAGATATTGCTAAAAATAGTGCTGATATTACTTTTACAGAAGATTGGGCTAATGTTCTTTTTGATGTATGGCAAGTTTATAGTTTAAAGAACTTATGGAAAAATGCTTTAAGTGGTAATACAACTAGTTCTAGACTTAGAAATTTAAATACTGCATTTAATAGTAATATTGATGATGCTGCTGCAATTACTAACGCTTTAAGTAATAAAACGACTAAACAAGCAATTACTAGTACATTAAAAGATGTAGGCGATGATATTCTTCATGGTGTTAGAGCTGAATGGACAGAAGGAGTTGAAGAAGCTATTAATTATATAGCTAGTCAAGATGGTTTATATAATGGTAAAAAAGTATTTGATAAAGATATTCCTCAACAAACTATTAAAGATTATCTTCAAGACCCAATGTTATGGGAACAAGCATTTTGGGGTGCTCTTGGTGGTGTTACTTTTAGTAGTGTTATGAATAAAGCTGGAGAGTTTATTAATAAACGTCTTGATAAAGATTGGACTTCTGCTGAAAAACAAAGAGAAAATGAAATTCTTGGTCGTACTGCTACTTTTCAAGCCTATCAAGAAAGACTTAATAGTATTGCTAATGGTAAAAATCCATTTATAACTATTATTGATGAAAATGGTCAACAGGTTAATCCAGATATTATTACTGGTACTGAAGAAGAACTTCGTAGTATAGCTGAAAAAGAATATATGGATAATATTATTATTAATTCTATGAACGCTGGTAATTTAGGACTTCTTGAAAGTTCTATTAATAGTAAAGAATTTAATGATAGTATTACTAATAAACTTGGATTACAACAACAAGATAGTATTGAACTTATTAATAGGTTTAAAACTGAAATTAATAATCTTAAAAATGAATATAATACTACTTTAAATAAAGTTAATAGACTTGGTGGCGGATTTGAAGTTGGTCGTATTATAGCTACCCAAATGGTTCATGCTCGTAATCGTCAAGAAAATTATAATAATCTTCTTAATTGGGCTAATGATGTTTTAAATCAAGATATTACAAATAATCATATTGAAGATGTTGATATTACTTCTGCTAAAAATGGTATTTATCAACATATTATTAATAGTATTCAAAGAGATATTAAAACTATTCAAGATAACGCTGCAATTAATAATTCTGTTAAACAAGAACGTATTGCCCAATTAAATGAACGATTAGATGGTATTAATAAACTTTATACTCCTATTGATATTGAAAATAAAAATGATATTCAATCAGCTATTCAACTTCAAAAACAATATAATGAAGTATTTAAAGATTTAGCAGAAGTTGTTAATGCTGAGATTAATGTTGAGGTTAATAAAAATCAACTTAATTTATCTGATGATAATATTAAATCTCGTATAACTTATCTTAATAACTTCTTTGATAATAGTCGTAAAAGGATTGTTAATAAAGCTATGGACGATTTACGTAATGCTTATAAACAATATGGAAAAGATTATGTTAATTCTGTTATTAAAGATGCTAATAATGGTAATAAACCAAATATAGATAAAATTATTCGAGATGCTTATGCTGCACTTGATTTAAGCTCTAAAGGTAATGAACATCTTAAAACTACATTAGAACAATTAGCTGAAATTGCAGAGATTGAAAACGATGTTAATAATACTCCTAAAGAGGAAGAAGTTGCTCCTGTTAATCCTGATGTTAATGAAGTTAATGAAACTGATGTAGATGATACTAACTCATCTCCATCCTCCACGGGGAGTATAGCGGAGCGAAGCGAAGCGGTTCCTAGTGAGCCTACTAATACTGAACAACTTCAATCTCAAACTGAACAACCAATTTCTCAAGAACCTATTAGTACTCCTAAATCTGAAGTTAATAATACTCTTCCAGATGATGATTTCGAACGTGGTCAAATAGGTACTGATTTGGTTTATGAAAGTATAGCTGATTTAGAAGATTCTCTTGGACATGAATCAACTAGTAGTGATTTACTTAATGCTAGACAGTCTTTTATTGATAAACTTAATCAAGCTGGATTTGAACAAACAGAAGCTGCTGATATAGTTAATAATATTATTGACGGTCTTACAGGTGGTAGTTTATATAGTTCTGTTCAAGATGATAGTACTAGACGTTTATTACTTAATGCTACTTATGCTACTGTTACAGGTAATGAACGCAATATAGAAGCTATTATGGATGATTTTGCTAATAGTGTTGATAGTGAAGGTAATACTAGAGGTAAAATTGTTAATGGTAAAGTCTATCTTAGTATTGGTCAATTAGTTGAATATATAGATAGTGTTACGGGTAATAAAATTATTAAAAATTACTTGTTTAATCAAATAAAAAACTATCTTTACGCCAGCACTAATAATCAAGGTAAATATCGTGCTACTGATGAATCAACTATTAAAAAACTTAATGCTAGACAATTTGTTCAATATGTAGATGGTATTGCTAAAGAACGTCTTGAAAGACTTCAAGTTGAACATACTAATAATGTTAATCTTAAATATATAGTAGAAAATGAAAATGTTAAAGCATTTACTAGTATTAAACAAGGTGATTATTTAGAAGCTGTATATAATATTAAACTTAAACGTATTGATATTTTTGCTAATGATACAATTATTGGTTATATAGGAGTTCCAAATATTGATAAGTTTGGTAATTATGATATGGTTAATCAAGGTTGGAAATATAATATTCATGCTGAAAATGGTCAAGTTGTTTCTCCACTTAAAGACGCTTTAATTAGTATTCTTGATGGTGATAGATTTGACGAAGAATTTATTGGTCATTTATATGAACTTGCTGTTAAAGAAGAAGTTACACAAGAAGAACTTGTTAATCTATTTAAAGAATTTGAAACTAAATATCCTGATATAGTTAGAGATTTTACTACTCCTGTTGCAAGTTTTGATTTAGCTGGACATCTTGTTAATCTTACTAAATACATATTTAATCAGCCTTATGAAAATAGTCATGAAGCTAGTATTAATCGTTGGTTTAATAATCTTCTTAATAGTTATGACCAAGCTATTACAATAGTTAAAGGTGATTTTAAAGGTAAGATTAAAGCTGTTAATATTAAATATGGAGTTCTTAATACTATTGATGATACTAATGGTGAATGGAATGATGTACAAGAAACAGTAGTTGGTTATGATGAAAATATTAACAAACTTGGTGTAGTTGTACAAGGTCAATTATATCTTAATGGAGAAAGTAAACCTACTATTATTGAAAATCTTACTACTAATGGTATGCCTGTTATTAGTATTCCAAGTAGTGATGGTACTTCTCTATATGCTTTTTGTAAACAAGTTCCATTAAATAGTAATCTACTTAAAGGTGATGCTCGACGTATTACTAATTCTATTAAGAATGAAGTTAATAATCTTTGTAGAGATTATATTAGTGGAAAAATAAGTTTTGGTGAACTTAAACAAAGTCTTGGAGATATATTTGGAAATAATAAACTTATTAACGGAGATAGAAATACTGGACTTCAAATTAGTATTAATCCTACTAATATAGGCTTTTATGTTAAAGGTGCACATTTTAATGGTAAGGATTATGCTTTTACTATTAATTCTGATGCTGGTAATTATAAACGTAATATTATTATTAATTCTCCTTATGTTGTTAATAGTGCTTTTAAAATAGGTAAAAGTTATGGTATTAATGCTGGTACTATTGATGAACTAGATAATGCTCTTCGTCCTGTTATTGATGAAATGTTTAACTATGCTCAATTTGCTATTAGTAAAGATTTTATTAATGATAGTACAAAAACTAATGATAAAACTAATAAATATATTTATCGTGAAAATGGTAAAACTATTATAAATATTGATGATAAAACTTATAGTTATAATAGTTATCAAGATTTTATTATTAGTAATGGTTTAGTTCGAACTAAACTAGCTAATACGAATACTGACGAAACTGCTGGTAATTGGCAAATAGATATTCATTCTAAACTCGATATTACTTATGAACTTGAGGGTAGACCCCCCGTGGAGGATGGAGCAATACCTGAACAGCTATCAGAGTTCATGTTAGATGATACTCTTAATGCTATTAATTTTAATGCTTTTGAATCTGCTATAACTGCTAAGAATTTAACTCGTGGACTTAAAAAGTATTTTGCTAATGACCAAACTGCTATTGATTATATTGATTCTCTTCAAAAGATTGGTATTTTACCTAAAAATATTCAAGTTGTAAATAGTATTACTGATAATAATGGTAATCAAGTTAATGCTGTTTATCATCGTGATACAGATACTATTGAACTTAATAGTTCTGCTATCGCTGGTCAAAGAGTTTATCGAGTTGTTAATATTATAGTTCATGAAAGTTTACATAGACAACTTTATACTAAATATAATACTGAACAAACTATTGCTTTAGTTAAACCTATATATGATAAATTTAAAGCTTGGCTTAATACTCAAGATGATGCTACTAAAGAAAGACTTAAACCTTATCTATTTGAGAACTTTAATACAAGTGAAGCTCTTGAAGAATTTCTAGTTGAAAGTATTACTAGTAATGCTCTTATGACTGCACTTAATGAAATTAAATATGATAATAGAAAAGTTAATAAACGTAAGACTTTATTTAGTAGACTTCTTGAAGTTATTGCTGATATGTTAGGTATTAAGATTAATGAAGATAGTTTATTAGCTGCTGCTAGAGATGCTTATAAAGCTATTAAAAAAATGTCTAAAGAAAGTAATCAAGAGGCTATTCAAGGAACTTTTCAGTTTGAAGAAGAAACTGCTAGTACAGAACAAATTGAAAATCCTAATGAAGATAATAGTCAAGATTATAATTATAATAATGATAATCTTAATGATGGACTTGATATGTTTAGTAGTGTTGATGATAATACAGTAGTGAATATGGCTGAATTAACTAGCCGTTTACCGATAGCACAACAGCCCGAATTTGCCACTTTGCTTGATACAGGACGCATCAGTTTTAGCTGTATGTAGAATTAATCGAGCGAAGACAAAAGTCGCTTAGAACGAAAGAAAACCACCTCTATGACGATGTAATTAAATTTTACTTTACATTAGTCATAGAGGTATTACTATTAATGAATTTAAACTTAAATATAAACTTATGAGTTGTGGAAATATTAAACTTGTAGGATATAATAATCTTAATAATGTTATTATTAAAGAACATGGTTCTAATAATGCAGATTATTATAGTCTTATAGCTATGGTTGAAGACCCAATCTTTAAGAAGATTATAGCTGATAGAGGTATTAATGTTAAAACTTCTGGAAGAAAAGCTTATAATGCTCTTCTTGAAGCTAGAGCTATTAAACTTCGTAATATGGAAGATATAGCCAGTATTGTAGAAAAAGAAGAACGTGGTTTGTTTAGTACAATTAAAGCTAGAGATACAGCTATTACTTATATGGCTGATATTATGAATAAACTTAGTTTTAATTTTCTATATAATGGTGCTCCATTAAATTTTAATGAAATTAAAAAACGTACTAATGAAACTGTTATTAATGCTGGACTTAAACGTGCTAAGAAATTAGCCGGAAGTGATGAAGCTAAAAATAATGAACTTAATAGCTTTATTAATAATCCAAATCCTGCTATTAAAATTAATGGTATTGGTGCATTTCTTCGTAAATATGGTAATGCTCAAGATTTTAATTATGGAGCATTACTTCGTTCTTTAACTAATACTGAATTTAATGAAGCTCTTTTTAATAATAAAAATGTTGCTAAACTTATTAAAAGAGATGAATTATATCAAACTACTGATTATGAAGAATTAGGCGGTTATCTTGATGAAACTTCTACTGAAGGTGATGAAAATAGTATAGATGATGGTATTGATTTAATGACTCAACTTTGGAATTTAAGTATTGGTGAAGTTAAAGATTTTAATAAACACGTAGAAGAAATTATTAAATATCATCTTGCAAGTTTACCTAAACTTACTGCTGCTTCTCAACTTGATAATGGAAGTTATCCTTTTGATACTAATAACGAATTAGGTGTTGTTACTTTTTCTGATGCTAATTATTTATCTAAAATATTATATGCTAGTGCTGATACTAGTAATGTAGATAATTTTATAGCTAGTCTTAAACGTATATCTGAAACTATTCCAAATTGTGAATGTTTAATTCAATTACATGATTTACTTAGCAAAAATAAAGTATTTGCTAATAAATATATGATGGTTTTTAATAAACCTATTATATCTAAAATTGAAACTTATATTCAAACTGATTCTAATGGTAATAGTTATGTTCGTGCTCGTGTAACTAATCCTAATACTGATTCTCGTACTATTTTACAGAATACTTTTTATAATAATGTTAAGAATAATATTATTACTAATCGTGTTCCTACTGCTCGTGAAAAGTTTCGTATATATGATAGATATAAAAATACTCCTCATGCTAATCTTTATTTATATGATGCTTTTAAAGAAATATTTCCAGATATTAATCAAGCTAGTTTTAATTTAGCTATTGCTAAGATTGGTCGTGTAGCTATGGCTAATAATCTTATCAATTTTGCTAATGTTATTAATCGTACAGTTGAAAACTATAATAAATATGTAGAAGCACTTAAAAAGGATAAAGGAACTAAAATGCCTGATAGTTTTATTAATAGAGGTGATACTTCTATTATATATCAAATGGCTGATGTTTTTAAAGATATTATTTATATTCCTGTTGAACTTAATTCTCGTAATCCTGAAGGTAATTTAAGTTCTGATGTTATTAATAGAAGTTTTATTACTAATATTGCTAAAATAATCAATGATGATAAATCTACTGTTGAAGAACAAAACGCTATGGCTGAAGCCTATGCTAGACAAAAGTTTGCTAGTCATCAATATGATTATAGTAATTTACTTCTTGAACATAGAGATGAAAATGGTAATATAATTAATTATGGATTATTTAGACGAGTTGGTAATGGAACTCCTAAACTTACTGAATATGCTCGCAGTATGTTTAAGACTTCTCTTCTTAATGGCATTAGCGAACTAGATAACAATAATAACGATTTATATCGTAGCATGAGTGATGGTGATTATTTAATCACTGCTATGGGATTATTTATGACTGATATTAATAATTCTGAAACTCCTACTGCTAATTATCTACTTCCAATACCTAGTGATGCTCCTAAAAACTTTACTATTACCGCTCCTAGATATAGTCTTGTTGGATTGCGTAGTCAGTTAGAAGATGGAACCAAAGTTATAAATAGAGAACATCCTTTATTTAAACAATATTATAATATAGCTATTCAAGAACTTACTAATATGGCTCAAGCTGTTAATGTAATGTTTAAAACTAATGCTAATGGTAATCCTATTTTAACTAATGGAAATTTTGAATTTAGTGATACTTATAATAATAAACCTGAACATTTTTATAATCAATATCATAAAGATGGAAAAGGTAATGTATTTATTACTAAAGATGGACATAAAGTTTTAGCTGGTAGAGTATTTAGTTTTAAACGTTTAGTTAGTAAAATTACTCCTAATAGTAATGGAGCATTTAATGAACTAATTGGATATGGTAAGACTATTGACATCCTCTACGGGGGGTCTACACGTGGACTTAGCTATGTTAATAATCAAGTAGTTCTTAATGCAGAACAACGTATTGCTCTTGAAGATGCTGTTGCTGATTGGTTAAATGAATATATAACTAATGGTTATAAAGAACTTAAAAATAAATATGGTACATTTATTGATGATAGGATTAATAATGAATCTTTAGCTGAGTTTCTAGTTAATGATTATCTTGTTAGAGATAGTATGTACGATATGTATGGTGGTGACCAAAGTTTTTATAAGAATGGTCAAGCTATTCTAAAACGTATTAAAGAAGTACAAGCTAGTGGTAATCCTTTTGGTAATACTGATTTTACTAAAAATGATTTAGATATAGCTACTGATTTATATGATATAACTATCAAAGGTAATGCTGTTACTGTTCCTTATACTGTTAATGGAATTACTAAACGTAAAAAAGTAGTTCTTCAAGATAAATTTAGGGGTGTTACTATTTATAATACTTTTAAAGCTTCTGATAAAGTTGTTATTGATAGACTTGATAATCAACTTAAAAAAGCTGGACTTGATAAAAAAGATAGAGAACGAATACTAGAACCGTTTAAAGGAGGAGTTAATGCTAATGATGCTCAATCTTATATTACTCTTGAAGAATGGATTCGTCGTATTACTGCCGCTGGTGAATTAGATAAATATGCTGGACTTATTCAAAGTCTTACAGATGATACTCCAATAGATAAAATTGATTGGACTAAATTTGCTAATAAAGTTCAAATTCAAAAGAATTTCTATTATGATTTATATTATGATACTGTTGTTGGTATTGAAGTTCCTAGACAAGTAAAGAATGCTGAGTTTGTTCTTATTCCTAAACTTATTAAAGGAACAGAACTTGAAAAAGTTTATAATATAATGACTAATAGAGGTGTTCATCAAATTAATACTGTTGAAACTGTTAAAGTTGCGCAACATAATAGAATGACACTTTGGAATAATGATGGTGTTTTAACTGATGAAGCTCTTAAAGAATTTGATAATAATATATTTGATAATTCTGAACTATTTAGTTATAATTATCTTTATCGTCAGCAAGAAGTTCCTCAACATATGGTTGATGCTAGTAATAAGGCTGCTATTCAGATTATGAAGAAAATGCTTGATAATCTTCCTAATCGAACTGAACTTAATGAACTTAAAGATAAAGTATTTAATAATTATGTAGCTAATATTAGAAATAGTTTTGAAAAAACTTGTGCTGAACTTGGTATTGGATTAGATGATAACGGTCATATTGATTTAAATTCTAATGGTACTATTAAAAATCTTAATCGTTTTGTATTCTTTGATAGATTTAAAGAAAATGCTCAACAACAAGGAGTTGAGAAAGCTCTTCTTGAGTTTTTCGATTTAGATAGTGCTGGATTTAATAATCTTCCTTTATTCTTATCTAATATTAATAGTAAACTAGAAAGTATTGCTAATAGTTATTTTAATACTAATATTACTAGACAACTTATTAGTGGTTGGCACGCTGCTCAGTTATCTGATTTTGGTTTTAAAGTTGATAAACAAACTCAAACAGATAGTAAACTTCAATATAAAAAGATTGGAGAAGTTGATGGTACTCCTGTTTATTATACTGAAATTAAACTTCCTAGATGGAGTAGTAAACTTAAAGGATTAAATATTGAACAAGTTCCTGATAGCTTACGTACTATGATTGGTTATCGTATTCCTACTGAAGGTAAACAATCTATATGTATTATGTATGTTAAAGAGTTTCTTCCTGATGCTTATGGTAGTACTGTTGTTGTTCCTGATGAATGGGTTACTCAAACTGGTTCTGACTTTGACGTTGATAGTGTTTATGGTATGTCTAAAACATTTAATCTTGTTAAAGGTATTCCAACTGAAATTACTCATGCTAGATATACTAAAGATGAAGTAGGATATATTAATTATGTTAAAGATAATGTAGATAAAGCTAGTCGTAAGATTCTTGGTAAGACTTATAATAAACAAGGTAATATTAGAGCTTCTTTAAAAAATAGCGAAGATGCTATTAATGCTACTCTTGAAGGTTATAATGGCAATCTTAAAGTTGTTGAAAAAATTGCTAATGATGGTGGACTTAAGTCTTACGAATCATACTTAAAACTCCCCGTGGAGGATACAAGTAGTCAAGCTGCTAGAACTAATGCTATTATTCAATCATTTATTGATATACTTAATAATCCTGCTGCATTTGAAGAAAATACTACTACTTCTAACTTTGAAAATGTCAAAGAAGCTAATGAAACTTATGCAGAAATAGTTGGTGCTAATAAAACAACTGTTGCTCCTAGTGATTTCTTTACTCAACTTGATTGGTTTGATGCTGCTACTTCTGGTATTAAACTTAAAGGTATCAGTGTTAATCGAGATACTTTTATGAGTATTGGAAATGTTACTAAAGCTAATCATAGTGAAGGTATTAAAGTTATGTACACTACTGATGTGATTAGTGAGCAAGAAGCTGTTAATAGATATGGTAAAGAAAATGTTGAAACTATTGGTAATAAACATATTCGTATTACTCATAAAAATTTTGGTTGGTCTGGAGATGATAAGAATGTTGATGGCTATTTGATTAATCCTTATAGTTCTCAAACTACTGCTCATATTCTTGATGTTATGAAAGAGGGAGCTATACATAATGAAAATACTTATACGTTTAATGCTTTTAAAACTATTGTTGACTTTGGAAGTAATTATGATACTGCTATTGGATTTATGTGGCAACCTGCTATTGATATACTAGTTCGTAAATGGAAAGAAACCAATAGTGTTCTTGCGGAAGGTACTAAAAATCCGCTTACTGAAGCTATTAGAGAAGTTGCTCATAGTCTTGGTTTTGGTGAAAAAGTTAATTTTGCTGGACGTAAAAAGCTAATTGATATTATTAATGAAAGTTATGGTGAAACTTTCAAGAAAATATTCAATTTAAGCGTTTCTGAAGCATTTTCATCACCTGACCTTATATTTTCATCAGACGCATATAAATCTCGTCTTAGAGGGGAAATGAATGGCGTTCAGCAGGCTTTATTTGACCTTTATGTTCTAGCACAATTCAATCGGTTAAACTCAATCGGACAGGATATAAGTAATAATCTTAATATTCTTAGTGCTGATAAATATGGTGCTAAACAAAGTTTTTATGCTAGTGATAAAGTATTTAGAGATGCTAGAACTGTTATTGAAAATAGTAATATTTATGCTCCATCCTCTACGGGGGGTCAAACCTTGCTATTAGAGAGTGTATTTCCTGATATTAGTGGTGGCATAGATGCGTTTATTAAATCAGATATATCTAAAAGTAGTTATCCTAGTTTAGCTGCATTTTTACAAATGAGTACTGCTCTTAGTGTTAAAGCTACTCAACAAGTATTTGAAACTGCTAATCCTATATTTATTGATTATGTATATAGAATAGCGGAATGGACTAAAGGTGGAATAATGACTGAAAAGTTATATAATGATTATAAAGATTATCTTATTAATAAACTAGAAGTAGGTAATAATGGTAGTTCTTATCTTAATTTACCTGTTACTATTGTTAATGGTGATTTTGTTCATCCTAAATCTATTAAAGAATATGGTACTGGACAATCTAGAGCTTTAGAAGTTGGACGAGTAAGTGGTACATTAGTTAATATTAAAACTGATTATGTTGTAGTTAAAAATATATTTGAACCTACACAAACTGAAATTGATGTATTTGCTAGACTTACTCCTGCTCAGAAAGTTGATTGGATTAAACGTAACTTTAGTCAAGATGGTAGTGTATTTGAACATATCGAAATAGTTGCTAATGATGAAAGAAATAATCGTCGTAATGTAAATATTCAATATATTAATTACATACAAGGTGATATTACTAATGATGAAGCCCATAGATTGTTTGATAGAGCTTGGAATCATCCTAATCCTCTTATTAAACTTACTGCTCTTGATTTAGTTAAATATGCTTTTATTGTTGAAGGTCATAAATTTAGAACTAGAAATATTAGTAGACTTATAAGTAATACTCCACTTAGAGGATTGAGTGAAAATGGAATAGCTATTGGAGATATAGCTATGAAAGGTATTAATAGTTATGGTCTTATTGATAAAGATAATGTTGAAGATATAATTGGTTTTATTCGTAAAAATTATAATAGTTTTAATTGTCCTAGTTATACATTTAAAAGACTTACTAATAATAAAATTAATTATAGTCTAAAAAGAAGTGGTATTATTACTTTTAATGGTCAAGAAAATCTTGATAATGTAGGAATAATAAGAAATGGAGATGCTGTTAATGTTATTAGAATTAATAGAAATTTATATATTAAAGGAACTTATGATGGAACTTTAGCTTATTATCCTATTGATAGACTTGAATCATTTGAAACTTATAATAGTATTGAGCCTAGTATTATAGCTAATAATAATATTCATAAACCATTAGCTATTCTCCTTTATGATGGTCTTACTCAACAAGAAAAAAGAGATAAATTTATTGATGGTATTAAAGATAACATTAATGAAGCTGTAAATAAAGATTATAAAGAAGTTCCTGAACTATATGGTAAATATATTTCTGATGAGTATTTCCAGCCTTTTATGAATACTCCTTTTAAGAATAATACTATATATACTATTAATGATAAATTTTATCTTAACATTAATGGAACTACTGCTATTAATTTAAGCGATGATTTAAAACAATATAAAGCTAAATATCCTAATATTGAAGATAATAAACTTGGATTGTTTATTGAAATTAATGAAAATGAAATAGATAGAGTTACTAGTAATACTGATAGATATAGTAGTGTTGATGACCAAACTCCTATTGGTAGATTTGCTAAAAATGCTAGTTTAGTTATTTCACGTGCTGTTCGTCATGGACAACCTGCTGCTCAAAATGTTCTTAATGCTCTTAATAATGCTGAAATTAATTATCTTGATAGTAGTAGTCTTTCTGATAATTCTGAATTTTCATTATCAGTTATTGCTAATTATATAGATGTTGAAGCTAATAATATTCTTAATGATATTAATCGTTTTATTAAAATTGATGGTATTGATAAACCTATTAACGATAAAGATGTTATTGGTAAAGTTCTTAAAGATGAACAACTTCAAAATCGTTTCTTAGATATTATTCTTAGTGCTAATACATTTAAGAATAAATACAAACTTATTAGCGAAATTGATATTGATAGTACAAATCTTGATGATAAAACTAAAGAGAATATTAGAAAGATTCAAAAATTAGTTAATCAAGTTGATTCTAATACTACTGTACATTCTGCTAGAAAAGATTGGTTTGAAAGATGGATTCAATTACGTACTACTAATCCTAATTATCTAAGTGGTCTTATGAAAGAATTTGATGCTTATGGTGATACTGGATTTATGGATTATTGGATACAAGATATTCGTGCTAATCGTAACTTTGTATTGCAGAATATACTTAAAGATGTAATGGGTACTGTTGAAGAAGGTCGTCTTAATGGTATTAAAGAATCTAATGACTTTAAAAACTATCTTAAAGAACTTAAATCTAGAGCTGCTAAAGATGGTAAATCTGTTAGTCTTGATAGTATTATTGATGATGATGGTAGATTAATTCAACCTAATAATCCTGTTTGGGAAGAAAAGATGAAGAAATATAGAGATGCTGCTATTGAAGCTGAACAAAAATTTGGTATAAATAGTGTTGAACATCTTATTGCTTTATCTAATAAAGCTAAATTTATTGATATGACTACTATTCATCAGCTTAAACCAATTACAGTTCAAGATGAAGATGGTAATAATGTTACTATTGAATATTCTACTTATGTTATAAATCTTGAAAGAAGTTTATTAGGACTTAAAAAAGGAGATGATGGTATTCCTAAAGAATTTGCTGAATATAAAAGACTTAATAGTAGAATACGAGATATTTTAAGTCAAGCGACTGATAATGTTACTACGCAAAGTCAAGATGAAGAACTTGGACGTATATACGCTCAAATGGATAGTCTTACTAGTCTTTACGATGAAGATGGCAATAAAAAAATTGGTCATGATTTGAATGTAGCTGAAAGACTTCGTGCTTATCAAACTAATATTCGTAAAATTAAAGAAATGTTCTATGATAAGCAAGCTAAAGAAGGATTTGATTCTAAACTTAAAGAACAACTTTCTATTATTAGTAAATATGAAAGTCAACGTGATGCTAATGGTAATCTTCTTATTAGTATGGAAGAACTTATGAAAGTTCCTGAATATCGTGAAGCTAAAGAATGGATTCGTAAGAATACTAGATATATTCTTGATATTAAAGATATAGAAGATTTAAATTGGGCATTTGAAGAACTTAAAGACGCTAATAAAGGTAATAGTGTTCTTAATCTTGCTATTAGAGAATTTCAAGCTAAAGATGAATTTAATGTAGTTGATGGACGTAAGATACCTGAAGAACGTGCAGCTCTTATTAAAGCTGAAACAGTTAGAAAATATAAATATACTAAAGGTAATGGTATGCCTTATGTTGGTATTATTCGTTCTGCTGAAGATGAACTTAGAATTTATCGTGCTGATTTCTATAATTATCTTACTGGTAATAAATCTAAGAGCGAAGAAGAAATTAATGTAGGAGAAGCTATTAATAAAATACTTGAAAAATATTTTAATAATGCTACTAGAACTCTTAATACTGCTGATATTAGTCAAGAAGATTTAGAACAACTCAAGACTGGTTTTGAAGTATTTAATGAAATTACTAGAGGTGAAAAGAGTACTGATAAAGCTAAAGCAAAACGTGTTGCTGAATTTATTGAAAGTGAATGTGATGTTACTTATAATTGGAAACAATATGAACTTGATAAAAATAGAGCTTTTGCTAAAGGTAAAAAGTATTATGATAAATGGCTAGAAGTATTTAGTGAACAAGTTGAAGAAAATGGAACTATTGCAGAAAGACCTAATCGAACTATTTATGGTATTATTAAACCTAAAGATTTAGATAAATGGACTGATATTGATAGAACTGCTGCAATTAATATTCTTCAAAAGAGAACTAGAGAAACTACTACTCAATATTATTATATGAAAGAAAGAGAAGTTCTTGACAAATATGGTATTGATAGTATTGAATATAAACAATGGTATAGAGATAATCATTATTTTGACCCTTATACTCGTACTATTAAACCTATTCGTATTTGGACTACTATGCAAATGATTAAAGATGATGGTTCAGCTGTTGTTGGTAATTATGAACCACGTATTAATCAAATGCATATTACTCCTAAAGAAGAACTTGTTAATCCAGAATATAGTAATTTTGTTAATAAGTACAAAGTAGGAACAGGATATGATAATCCTAATTATATTAATCTTAATGAGTATCAACTTGAACTTATGAATAAAGTAAATGAACTTATGAAAAAGTATTGTTTTACTAATAGTAATAAGCGATATGTTGATATGGGTTATCTTCCAGCTTTGCCTAAATCTAAAGATATGACTGTTAAAGATTACTTTGAACAAGCTCTTAGTTTTCTTGGTTGGACAGCCAATGTTCCTAATAATACTAGTTGGAGAAATAATGAAGATTTAACTTTTGATAAAGATTATGATATTCCTAATCCTAGATTAATTCAATTAGTTAATAAAGATACTCAACAGTTGCCTACTATACCTAAATTTAAAGAACCTAATGAAAGTGATGAAGAATTTAGTAAACGTAAAGCCGCTGCTATTAAAGCTAGAGATGAAATTATTGAAAAGAATAATAAGATTCATAATGATATTCTTAATCATAATTGGGAAGAAGTATTTAATAGTTTCTTAATTGAAAGTAATAGATATAATGCTATTAAAACAGTTAAAAATCTTCTTTATACTGCTGACCAAATTATTACTAGTAATACTGCTTATGATATAAATTATAAAGGTAGTATAACTGAGAATAGAGAAGCTAGTGCTGGTGGTGAAATTGAATATAAACAAGAAAAACAAACTAGAACTAGTGAACATCTTAGAAGTTTTATTCGTCGTCTTGTATTTGAACAATATAAAGATAATAAAACTCCTAATCTAGTTAAACTAGGTTCTCTTGCTCAGAATATTGCTGGTAGTAAATATATGATGATGAATATAACTGGTGGTATTGCTAACGTTCTTACTGGTTCTAGTAACATCTTTATGGAACGAGCTGCTGGTGAATATATTAATCTTAAAGATTGGGAAGCTGGTAAATCTGAATGGATTAAAGGAACTGTTAGTTATATGGCTAATATGTATAGTGAAAATAGTAGTACACTTCAAGATGCTATTATTAAACTTAGTCATGTAGTTGATTTTGATAGAGTAACTGAAGTTAGTACTGCTGAAGGTCTTAAAGAAAATATTCGTAGAGTTCGTGGATTACTATTTAGTCCTCAATCTGTTGGTGAACATTATATGCAAAATGTTATGCTATTTGCTATGCTTAAATCTCATAGACTTGTTGATAATGGTAGAGGTGGTTATGATATAATGAGTAAAGAAATGTATCATCGTAAAGCTGAACAAGATGCTCTTATGTCTGTAATAAATACTCCCCGTGGCGGGGAGAACCAAGCTCTACTTGAACAATTCAATAAGTTCATGGATGATGCTAAAGCTGATAATAAAAAACGAGCTAAATATAATCTATTTAAAGCTAATCCTATATTCGATTTTGTTAAGACTTATCTTAATGAAGAACAACAAAGAGAATATATAACTAAGCGTAAAGAACTTATTAAGAATATTGATAAAAAGTTTGCTAAATTTCCAGATATTTATAATCAGTTTGAACTTAAAGATGGAATTGCTCAAATAAAATCTGATAGTAAACTTACTCTTAAAGAATATGCTAAATTTATTGATAAAGTTCGTGAAGTAAATAAGAAAGTTCATGGTGTTTATGATAAACTTGGTTCTGCTAATCTTGAACAACATTGGTGGGGTGGTATGGTTATGCAATATCATAAACATCTTTATCCCGGTTTTAAGAAACGTTATCGTTGGAATGGTTATTATAATGAAACTCTTGGTACTATTGAAAAAGGTAGTTATACTAGTCTTTATGATTATCTAACTATTCCGTTTAAAGAAAGTAATATAGGAGAAGTTAATAATGTTAGTGATGTTCTTAAAGCATTTCAAGTTTATGGTAAGAATTTACTTTCATTTGCTGTTAATTTCAAACTTAATTATGAACTTCTTCCTGAACATGAAAAAGCAAATATTAGACGTAATTTAGGTGATTTACTTTATGTAGGTGCTGCTGTTATTGGAGCAATTGCTATAACTGGTATGGGAGGTGATGATGATGAAGGTATTATTTATAATCTTATGCTTTATCATGCAGACCGTCTTGCTTCTGAAGCTGCTTCATTTACTCCGTTTGGAGCTTATGCTGAAGGTAAAAAATTATGGTCTAGTCCTGTTGCTATTGGACAAACTATTAATGATTTAATTGGTACTACCGCTATGGCTGCTAGATTCCTTATTGAAGAAGATTTTACTGAGGAATATACTACTGGTAGATATAAAGGTATGAATAAGTTTGAAGTTATGGCTGTTCGTAATATACCTGTTGTTCGTAGTATTAATCGAGTTCTTGATTTACCTAATAATAATAGTTATTATAAACTTGATGAAAATATACTTAGTATTATACCTTATAAAGATATAGCTAAAGATATATTTGAATAAGCTGGACTTGAATCTAGTAAAAAATAAGGGCTTGCCTATGGTATCACTACCTAGACAAGCCCTTTTACTTTTATATTAATACAAGAATACCTTTAGTTTGAAGTTCAAAGCAATCATTAACATAATCTTCAGGAGTACCACTATAAATATATTTAGGATTAGCAACATAGCAACCTTTAACACATTTATCCTCTTTATCTTTATAATGATTAATAAATCCTTTGTCTTTAAGACTAGATAATGCTGATTTTATAGATGGCTTTGGAACTTTAGTTTCTTCTTCACAATCATCATAAAACATAGCATTAACTGAAAAATAAAGTTTAGTTTTATCTGGTTTTTGTCTTGTTAAAAGAACATGACTATTAATATAAAATAAAACATTTTTTTCATTATTAGTAAGATTATAAATATTACCTAAAGTATCAATAAACACTTTAAAATATAATCTTTTCTTTTGTTCATCAATAAGTTGTTTATGACTTTTAGAATCAGCATACATGACAAGAACATCTTTCTTATCAATAATTTCACCATCTTTTGTTACAATAGCTACTGTATTAACATCATTAATAGCATAATTAACTATACTATTATTAGATTTATTACTTTTACTAATAGATTTAAATGTAGGCATAAGAATATAATTTTATATTCCAAAGATAAAAAATATAACTATATCAAATGTTAATAGAATAAAAAATTATACTAATCTTTGTACTAGTTCTACTAATCTTTGTATCAGTCATACTACGGGTGTTGATTTAACATAGCTTTTATGCTGATTATCAGCACTTTAACGACTACGAATATCTAGTCTATTCTATAAGCCAATCAAAGGTGCAACCTTTGTGCGTAGGCGCATAGCCTATATGATTATTAATAATAGCAATATCTTAATTAAAACCATCATCATTATTACCAATAACACACATAAGAATAACAAAAACTATAATACCAACAACAAATAGTTTTCCACTATACTTATCCATAGCTTCACTATCACTAATATTATTAGCAATAGCCAATAGTTTAACACCACCAAATATAATTCCAAGAAGAACAATAAATGCAACCATAATTATAATATATTTAAGTTTAACAATAAGATAAAAATAAACCCCAGTAGTAAGACTAGCTTATCTACCGAGGTTCAGTCATGCCAACGACTATAAGTTTAAGGATTAGTAGAACGCTCCGCTTCGCTACGCTCAACTCCCCGTGGAGGATGGAATAGACTAGTATTCATTCAATCAATATAATCATTATCATTAATAACTATACTAATATTACTAGCATAACTACCATTCCATCCTCTACGGGGAGTATAGCGAAGAGTGCGTAGCACTCGTAGCGGTTCCAAGCTAATCATTAAATTTAATAAAGCCAGCTCTATTAGAGCCAGCTTTACGTATAACATATAAACCATTAGCATTAATACTATTTACTTCTTTAGTCCATATTTAGCCCATTGAAGAACAAATCCAAGACCTTCCCAAATTTTATCTTCAGCTTTAATTCGAGCATAATTAGCACCAACATTTAAATCAAAGTTTTCAGGTTTTACACAAGCTGCTTGACCATGAACTTCAAATCCAGTAAGACAAGTAAGAGTAGTATTAGTTGTTTTAGTACCAACTTTTACATTTTCAATACCTTTAATAAATCTTTTAATATCATTTTCTTTAAGAACATCTCCAGCAGGGTCTTCAAGTTTATAATAAGCTTTCTCAAACTCTTTAGCAGGACTCCAAGATTTATATCCATCTGGATAAGTTACTTCATAACCCATATCGTCGGGATGAACATTACCAATTTTATAACCTGCACTCAAAGCCATAGAAGCTCTCATAGGAGTAGCTTCAATCATTTTAACTCCAATAAATTTACTCATAATTTTAAAATTTAATTATTTATTTAACCGTAGTAGTAATCATTACAAACCTATCATCTTCAGGTTTAACATCAATTGCTTGAAATTCTCCATACTCAGTATCTTCAACTAAAACAATTCTATCTCCATTGAATTGTTGAAGTTTATCAATAAGTTCTTTAACTGTCATAGCTTATTCTTTTTCAAGTTTATTAATAATATCTTTAATATAATCACTAGGGAAACTTCCTTCAAGTCGAGCTAATTCTTTTCTTTTATAATCATTATCAACTTTAATTATAACAGTAGTAGGAAATTTATTAATCTCTTTTCTTAAAATATCATCAAGACTTGTATTTCTAATATTTAAAGTAATATCGCAATTAGCTTCATTAATAGCTTCAGTTATATTCTTAATTGCAATTTTACAAGCATCACATCCATTTCTAGTAAAACAATCAATACATATCATAATACAATAGCATTATTTTTAACAGCTTCTTTAATAGTATTAGGAACTCTAAGAAGAGTATTCTTAATCATTTCAGTAGTAAGACTATCAGAATATACATAAGTAGCATAAGTTCTCCAACTATCTTTAATTACAACAGCAAATTTGTTAGGATTATCAATATTAGTTTGAATGTATTCTACTTTAGTATTTTGATATTTCCACATCCAAGCAATAGCATCGGCACATTTAGCACGAGTTATACAATCATGTTCATCAATAAACGCTTCAACAAATATATTATTTGTTTGTCTTGTAGGTTCATCTCCAGTAAGATAATTAATATCATTACGAAGTTCTTCCCAAGTAACAGAATTACTATATCTTTTATATTCTGTATCATCTCGATATATAATACAAGTAGGATATTCAGTAATATTCTTACCAGCAACAGCCTTTTCAAGTATCATATCTTCAAGAATAAGATGGTCAGGAAGATTTTTAAAATTACATTGAACATTAGTACCAAATAAAGCTATATCAATAGCTTCTCGCATAGCTTCTGTTTTATCTTTATCAGCACTTTTATAATAAAATTCAATTTTAACCATAGTATTCGTATAATATAATGAGAATTTATAAAATTAGCTATTTTAAAGCCCCACATTGAATGATATTCATATCGTGATAGATTAATCACAATAACAATTAAAATTCAATGTAGGGCAAAAGAACTGTATCTATGACTATCCTAACAACTTGCGAAGATATTTCCTAATAGTGTAATCGCTTTGCACACCACGTAGAATATCACCATTACAATAAGCAGTAGGAGCATCACTAATACCAACACTACGCGCTTCTTGTCTACCAGTATCAGTATATAGATTATACCTAATAAGATTAAACCTACCGGCAAACTCAGGAAGAGCAAGAGCTTTGTGAAGCCTTTCTTCAAAAAGTTTACTAACATTACAATCAGGTAAATAAAACAAGATTAACTTTTTCATAGATAAACTTCATTACCTTCAACTTTAGCATCACTAAAATGACTTTTAAAACTTTCAACACTTCTACACCATAAAGGCTCAAGTCCATCAACTTTATAAATAACAGCAGGAATCCATTCACCTGTATCTGGATGTTTCATTTTAGTAATACTAATAATTATATATTCATTAGACGTTTTATTATGAATATAACGAGCACCAACTTTAAGCTTTAGCTGCTCCTCCTGTTCCTTCTCCAAATCCTTTGTTTCCACGTTCACTTTCTCCTAATTCTTCAATAGATTCAACTTCTTTCCAACTAATGCGTTCAGCACTATTAATAATTAATTGACAACATCTATCTTTACCATCACAATTATATGGTGGAGTAGAAACTTTAGCAAGTATGTTAGTCATTGTAGTTCTAACACTATTAAGTTTAAGTCTAGAATTACCTACCATACTATCAGGTAAATGCATATGTTGTCTAAGTTTATCAACTACTTCAACAAGAGTAGATACAACATGAATTAAATCTCTAGAAGTACGATTTTTAAAAACTATAAGAAGTTCTCCACGATAACCACTATCCAAGGTCCCAGGACTATTGCTAATATAAAAGTCAGATTTAGTAAGATTACTTCTAGGGCGTAAAGACATTTCATTAGGTTCACCATTAGCATCATCTCCAATATTAAATGCTAAACCTGTATGATAGATAAATCTATCTTTATCTACATCATGCTCACAAAGAATAGGATAAACATCCATACAAGCATCACCTTCTTTACCATAAGCAGGTAAAATAGGTTGAACATTACAATACTGTTCTACATTCACAACATCTCCACCAAGAAGTTTAATCTCTTTCAGTTTAAATACTTTTACTTCCATATATAATTAAATTATTAAATTAAAGAGCTTCTGCAAGTGCAAAAGCATTTTCTATTTTTCTTGATTTATCACCATAACAAATACTATCAAATCGCTTAGTACCTTCAATATTATCTATATTAGAATAATATCCACTAATAGCATTAACTGCACCCCAAGCTGTACCAAGAATATCTCTTTGACCTGGACCATCAAAATAATAACTATAAGTATCAGAAATAACATTCATTTTTCTACTACTTATTTTACTATCAGTTAAAGCTAAACCACTACGATAAGCAATATCTTTAATAGTATGTCCTGTATCTTTTAGACGTTGAATTTCATCACCGGTAAGAAGATTTTCTCCAATAAATTGAATTATATCTTCGTCAGTAACTTTAATATTAGCAAGTAAATTACAATATTGACCAAATTCTTCAGATTTAATTTTACTAATTCCAAGTATTTCTTGTGCAACAGAAATCTTATTATGAACACTAGTTGTATGTCGAAAACTAACATAATTACTACTAGTACGAATAGCAGCATTAAGAGTATTTTGACAAATAACTCTAATAGGAGTAAATAAAATCTTAACTCCACCACTACCATCATGAGTATTAGTAAATACTAGATAATTTTCAACAGGGTCACCCTTAACAAGAATATTATTAGGAAGTTTAGCACTTACAAATATTCTCTCACCATTTCCCCAAAATCCAGCAGTTTGCCAAATAGCAGAATTTTTACCAATAGCATCATCAAAGAAATTAAAAGCATCATTATTTTGTACAATAGTGTATTTACTTTTAACAACACCTAAAGGAATATTGTAATCAGTACGATAGGTAGCAAAGGCGTTATCACACTTACGATAAATGTCAGTACCAAAAACATGAGCGCCTTCTTTTTGTTCTTTAATAATTCGGTCAAGTTCTTCATCAGTTCCAGTAAGTTTAATAGGCATTTTACCAACTAGTTCACATTTAGCTACATCAAAATTAAGTCCAGCTTTAAGCATAACTTCTTTAGCAGTAGCACAATCTGATACATCAATAGCACCAGAATAAGCCCAAGGTTTACCTTTTATTTTATACATATTATTTATGACTTATACGTAACATAACACTTTCAATATCTCTAACAGCTTGGTCTTTATTAACACCATAAGTATCCATATACCATTTTATTAATTCTTTTACTTTTTCTTCTAGTTCCATAATTAACAAGATTAGTAGTGTTGACTCCCCGTGGAGGATGAACTTAATTCTGTTCCTCTACGGGGAGTATAACCAAATTATTTAATAATAAGACTAGTATTTTCAACAAGTTTAGCTATACTAATATCTCTACCATCATTAAGAATATTCTTCATAGTAGTTTTATTAACACTACTACTTCTAGTCATTTCATGTTGATGATTAAAGAAAGTATTAAGTAAATCAAAATTAATTTTATTAGCTAAATCACCAACAGTTTTTTCAATCTCAAATTTAACTTTAATACAATCTAAATCATCAAGCGTAAAATAACCCCCAGTTTCTTCTCTAAGTCTAGCAGATTGTTCAGGATATCTTTCAGTAAATTTATCATTAATTTGTTCAAGAAGAACATCTCTACTAAATGAATAATTCCCATCAATCATATCATTATCCCAAAGAGATTGTAAATGTTCAAGAACTAAATCAATAAATATCTGATTAAGATTTTCATCAATTTCAACACATTTACTATTCTTAGTATAAAGTTTACTATCAACTAGATTAATAACTTTATTACCAGACTTACTTAAATCTCCATAAGCAATAACAGCATCAAGCATAACTCCTTTAAGTCTTTCAGCATTGTTTTCTTTAGTTTTACGAAGAACAGCTAATCGTTGTTCTTCTTTTTTACAAGATTCAGCATCAAGATTAAGCATTGTATATGCTTTACGATAATTATTAAGTTTTTCTTTAAGATTATCTTGTGTAATAGCAAGACGTTCTTCAAGTTCAGGAGTTAACTCTCCATCATTTTCTTCCAACTCAAGAAATATATCCTCAAGTTCAGCAGTAATATTATAAATACTAGCCATTATCTTTTACGTTTAGGAATTGAATAAGCAGCACGATAATAAGGATTTAAATATCCAAATAAATGAGTATAATCACTAGCTGTCATTTTATCTGTATCAGTTTTATATTTTCTTTCAACTTCAACATATTTATGCCATAGTTTTTTACTTAAACCAAAAATTCCAACAAATCCACCTTTTTCAAATACAATAACTTCTGTATTTTTAGTAGTTCTAAAACGGTTATTAAAACCATAAAATCTTCTTCCCATAACTTTAATATTTAAATAGTTAATAATTTATTTATTATTTCTCATTTCTTCATCTTTAACTACTTTAAGAACAACAATATTACATAAAAGACCATGACAAAAATAGTTATTAAATACACAATTAGGACAAGCCTCAATATGTTTATTTTTAACATATTTACATAGAAATGTTACTTCTTTATCATCTTTAATTCCAATTGTAGTATAAAGAAATTCTTCACCGGCATTTAACTCATCAGTAAAATAAATACTACTATAATCTTCAATATGAAAATGTTTAAGTTTATCAATCTCTGAAGTCATATCCAAGTTCCATTAAATTATTTCTAATCATACCAGCTATAATAATACAATTAGGATGAGGAGTACCAGTAGTACCATAATAACGTAAATCAATAATATGACGCCATTCTCTTACGGAATATGTATAAATACATCTAGTAGCAGTATCAAGAGGAAGTTTACCACGAGCATCTTGACGACAGATTTTATATTTATCTACAAGAATTTTATATTCTTCAAAATCTCTTTTACATCCATTAAGATAAACATTTATAGCTTCATTTAAATCAGCATTTATAGCTTCATTTAAAATAATATTATTATCATTATTAAATAATTCAGCTTCTTCTTTGCTTATCCAATGAGGTCTACAAATACTTCCATCTTCATAAACATATCTAGTTGATTTTTCAGCAATACTATTAGGACTAACGCGGTTTAATTCACGAGAAGTACTAATTTGTGTATCAATACAAAAAGTATATCTCATCATATGAAATCCTATTTCAGTATTACAAAAATCTTCAATAGGAACAATATATTTAGATAGATAACCAAATTGTGTTTTATGGTCTAAAACCCAATTACCATTGACAGTTATATAATAAACATGTTTTTCATAATGATAACTAAAACCAATAGTATTAGCATAATTAATAATAATAGTTTCTAAAGTTTTATCACTATCATTAGCTATTATATAATAAGTTCCATGACGAAACATACTCCAATGTTCACTATCTATAAGTCTTTTAATAGTAGCTTGATCATTACCTGTTTCTCTACCATAACAAACTCTTGCACATCTAGCAACATGAGCTTTAGAATCATCTCCTTGTTGCCAAAGTTCAACTTTTGGTTCAATTATTTTCATCTTCTTTATTATTATAAAAATCTTTAATTACATTTCCAAATATACTATAAAAATGTTCTTTAGGTATAATATTAATAGGTTGTATAGAATCAAGCTCTTTAAAAAACTCTTTAAGACCTTTATTTCTAATCCATAAAGTATCATAAGTAGCAGTTATATAATTATCTTTATCCATGTCACAAGCTATAAAACAAGTTTCATTATCAAGCTTATCTATACATTCTTTACATACAATAGCTTCAGCTATTTGTTTACTCTTACTAGCATCTTCTTCAACAGAATTTCCAAGTGGAGTATAACCAATAACCTTACCACAACATATACAAACTCTAGCAAGAGCATTTATACCAAAAATAGGATGTAATTTCATACCATATAATCAGTTACAAATTTAAGAACTTTATAGAAAAGACCAACAAGAGTACCAGTATTATCAATAACATAATCATCTTTATTAATTGTTATTTGTTCACTTTCGTGACTGTCATGATTATCATTATTAGATTTTCTATCTACTCTAATTATCATCCCTCCACAATCTCTGATAGCTTTACATTCATCATTATCAAATCTAGCATCAGCTATAATACATTGTCCTTTACTATTTCTTATATCAAATGCTTTATTCATAGTATAGCGAATAAAAGCTTCTCTCCAAAAATGATTTCTAATAATGTTAGTACCATAATATTGAAGAAGAACTCTAATTTTAATACTAACATTATTATTATATAAAACAAGATATGAGGATAAGTCATTATATTTTAATATAGCATCATTACATTTATCCACAACATAAGTAGCATCTTTAATATTAGTAGAAACAATACCAGTTTTAAAATTATAATAATTTTCTTCTTTAATATCTTGTCTATCTAGAAGTTTACGGTCAATATTACAAAATGCAGCAATATCATCTTTAAGTTTATCAGCAAAATGAATAATTATTTCATCATTTTCGATAAAATCATTTTTATGATAAAGAAGCCAAGTATCATAATTAGCTTTCATAATACCATCATGAAGGATATAACTAATCATAGAAGCAACTGTATCTTTACCGCTTCCTTTAAATCCTTTAATACCAACAATAGTAACTTTATTATTAATCATAGTAATTTGTTTTTGTTTATCAAGACAAATATAAAAATATAATAGGAATTTACTAGTAATAATGATGCTGAATTTAATATTAAATATCATAGTGAGAATGACGCATTTTAAGGCTCAACATGATACGCAAATATTATCGTGATAGATTAATCATTCTGATATATAAAATTGAATACAGGCAAAAAGAATCATATCTACGAGCGTGTTCTGTATAGTTTTAGACCTCTGATAAACAGAAAAGCCTAGCACACTATCTTATGTACTAGGCTTCACCTTATTCAATATCTATATGATAAATAATACAAAAACCATTACGTTCTTCTACAAATTTAACATTAATATTAAAATCATCTTTAGACACAACAAAAGCATTACGCAATCTTGTATCGAGAAGTCTAATAACTATATTAGGAATATATAACTTAAATCCAGTATTAGCATCTCGAATAATAGGAACACTATTATTAATTCTATTATCATTATACAAAATCACATAAAGTTCATTACTTTTAGTTATATCATTATATCTAACAGCAAAATTATAACTTTTAGCATCATAATCAGTAAATAGAATAATAGATTTATAATAACAACTAAAATAAGATTTAGTTCTATCAAAATTATTATTCTTAATTACATTATAATCTAGTATCTCCATTTATAACAACAGTTTTAATATGAAATGGAACTCTAGTAACGCCACTTCGTTCACCATATTCTATATGAACAGTTCTACCAATATAAGATTGAGAATCGAATAAAACTTCCTGTTGAACGATATGACTAGTACTTAAACGAGTTTCAAACTTTTCATTATTAATATCATTTTTACAAAGAAGAATAGGTAAATCACGTTTCTTTTCTTTATAAATATCAAGAATTATAAAATCTCCCTCAGCAGCATCTTTAAACTTCTCCATATAATTAACTCTACGACGACCGTATTGATAATCAGTATCTGGATTACGTAATATAAGACCTTCAAAACCTATATTAATATAATGATTTCTAGCTTCAATAGCTTCATTATCAGTACTAACAATTCTATGAGGAAGAATAATGAGTCGCTCTTTATTATTAAGATGGGTATTAATATCAGCAAATAAAGTAGGTATATGTATATGATATCTATAACAATTTCTATTTGTTTGATTACCTTCCATCATAATATCATAACACCAAAATTGAAGAAGTTTATTTTCAAGACAATTAGGGTCTTTAACAAAATGATTAATTTCATTTATTGAATGACCAGGAAGATAAATTTCACCATCAAGAGCTACATATCCATCAATCATATCTCCGATAACATTTGTAGGAATAACAGAAAGAAGATAATCTTCAAGATAGCCAAGAGTATGCCAAGTAATACCTTCACGACTTTGGAAACGAAGTCTGGTAGGTTTGAACATATCATTTTGAGCATAAGCAGTAATAATACAACGAAGACCATTAATCTTATACTGACCAAGCATATAATCGACTTTTTTCCAAACATTACCACTATACGTTTTAGCAAGCATTGGAAGTAAAAGATTACTGTTTCCATTACTAAGGTCTTTAGGTAGATAAGTATTTAGAAAATTAAATAGAGTATCATTATCTCCATCCTCCACGGGGGGTAAACCCTGCATATCACAAAGTTCATTAAGATATGTATATCCTTGTTTAATCTTATCATTATATCTACTTTCAAGTTCTTTTTGACCATCTTTTTGAGTAACAGCATAAACTTCTTTACGAATATTACCTCGAACAAGACCATAAAAAACAGTGATACTATTAGTACCACTGTCAAGTTCAGCCCACCAAACAGTAGGCGCACCATTGTTATTTCTACGATAAAGTTTATTCATTATGTTCACTTATTTTTAAACCATTAAATGCAAAACTAACAGCTTTACCACCTAGAAGTTTAGTTTTACGCTGAGCAATCGTTTCCTTTTTAGGCTTAATAGCCTTTGCAATACCGGTGCTAACATCAATGGGTTTACCTGTAAAGACATCTTTTGATTGATTAACTCTGCTAGCACTTCTAGTGCGTTTCCTTGGTTCTTTACTATAATATCGTACTGGGTTTCTTCTCTCGAAATCAAGATTTTTTTCATGTATATCAATAATTCTTTTAATAATACTATTACGATAATCAATATAACTTTGAGCTTTTTCTGGATGATGTTCTAGAACAAGATAAAGTTTATCAAGAATATATTCAATACTAGAAAGAGTAATACGATAACCATAATTAATAGTTTGTCTAGGACGAGAACCATCAGGATAAATAATAGTACAATCTAAATCTTTAATATAAGATTCAATTGCATCAGCCATTGTAGATTTATCAATAACATAATTAATATATCTAATATCTCTATCATCTAGCTTTTCTTCATATCCTTTTATTATCATAGATTTTCTTTCTTACATTTATAAATAATAATACGAGTTGGTTTACCTATAAGGCAATGATTATATTTAAACCATTCAATAATATCAAATGTAGGATAAGTTTTAGCTATTCCTTCAATAAGAGCATAACCTTCTTGATAATTAAAATTACTATGAACAGTTCCACCATTATCAGTATCAAGTAGGCTAAACTTTTTGATATATTCAACGTCATCATTAGAAGATAGATTAATTTCTCCATAACAATAAATATCTTTTTTATCAATACGTTTACCATCTACATTAATACATTCCCATTTATCAAGATTTTGTTCATCCTCTTCAGTAATTGGACGCATAACAGTATAGGTAATACCAGCTAGACTTTTAGTATGGCAAAGTATTACTTTCTTCCGTATCCCAAGTAAATTCAGTTTCTTCTCCATAATTATCTTCTATATATTTAACAACTTGTTGAGTTAGTTCATTAATAACATTTGTAGAATAACTACTTCTCAGTTCAGCAAAATCTTTAACGCCAAGTTCTTTAGGAATAATAATAGGTATAATATTATAATCATTCTTAAGAATTACAGCTTCCATAAGACCAGTTCTATCATTATCCATAAGACTAATAAGAAAACCATTTCGATTAAGTTTACTACGAAGCCAATCATATTCAATTTGACGAAGTTTATAAGTTTCATGTGGAATATTCACAACACCAATAGTTTTAGATTCAAGGGTAGACCCCCCGTAGAGGATGGAATGATTAATACTCTTTAGATAACATTCAAGACTTAATCTATCTTTAGTAGATTTAGTTATAATAATAACGTCATAATTATCTAATTCAAGATTAACAATTCCTTCGATAATATTACTATTAGTTATAAACTTAACTTCAGTTTTCTTATTTCTATTAGGAAAATACAGTTTAACATTAACTATTCCTCTTTTATCTTGCCCAAGAACGTAACCATAACATAAATCTGTTTTATCTTTATCGTAAAAATATTTAGGAATAGGATTAGTAGAACGATTAATATAAAATTGGTCAACAGGATAAACAAAATGAGTATTAAGAAAATTAAGATTAACACCAAATTGTCCCCAATACTTAGCATCTAAATTATTCCACGGACGAGTAACAAGTTCAATAATAGGTTTATGATTACGTACATTACTAATAGCCCTAGTAATATTATAATCGTTGTTTTCATCTTTATCTTGTCCATAAATAATATTTCTAAAAGTATAAGCAATATGTTTAAGAACAAATAGAAATTGACTTTTAATAGAAATATCAATTTGCTTATGAACAATTTCAGAGAGTACAGTTGCAGCAGCATCTATACAATCTCCCCACCAATATCCAGCAAAATCTCTTCCTTTAAGTTTATTCCTATTATCATATCTAAAACCAAAACTAGGATGAGTATCTTCACGAAAAGGACTAGATATAAATTCTCCTGTATCTATACAATGTTGTATATCTTCAACACTAATTCCAGTATAAGTACTAAAAATAGTAATTTGACTAACTTTAGAGAAAATATAATCTTTAGTTAAAATAGTATTACTAATATTTCTTTTCATAATATTTCTAATTTGACCTTTATCGTGAACATATAAAAAAGAGGACTAGGTACTAAAATAGTACCCAATCCTCTTACATACAACTATTTAACTAACTTTAATTTTTTAAAATGGCAAATCTTCTGTTGGATTAACAAAAGCACCAGCAGCATCATTACCACCACCAAATGGACTAAAATCTCCACCGCCATTAAATCCGCTAACAGGATTCATAGGAGCAGCAGTTTGAACACCGGGCATCACACCAACACCAGGCATAGCAACATTTGGCTGTTTAGCTTGTTCGGCAGATTTTTGATAAACAATACTTTCTTTATAAGGGTCAATATGCAAACTAGGAGCAGATTGTTCTTTATAAAGTTCAATAACTCCATCATTGATAAATGTAGGAAATCCTAAATCACCAAATGAAGATTTACTTCCAACAACAGCACGCCATTTACCATCATTCTTAACGAAACGAAGAAGCTTCATCCAAATAGTAATAGGTTTACCTTTAGCATCATTATAAACAGGTTTACCATTATTGTTAAGTAACTTAACATAATTTTCAAATACAGTCTTATAACCAGCTATAACTTCTTCAGCCTCAACAGGTACATACTGCATATTTTCATCAAAATCTTCAAAAGGCAAAGTAAGAGCATCAATTTCTTCTTCTGTTAAATCACGACCTTTAAGAACAAATACATTATATATATGTTTCATAAAGCGGAAAATGTTATCAACTTTCCAAGCACCTTTACCGCCAGGAATAGTTTCAACATTACTTTCAGCAGGAAGAAGGCGTTGATTTACATAACGACGTTCATTAATATTTTCATGATTACTAGCAAAAGTAAATGTAAGATAAGGAATACTCATACCAGCAAATGAAGGCATACCTTGAACATCATCTTTCAATGTAGCCCAATCAACTTTAACATCTTCAAGATGACCAATAAACAAGCCATTAGCTTTATTACAATCAGTACGTTCATCAAACTTTTTACGAGTTACATCACGTAAATCGTTATTAATACCTCTACCTCTACGTTTTTTAGGAGTTTGTACTTCTGCATTAGCAGTTTGTTCAGCACTTGCTACAACAGTAGCTTCATTCTTAATTTCTTTTTCTGTCGACATAATTAAAGTAATTAAAAGAATTATTATATAAAATAAGAGCTGCACCATTAGCAATACTAACAATGCAGCTCTATGTTCAAGATACTATATTTCTAGGACGAAGATTTGATTATTCAGCAGTTTCTTCTTTTTCAGCTTTCTTACCGATACGAATAGGTTCTTCATCTTTATATTCGGTAAGCATTGCAATCTTAACAACAATATCTTTATGACCGTTATTAACAACAGCTTCTTGCAAGTTATCAATATCTACTGTATAAACACGATTCTTAGAAGTAGCTTCTTCATCAGTCATATCAGCTTTCAACTGTTTCCAAACATTAGAATCAGTAAAGTTAAGAGTTACACCAATACCAGACAAAGCAGCAGTATTAGCACACTTAGAACCTTTAATCTTAGCAACTTCATCACCTTGAATACAGCTAACCAAAAGTTCTTTCTGTTCATCTTCGGTAATACCTTCACGACCAAGAGCAGCTTTAAGTTCTTCATTAGAAGAAGATAAAGCACCTTCAAGAGTTTCTTGGAAATAAGTATTAACATACTTAATCTTATCATTCTTAGTCATACGAACACGAGTAGTGCAAGGATTACCATTCTTATCTAATTCAGCAATACCTTTAGCCAAAGCCCAAATATCAAATTCAGCATGAACAGCCATAGCAGCTTCGGGAGATTCAATATCCAAACCTTGTTCTTCACAGAAAGCAACAACTTCGGGTACTTTATTGATAATAGCATTATCAATGTTTGCACAGTTATTAATGAACATTACATATTCACCATGAGCAATGCCGAGAGCTTTAGAAACTTGGGCAGTCATACGGAAACTACCAGGAGTAGAAACAACTACCAATTCAGGTTCTTCACTAACTGCTCTTTGACCAGCATTAACAATACCCATACCAAAACTCAAACCTTTCTTAAAGTCTTTCATAATTTTTGTAATTTAAAAGTGAATAATATCAGTCATACGACTGTTTTGTTTAATAATAATTTCTCTAGTTTGTTTATGTTATTGAATTTCAGTAATATCAATAATATCTTCATTACTCAAATCAATACCTTGCATAGTCTTTAATTCTTCTGTGCTTAAACAGCCCATAATTAAATCATTAGCAATTTCACGAGCACCATAAACAAATGCTCTATGACTTATCATTATTTTAGGATATTTCTTATAAGTATCTTTTTCAAAACATCCAGCAACAATAGCATCTTTATAAGTAAACTCACCAGTAGCAACCATATTACGTTCTCCAATTTTACGATAAAAACGATAACTAGTAATATAATCAATAGGAACAGCAGGTATTCTATAAACAGGAACTTTACCAGTAGAAGCAATTTGTTTAGCTTCATTAGTATTAGTAGCTATTTCAAACTTACCATTAAGTTGATATTCTTTATATACATTACCATTATAATCTTTATAATATTTAACAGGATAAACATATATATGTTCATGGTCTTTATCTTCTGCATTTTTAGTTTGTGCCTCTTTGGGAGTAAGACACTTAATACAGTCAGATGGAAGTTTATCTTCATCATAAGCATTAAAGCCATCTGTATATTCGTACAGAGCGCGATAATTATCTACTTTTTCCCAACTCACGCTGCCTTTGACAAGTAATGCCTTAATAATGTGAACATCAATACCTGTTTTACCTTGAACTACATGAATATGTTCAATGCAAGTAGAAAATGGAAGTCTAAGGTCTTTAGCTCTCATTGCAATAGCAAGACCATCTTCAACAGACTTAATACCACATTTATCACTACGCATAACACGTTTGATAAATACTTCAAGACTTGCAATTTCAGCTTCACTCATATAATTAAGCTGATATGGAGCAACAGAATGTTGAACACCATGTTGTTTTTCAATACCACTATTACTAACAGCAACAGTAGTATCATTAACTTTAACTTCTTTATCTTCGTCCATTCTATCAAAGAGCGATTTTGATTACACAACAAATGTAACTATTATATTTATACTAGCAAATAATATCATCAAAATTTTGAGCACTAATATCAGAATTAACATTCTGTATAACTTCATGGTTAGCCGATAACTTTTCCTTTTTAAGACTTGCTTCCTCAATAGTACCAGCTATATAAAGTTTATGTACTTTAAGTTTTGATTGACTACAATTAACATTATTATAACGATAGATAAGTTCATCTATGGTATCACATAAAGGTGAGGTCAAAATCCATTCGTCTACGCTTGTTTCTAGGCTGTCAGCTGAATTATTTTTTATAGATAATACTCTTAATAAGCCGTCATTAAAAGTCTTTAAATTCAGCGTGGAAATAGCCTTAGATTTGATTATACGAGCAGTCCCTTTCTTGCTTCCAGACTTGTACAAAACAGGAATACCATTACTATCAACTAGAACTTTATCTTCAATTTTATCGTGATAATCACCACAAATTTCACCTAATTTATCATTAATATATTTAGTTACAGTAGCAGCATATTCTCCTCTCTTACTAATAATAAGAAATCGTTTGTCAGGATTATCTTTAATAATCTCAACTATTCTTTCTAGCTTACAAACATTATCAGAACATATAAGCATACGTTCACGAACAATATTATAAAAAGTCTTAACTCGTTCAGCAAGAACAAGAGGATTATAACATTCATCAATTTGTTTACTAAAAGGATTAGTCATATCCATATCAGCACTCCATCCATTATATTCAGCTATTTCTGTAATATATTGCATAGCACTACGTCCATCTTGAGTACCATTTCGAGCACATTTAATATTATCAAGATTACCAAATACTTGAATAGTCTGAGTAATAAATTCAGTATATTTATCGTAATTAGTAATATCTTCTTGATTAGTAAATAAAATCTGCTCTCTGTGCTCCTCTACGGGGAGTATAGCTCGCATACCACTAGAATTTAGAATATTATTAATAGGTGAAATATTATTATAAATCTTAGTTAACGTAGAAGTATCAATAGTTTTTTCAGTTAAAATCATAAGTTTAAATCTAGCATGATTAAAAACTGTATTACAAGATAAATTCCATTCGTTAACTCCAACAACAATAGAAATATCATAATTATAATTATATCTACTATTAACATAAGTATGAGTAAGAATATTAATAGTATCTATATTTATATTATGATTTTTAAGACTATCAACAATTTCAGTTCTTCTTTTCCAATTATCTGTAACAATAAGTATTTTAATATTATCATTCTTATTTCTCATAAGACTAATAATTCTACTTATAATTTCACAATAATCAACAGGTGGAACACAATTAATAGTTCCAATACCTTTATATTCTTTAGAACCCCATTTATTAATTAGTCTATCATAAGTTTCTTCAACTATATTTCTCATCCAAAATCATCTTCATTAAAAATAGGATTATACATACCACTATATTTTTTAATTTTACTTTTACCTTTACCTTTAGGAGAAATCTTAAGTTTAATAGGATTAATAATCTTCATAGCTTCTTGATAATAAAATTTAAAATTAATATCTCTAAGAGAAATATCTTTATCATCAAGACTATTAATAACTGTTACAACAGAACCAGCTGCCATTCTACTACGAGAACCATTATCGTTATGAACTTTCTCAATAATATAACCTCTATTAGAAACATAAAATCTAACATATCTTTGACAAATAACATGAGTAACTTGTCCATTTTCAATCTTAGTTTCTTCTACATGAAATTGTTTACCTACATTTTGAGTAAGACAAAAATCAAGAATATTAGTAGCTTCTTGAAGAGTATCCATTACAGGTTTATTCTTAAGAAAATAGTTTTCAATAGCTTGAGCAACAATAGGCATAGAATAACCTTTAGTTAAATCTAGAGAATACATCATAGGATTAAGAGCACCTTTAGATTCAATTTTAAGCTTACCTTTAGACCTAAATTGAGTAATATAATTATTAACATCACGAGCTATAAGACTATGAACAACATCGCTATCAGCTTGCATACCAGTAATATATTGCCACCAAGTAGTAATTTCTTTAAATTTATCTTCTTGGTCAATATAAACTTTAACCATAATACCATCAGTATTTGCACTAATAATATGAATATTATCTAGTTCAAGAGCCTCGCATAACATAAGAAGCATAAGTTGTCCATTAACAGTAACTTTAAGAACAGCAAGACGGTCATATAAATCTCCTTTTTCAAACGCATATCCTTAATCTTTCAATTAAGGGCTGACTATATCTTTAATCACCATAATTTTCTTTATATTCCCAAACATATCCTCCAGCCCGTTTATATTTAGGAACATGACGACAACATTTGGCAATAGCTGAACTGTCTATTTGAAGAGCTTTAGCAGCTTCTACAACAGACCCCCATTCTTTTATAAGTTCTCCATAAATGTTTAATTGAATAACAGGCTTAGCATTAGGATTATTACTACCTGACCCTAAACTTCCACCTCTACCTCCTCTAATAATATTAGTAAGAGTACCACCGTCTTCAATTAATTTATATTTAGCTACTAATTCTTTTTCAAGTTGAACTCCTCTATCTGGAGTAATATCAATTTCTACAATTTCAACTTTAATTAAATCAACATTAATAGCCTTTTCATTATAACGAGAATTTCGTCTATTACCAGAAAATACAAATGCTCTTTGTAAAGTACCTTGACCAACATAAAAAGGTTTATCTTCATCTCCATAATAATGTAAATACATACACTGTCTATCATAATCTTCTAAATGATAACCATGACTTAAGGGAGTTTGTTTATTTTTGTTTTGACTAGTAGTTGCACTTCGATATCCAAATCTTTTTTGAGATTCTCCATCTCTATGAACTTTATTTACCAATTTACAACCTTTTGGTCTACCAACTTTACTTGTTTTTTCTCCACCAATAGTTTTAGGAGATTTAAAATTAAATGTAACCATAACTTTATTTATTTTAAAATTAATAACATAATAAAGTTACGAAATATCTTGGTGATTATTCCCCGTTTCCCATTAAATATAACATTATTTAACAGTACGTCTTTCGACTAGTCGATGAACCTTACTCATATTATGATTCCCATCATTATTTAGAGTCTTGGCTGCTGATTGTCATATAATAATAGTTTTTCTAGCATTCACACTTGTCTTTTCAAACTATGTTGTAGCACTATTATCTTCACGAGTTTCCAGCAATTAGAGGAATTTTATTTGAGCATTGAATATACCCAATTTACCATAAATACTATTTATGACAATCTTTAAAACTAAAGCAAGAATATCTTTAGCAATACCATCTATGTATTCTTCTTCACTATGTTTCACATCAACACGTTTTTGTTTCATCCAACTAATTAAATTACAAAAAGCATTTGTATCAATATGAGAAGGAGCAACTTTATGAACACCTATTATACTAGGATAAAAACTAGCAACATCAAAATGATAAATGGTAAAAGGTTTACCCCCCGTGGAGGATGGAGTTAAGTAATCACCATAAGGAGTAGTTGAATATAACTCCATAGGAACATCTTGACTATGTAAACCTCCAGTTGCAAGAGTATAAGTTATATCTCCAATTTTAACTTCTTTACTAAACGCATCTTTATTAACTCTATAAATAGTAGTTTTAAGACATTCATCAAGAAAGTCTTGCATAGGTTTAGTTTTAAATTTAATAAAAGGAAAAATAACTTTCTTAAAACTCATAGCAGTTCTTTCAGTTTTCTTACCTTTCCATTGTTCGGGAGCAAGACCACTAAACTTACTATAAAATTTCTCAAAAAGAATATCAGCAGTTTTACTACGACTAGAATTAAGAACATCAACATCATATGCTTTACTAATAGCATAACGAGATTTAATTTCTTCTGGATAAAGACGAACTATTTCAGCTACAATGAAAACATCATTAAGATTATAATACATCATAGGTTCAATATATTCATCAAGAATAAATCTATCCCATTTATCTACTAGTTTATTAAGCTGACTAATACTCATTCCTTTAAGACTAGGAATTTCATCGTATAGTTCAGCTTCTTTTTCATTAATATCAGGAAGTTCATATTCTAGAAGTTCATACCATTGAAGATTAATTGAAGTTTGTTTTAAACCTTTAGGAACAGGTTTACGTTCACCTGTTTTACTATCTACAACTACACTTGCTTTATTAAGAGCAAATATACGCATTACATCAACACCTGTAAATGGTAGCTTATATTTTCTAAGACTATTAAGATAAAAATCAGTTCTAAATTTATCTTTATCATCTTGACTAGAAATAATAGTTTTACTAGTTTCATATAACTTATTAATAAGTTCTTTCGTACTATTCGTACGCATATAAAAACTAAGTAAAGCAGCAATCATAAGATTATCATAATTGAAATTATTAAATCCATACAAGTCAGTACGAATAATAGTTCCATTAGAATCCTTATAACATCTAGTCTTATTAATATAATCTATCATAGAAAGTAATTGACTATCATCTTTATCTGTTATATAAAAACTATGTTTTTCAACAGTTTTAAGACGAGCTTTAATTTCTTCAACAGATAGTTTTTGAACTAAAGGAATAGCTTTATTATCAGCATTAACACAATCTTTAAATACTTTAAGATAACTATTAATACTAACAAAAGTAACAGAAAAGAAATTTCTTAAAACTTCAACATCATAAGCTATACAATTAATCATTTATATAATTTAATCCATAGTTATTTCTATTTTGATTAACCCAATTAATATCATCAGCAAAACGTTGTTTAAATACATGATAAAGATTATCATCTTTAAATTTAATAAGAGGAGAATAATTACTAAATACATATTTACCACCAGTAGCCATAAATCTAGGAATTGGATTATCACTAATACTACGATAAGCATCACCAAATATAAATAGATACTTATAATTAATTCTAGCTAATTCTTTCCATAAAATATTACGACATTTATCAACAGCAGTAAGATAAGTATTATAATCATTAGAACAAGCACATTTAATACTATAAGTCATATACACATCTTCAGTGTTATTACGTCCAGAATATTCATCATAAAGATTACCAATATCAGTGAATAATTGATAATCATCACAATAAACTCTATCACCTCTAGGAAATAGGAAAACAATATCTCCATGAATACTTCCTCTACCACCTTGTATATATTTACCTGTATTAAATATACGATTTGGACATCTAGCACAATCAATATATTCGTCAACAGTTTTACTTGCCATAAGATAATACTAATTGATTACTAGCGCGAGAACAAGCAACATACAATCTACGAAGCATTTCATCTCTATTAGTATAAGGATGATCATATTTATCATAAATCATATCGTTAATATCTACAAATACATTTTTATAAGTAGAACCTTGTGCTCTATGAGAAGTAATTGCAAAACCATAATCTAAATCTCTACTAAATAAAATCTTACCATTACTATTCGTAATATTAGAAGCGATAAGATATTTACGTTTAAAATCAAAATATTGTTTCCATTTACTTCCACGTTCAGAACTACTAGCTTTTTTAGCATCATCAATAAGACTAGTCAACTTCTTATAATACATCTGAAATGTATAGTTATCATAATGGTCAATAACAAATAAAGGTTGAGTTATAGTACCACCATGAATAGCTTGAAACTTAATAAGAAATCCTTTAAACTCATAATCATTATCAATTGTATCAACAATATCTTTAACAATATATTCTTCACTATTGTTTATAATAATATCATTAAAAACATTAACAACAGTAGTATAACTCATTATTAAATCATTACGAGTAATAAGGCTCTTATCAGCATCTTGAATAATCATATGTCTTACATGGTTATTCCATTGTGCAACACGACTATTAGTATAAGCTATAATACGATACAAATCAATATTTTTAGTATATTCTTCATCATTAAAACAAGTATCAATTAAATCAGAAAATTCAGTTTGACCGCAAACATAAAATCCTTTAGTTTCTTCATTATAATCTTGTCTATTTTTAGATATATAATCAAGAAATCTCCATCCATTCTTATTATCTATATCTTCTCGAAGAAGTTTAAGAAGTTTACTAATAGGATTATTATCTCCTTGTCGTACAACTTCTTTAAGATAATAAGTATTACTAGCAATAAGAAAAGCTTGACTAGTTTTCTCATTAACAGGAGGAAGCTGACTAGAATCACCAAGCATTATAACTTTAATTTGAAGCTTCTTACATTTATTACTAATATACTTAACAAGTTTAGCATTAAGCATAGAAGCTTCATCAATAATTAAAACTTTAAGACCATCTAGTTTATCTTTTCCAACAGGATTAAAGGCAGGATTTTCAGGGTCAAAATTTTCAATATTAACATCAAGTCTAAAACCAAATAATGATTGAATAGTATTAACTTCTTTTCCACCAATAGAATTACTAAGAACTCTACAAGCTTTATGTGTAGGAGCAGCACAACCTATAACACCACCAGACCATTTGCAATTATTAATAACATATTTAATAACAAATGTCTTACCTGTACCTCCAGCACCACAAAGAGCATTAATATATTTCTTATCATCCCAAGGCTGTGCAAGAAACTCAATAAGTTCATGCACAGCTATTTCTTGGTCTTTAGTAAACTTAATGTTAGTATCTTTTCTATTACTATTAGCAATATTAAGATTACCAATCATTACAATTCGTTGTTTACATCAATAAGATTATTTTTAACTTTATCTTCATATTCTTTCCATTCTTGAAAAGCTAAAATAGTAGATTCACTATCACCACGATTATAACACGTAGTAATATGAAACAATTCCTTAGCAAAAGGCATTTTAACAATTTTACCTTTAGCTATAAGTCCAGCAGCAAAAGGAATATAAAATCTAGTGTCAACAGTTTTTCTATTTTCACTATCTCTTATAATTTTAATTCTATGATTATATTCATCTAATCGACGAGCATAAACAACTTTCTTTCCTTTAGTTCTGTAACTTTCACCAGTAATGCTATATAGTTTGCCATTGTATTCTACTTTATAAGTACCATCAATATATCTAATAATACCTTCACATTTAGCAACTATAATAACATATTTATTGACTATTCCTTTCTCTTTGGATTTACCTACAACTCCAAATGAGAATTTAAAGCTAACCATAACATACTACTTTCTTTTAATAGTACGCATACGTTTATCAACAGCACGAGTAATACCTTTAAAAGTATTATCCTCTGCAAATTTAGCTTTACGAGCAGCCTTTTTAGCAGCTTTCTTAGCAGCAATTTCTTCATCACGTTCTTTTTGTTGTTGAATAACATCAACAATCTCAACATGATAACCACAATAATGAGAAAGAAAATCAATCTTACCACTAGTTCCATTACCAATAGCACTATTTTTAGCTACTTTAATAACTTTACTAGCAGGATTGATTCCAATAACAGCGTCAACATTATTAAGTTGACGAGCAACAGAAACTTCATCATACTTTTTCATAAGTACTTTACATTTTTAAAGATTAATAAAACAATTATATTTAATAGTTAAAACTATAATAAGTTCAATAATAGTTAGATTAGTAGAGCCACTACGCTACGCTCCGTGGCAACCCCCCGTAGAGGATGGAAGCAAGCTAGTCATTAAGCTTTCTTTCTAATAATATCATTAAAATCACTAGTAAGTTTACCAATTCTATCTTCAATTCTATCCAGTCTATTTCTATCTCTATCTCTTTTAACTTCCCATTGTTTATTAATATCGCAAATATCAATTTGAATCTTTCTAATCCAATTTTGAGTATCGTCGATATCTCTAATAAGTCTATCTAGTTTTTTACTAACAATGCTAATTCTTATAAAAAGATATACAGATAAACCAAATATCATACCAAGTATAAAATGAGAAACATTTTCAATCATAGAAATAATTATAAAGTTTACGAATAAGTTCAAATCTAGTATCAGTAATATTATAAATTTTAAATGCTTTAGCAACAAAATCAAAATCACCATATTTAAGCAAAGCATCTATATAATCTTTAATATCACTAAGCCACATAATAGCACTAACAGAATATCTATCACTATCAGTATTAGTAATATATTGACCAATACCTTTAGCAATAGTATCAGCAGTTATATCGTTAATAATAAACTTATCAGTAAACCAATTATCTTTTATATACTGTTTATCAGTATATTTATCACGAAAGGTTTTAGATAGTTTATTACATAAATCAATATAAGAACGAGCAGCAGTTCTATTATTATGATTAACAAATTGAACATCTTTAACTTTAAGAGTTAAGTTCATACCACATTCAATAATACGAACTTTAATTTGTTTTTTATCCTCATTAATATATAGAACAATAGCAAGTTTATCTTTCCAATAACCAGTATTCAAAGTAACTATATCATAAAGTTTAACTTTAAATCCAGATGTAATAGTACCATCAATTTGTTTATAAGCAACATAATTCATAACAAAACTGTATTAAATTTTTAGTTTAACATTTATTAGCTAGTTCTTTTGCCCTGTATTGAACTCAATATTAATCGTGATAGATTAATCAGATTATATATGAAAATTCAACAGAGGACAAAAGAACCATACCTATGAATGTGTATGAACGTAAATAGCTAATCATTTGCAGCAGGCTCATTATTCTGTTCATTATTCTTACCATCACGTTTAAGACGTTCTTTAAGAATATGTTCAGATACAGAACCAAGTTTACATTCACTAACACAACGACTAACACCTTTAGCATGAGTTACAGCATATACAATAGGATAATTAATATATTTATTATTACCTACTGTACGTTCGATTTTAGTAATTCCAACTTCGGTTACAATACCAACACAAACACCAAGCTTAGTTTGATTATGATATTGATAAGTATATTCCATATATACTACTTGTCCTTTTTTAAACTTAGCTTGTTCTTCAATGTATCTATCTAATAGACCATCAAAAATAAAAGAATCATAATTATCCATTTTAATTATATATTTAAAGTTAATAATATACATACTAAAAAGCCTAGCACTATCTTCACAGACAATGCTAGGCAAATCTACAAATACGAAATCATATAAAACGAAATGTTTGACACAGACATCGCTATTACTAATTTCACAATCAATAATAACATCATTAACACCAAATCAAATATGACATATAACACTTGGACTATGATAAATATTAATAGCACTATCTTCACAGACCGTACTATTACAAAACCTACAATTTTAGAAATTAAAACGGATAATAACAATATCATAGTTTCGGAGTTCAATTCCTCCATCATCAGCAAGTGAAATAATACTACTATCTTCGCAGACAGTAGTATTAGAAATAAAATCAAAAACTTATGTGGGATTATTTAGCAGATTTATTTGCTTTTCTACGTTTAAGTTCAGCATAAAGTTCATTATCACAACATTCTTAAACTTATTCTCTTGTTTATTATTAGACGATTCATTTACCATTTTAATTATTTCCTTATATTCTGCATTAGAAGTATCAATAATATGTTGAGCAATCAAATGATTAATTTCAGTATTAGCGTTAACAATATTAATAATCATATCTTTAGCATATTTAGGAAAAACAGCAATAATAGGTTTAAGAATATCTTTATCTTCAATTATACTATCCCAACGATTAATAAGCCAATCAAGTTCAAATCCATTTTCAGTAGCAAGTTTAATAATATCTTCTTGAGTTTTACCAAAATCATTAATATATTTTTGTTCTTTAAGAACATATATAAATAAAGCTAAACCTCTAGCATATTGGTCTGGAGATAAACCTTTATCTTTAATATCATTAATGAATTTATTAATAAGTTCGCAATCTTCTTTATATTTACAGGTATCACAAGTAATACTATCACAAGATTTATCAAAAACTTTATCAAGAATAACTTTAATATTAATATTTTCCATAATTTTATTTATTTAATCATAATAACCAAAAACATCATTTTCAGGGTCAACAATAGGACTATCATCAACTATTGGTTCCCAAGCAATATCGTCAAAATCTTGACTTAGGCATTCTGCATGAATTTCAACACCTTCAACATTATTATTGAAATATGTATCATCTTCAACAAAATAAATATCAGTTCTTTCCATAATAATATATTTAAAATAAACTCCGAGTAGAGGATGATTATCATCAACTAGTTAACTATAACAAACCCAATAAACAAAATGGCAAGAAAATGTAGAAAATGACAAGCAAATGAGAATTAGCTTTAATAAGCTCAACAGCACTATCCATCCTCTACGGGGAGTCTATACTACAAACTTAGTTAGCTTCAGAATCTTTATTCTTTTTATGAAGTTCAGTTTCAGTATCAATCATAATACCAATAACTCGTTGACTATCACTAGCAACATCAGCATGAGCTTTAACTAAAGCATCAATGAATAAATCATCTGTATATCTATATTCTCTACGAAGTCCACCATCAGCAGTAACTCTAAACTTATTCCATAAGAAGTCAACATAAGCACCTTTAGAATTACATATTCTTCCATCATCTTCAAGAGTATGAAGAATATTAAGAGAAGTATGGCGTCTAAATGCAGCATTGAATTTAACAATACAAACTACATCAAGAATATGTTGAGGAACATTAATCCCAACAGGAACACCACGTTTATCAGTCTTAGCATCTTTAAAATCATTATCTTCATTAGCTTGACTAACAACAGTAGTTTGTTCTTCCTGTTTACGAACTTTACTTTGTTTCTTCTTCCTAGCTTTATTCTTAGGCTGAACAGTTTCACTACTAACAACAGCATTAACTTGTGTATCTTCTTCAGGAACAACAAGTTTACCTTCTTGTTTAGCTTCTTCTAAACTTTCAGCCATAGTTTTCTTTCTAGGCTTAGATTGAACATTACTAGTAACATTATCAAAATTTACCATAACACTTATAAGTTTAAGATTAATATTATTATCAGTAGCAATATTACTCTACTGAACAACACGACAAATATAATAATTAAATATAATACTCCAAATATATTATAATTTATTTATACTATAATTCTAACTAATAATCAATAGCTATATTAAAATAACTAAAATAGTTATAGCAATAGGAATTAACTTACCACGAGTATAATAAATATCAATAGTATCAAGAGTATCATTAGTATAAAGAGAATCAGTAATATCAAGAATATTAAGAATATCATTAGTAATATCACCAGCAATATTAGCATGACTAGTATTAATAGTCATTATAATACTGATAGTATTAATAGTGCTATTATTAACTAGAACTAATGCTATTAGTCATTATGACTAGAAGTCTTATTAGACTTGATAATACAGTTAGAGCTAGTCTTAATGTTGGACTTAATGGTCATGATGAGGCTAAAGCTAGTAGTAAGATTCATGACTGAAACTAATACTATATTTAACGATAAAGTTCATGACGAAGAAAGGAATGAAAATGATGCTAGAACTAATACTGATGACGATGATATAACTAAAGGTTATAACTAATGATTATAAAGATATAACTAAAGGTTATAATGAACGAGAATGAGAGAGATTGAACAATAGGTTTAGATTGATTAGGAATAGGATGAAGAGAAGGATGTGGAGTAGGATGAGGAATGGCAGCAGGACTAGTTCCTTTAGCATGACCATCTCCACACTTATCTCCACATTCGCCACTACCACAATCACATCCAACTCCACTTTCAACCTCAATTTGACCCTATTTGAACCACATCCAACTCCACCATCTCATTCTCCACAAACTCCACATTCATCACTTTCATCTCCATATCCTCTTTCTCCACATTCAATACCTCTAGTCACCTCTAATTTCATCTCTATAACTTTTTGTTATGGGAGTAAATCTCCATGACCAATATCAGTATAACAAAATGTTATAGGAGTAAATCATCATTAATTTCATTAATAGTATTATTATCAGTAATTTCATCACGTTCATGATTATCAAGACTTTCGTCAATACAACGAACGATACTTTTTAGTTTAATAGCAATATCTAATCTACGTTTATCAACACTATCATATACTTGTTTGATATCATTAGCACTACCATTAGTGGTTATATTAGTAACAACAAGAGGGTGCTTAATATTATCAAGACTAAGTTTAATAAGTTCAACAGAAGTTATAGAATTATCATTCTCAACTTCAATAGTAGTAATAATACGATGTACTTTCATGATGTTTAATATTAGGATAAGACTTATCAGAACTTGCAGCTAGTTCATGATTGACAAGTCTTATCAGACTGTTAAGTTCGTTTGCTGCAATATATTTAATGTTGATGATGAGCATTTCCATGTTGAACACTAGCGGCAACATCAGCAAAGCTATTGTTGATAACATCAGTGCTACCAACCCGAAGGTCAGTAGCACCATGTTCATTAGAATGGCATATCGTCATCACTCATTGCAGTAGCAACAAAACTAGCCGCTTTAGCTTTAGCCTCACGCTTGGCAGCAATGGCAGCACGAGCATCATCCATAATCTGCTTGATAAGTACATTATATGCACCAACAAGAACAGGGTCAGCAGGCTGTTCGATACCTACAATATGATATACATATCTATCATAATCCACAACATTGTAAAGATTATCTTTACGAGTAAACGGATTACGGTCTTGTACACCAGCAGGTACAAACTGGCAAAGAACTTTGACAGCAACACCAGTCAGATACATACTAGCAAAACCAGCTTCAGCAGCTTCACCAACATAGTTGACAAATCTACCGTAGAACTTGTCTTTGCGCATTACAAGCAGTATCTGATTGAATGGCATCTGAATAGCACCAAGCATACCCATTCGATGTGTACCATCAGGCATACTTTGAGCACCTTTGACAGGACTAGCAATAGTAACAAACGCATTGAGATAAGGACTGCCATTACGACCTGTACGTTCTTGACAATCAATATTAGTAATGACAGTAGTCATTACATAACTATGACCATCAGTACAGATGCGTTTAACAACATCATCAATTGTTTCAACTACGTTAGCTTGTTCAACACTTGTAGCTTGTTCAACTACGTTAACATTCTCGGGAGCAACAGCAGCACCTTGTGCAGCTTGTGCTAAATCTTTAACGTCTGGCATGACTATTAAAAGTTTAATTACGCTAATCAGTAGCATTACTGACAGTTGTTTCGTTTCAACTGCAAAGTATTTAATGTTGATAATGAGCAGCATTAACTAGTAGAGATTAATCTCTACTAAGATAACTAACAATAGCCGATAGTATTCCAAATACAACAGCAGTAATCTGTTCATCACTAGTTGGTTCTACTTTCAATGCTAGTATGATAGCTGGCATCATCAGTATGATTGCAACTAACAATAATGGTTTGTTTGTTCTCATAATGATTAGTGTTAATAGTTAGTAATGTAATGAGATGAATAATCTCAAAATATTTAATGTTGATAATGAGAGTGAGAACTTTACTTTCTCCTAGAACTTGACGGGGGTGTCCAAGTCCAATTTAATGACCCGGGGGTTATACTCACTAGCCCCACTATCACATTAATAAACTTAATTATCACTATTACTATCCCTATCACTTTTATCATCATTATCTTAACTATCATCTTTATTACTCTCATTACCATTTCATTCATTATCATTCTCATTATTTTCACTAGCCTCACTATCACATCAATACATTCAATTTTTCAATCATCATCATTATCACTATCATCATCGTCATTATCCTTATTATTACATTTATCTTCATTATATTTATAACCTTCTTTTCAATACTATCATTTTCATCTTTATCATCATTATTAATTCTTTTACTTTCATCATTACCAATCCCAATCAATTTTACCAGTATCAATTTCTTCTGCTTCAATTATTTCAGTTTCATTATTTTCATTATTTGCTTTATCTACATTATTCTCATTATCATCATATAAATAATCAAGTTCACTTTTATATACTTGTTTATTTTTAATTATAATACAATTATCATCTTTAACTAATCCTATTCTATCTATATAATTAACATTATTATCAAGTTTTATTTTAGAATCATCAAGTTTACCTTTAGTAATAATTTCATGAAATTTATTAATATCACCTTTAAATATAACTCTAGGATTAACTTCAAACATACTACGTTTATCTGTTCTACGAATAATATTAAGTTTTTCTAATGTAACAATAGCATTAGCAAAATCTCGTTTATTACATCCACTTCTAATTCCATTCCTACAAACAGCATCAAATAAATCCTTACTAATTTTAACAACATTAGAATTAAAACAAATAGTATAATTAATAAAATAAAAAAGTTCATGAAGAATTATACTTCTTAATTCAACTATTTCTCTCCAAGCATTAATACCAACATTAGAATAATATCTTTTAATAATTTTACCTGTATCAAAACATTCCATACGTCCAGTACCACATAGATATTTTTTATTATTATTTTTAACATCAATATCAAAAGTATTAGGTATAATAATACTTCTATCATTAGCTATATCTTTATTAATAGCGTCAATAACAAGTTTATTATAAACTCGACTAGGTTTAAAATCTTCTTTAAAAGTCATAACAATAATATTATTAAGTTTAACATAAAAATATATTACTCTAGGAAATTAGCGAAATGTATTCCATAGATGGAACAACTTTCGTGCACAAAGGTAGTCATTTTTGCCACTTAATTTGCATACTGATGGAGAATTAGGTATTCAGCATGATACATAATATGTATTATAACTTATTGATAATCAATGTATTATAATTACTATAAAGATATATTATATATAGATATAATTATACTGATTCGCTATGACCCGCTCCGAGCTTCGCTCTCCGCTATACTCCCCGTGGAGGATGAATACAATCAGTATCAATCATATCAAGTTAATCAATACTATAATTATTATCATTATCTCTATTAATATCATTAATACTAATATGATTAAGTCTAACTCATCTCCATCCTCCACGGGGAGTATGACTTGCATATTTATAATCATATAATCCTCTACGATTGAAATGTTAAAAATAGTTTTTCTCTTGGTAGATTCATTCAAACTCTTACATTTGCTAAAAACAATTAAGTTATGGGTAAAGATAAAAGTGAAACTAAACCTAAATACACTAGAGAATTTCATAGTGGAGAAAGGAATAAAAAAGAAGTTAAAGTTCCTAGTAAACTTAAACTTGGAAATATTGGTATTGATAGTATTATTAAAACTAAATAATTTAGTATTATGATTAAAGTTGAAAGTAAATTTAAAGATTTTGGTATTCAAATACCTACTGACATTAGCGAAATAACAAGTGAAGCACTTGACGCTATTCTTACTAATGTAGTTGTTGCTAAACATTATTGTGTTGTTGCTCTTTGCCAAAATGAAAGTTTGTTTGGTGTTATTAATAATAAAGTAAGTACAGTTGAGGTTATGCCAATTATTGCTAAAATTAGTAAAGAAGATGCTGAACTTATTGGTATGAACCAAATGGATAAGATTATTATTGACCGTTCTACTCTTGAACGTGGTTATCATCTTTATCTTAAACATAATGTTCTTAGTCCTCAATTTGTTAATAAGTATATTACTAATGATACTGAACTAACTCGTTCTATTACTGTTGGTACTTTTGGACAAAATCAAGGATATAAAAAAGGACAAAAAGTTTGGTTTGTTGAATTTAAAGTTATAGCTATTAATGATTTAAGAGCTGCTATTACTGATAAACATAAAGCTATTAATCCTTTTGTTTATCATTCTGCTGAAAAAGTTAATTAGCCATTTCGTCTAAATAATCGAACTCTTCTTAGAACTACTTATGTATAATTTAAAATTATAGGTACTTGTGTTCTTGTTTATAGTAGTAATCTAAGAAGAGTTCTTAAACTTTCAATTATGGATTTTAAGACTAATACTAGTTTTAATATTGCTAATACTAGTTCTCATGAAGATTTTGATGATGATTATATTCTTATCTATAAAGATATAAATAATATATTAGATGATATTGGGTTTCAAGGTGATGATAGAATACTTTGTAAATCTATTATTGAAAGTCTTGAAAAAGAAGCTAGTATTAATATACGAAAAGATAAATGTGTTGCTATTCCTCATATTGGCACTATTCAAAAGAATTGGTATCGTTCCAAACTTATTAGTCATTATAAAGACTTTAAAGAAGCTAGAAAAACTATGACTAGAGAAGAGTATAAAGAATATACTGCTAAAGTTATGGAAGAAGAAAAGCAAAAACATTATGAAGAAGAAGAAAAGATTAAGACTGAACTTAAGTTTAAAAAGAAACTTCTTCCTATTTGGATTAAACTAAGTAAAAAACATAGTGCTGCTTATGCTAATCTTTGGCTATATGCTATGGGTAAACTTGAAATTATTGAATTTGATGAAGAAGTAGAAGAAATATATGAACGGTTTGGAATTGGATTGGATGCTGACCATAGATGAAACTGGTATGCCAAAAGCTCCTACACTTAAACAACTTCTTGATAGAGATGTTAGTCTTCTTTATACTAGAGATAAATCTCCTAATAAAGAGATGTATGTTAAAGAAGTTGGAGTTATTTATTATCTTGGTGACCCTAAAGGTCCGTGTCTACAAGAAGGTCTTAGTGAAAAAGAAGCTCTTAAGAAAGCTATTGAAAATTTTGATTTACCTAAAAATTATCAACCTGATATTCTTGTTTGGAAACTTATTAAAAGATATTATAATCAAAAAGCTGGTGCTGGTATGGAAGCTGTTCTTAATATTAAGCGTGGTATTCATAATGTTGCTTTAGCTGCTAGCAAATTAAATGAGTTGCTGAATGACAAGTTATCTGATGGTGCTAGTCTAGAAGATGTTCCAGTTGTTATTGGTTATATGAAACAAATTAATGATTTAGCTAATCAGTTTCCAAACACGATTAAAGCTCTTAATGTTGCTGAAGAAAATCTTCTGTATGAACAAGAGAATGTTGCTGGTAGAGGTGGTGTTGAAATTACTAGTAGTATGATTGAAGAATAAGCTGATGCTAATCTATTCCATCCTCTACGGGGAGTCTAGCGTAGGCACGTAGTGCCGAAGCGGGTCCAAGCTAGTGTTGAACTTAATAATATTAATATGGAACTTAAAGATAAAAGATATAATGATATTAGACTTATTTTTCATGAAGAAGAACATAAGTATAACGATAGTCTTGGTAATGATTATATTTCTACTACTACTATTCTTCATAATTATGCTCCTAAATTTGATAAGAACTATTGGTTGAAAAAGAAGTCTAAAGAACTAGGAATAAGTGAGAAGAAACTAGAGGAACAATGGTCAACTATTACTAAAGAAGCTTGTGAACGTGGAACTAATACTCATAATGGTCTTGAAGATGGTGTTAAAGGGGCATCTATGTTTCAACAAGCTATTAATTATCTTGATAAACGTGAAGATGGTGTAATGGTTACTATTGCTGATATTCCAAATTTTGGTGCTAATTATAAACTTCTTAATCTTAAAGATTTTATTGAACTTACTAATAATCGTTATCCTCTTATTTATGATGCGTTTAAAATGTACACTGAAAGAGGATATAAGATTTATAGTGAGATTGGTATGTTTCTTATAGATTGGTTAATTAGTGGAACTATTGATATTCTTCTAGTTAATGAAGATACTAATTGTGCTATTGTAGGTGATTGGAAAACAAATCGTGGTGGATTAAAATTTAGTAGTGGTTATTATAAGAAAGATAAAACAGTTAAACCTGCACAACAAACTAATGTTTGGGTTGATAAAGATGAACGACTTTTAGCTCCTCTTAATCATCTCCCTAATTGTAATGGTGCTATATATAATCTTCAACTTAGTATGTATGCTTTTGCTGTTGAATATATACTTGGTTTAACTATTAAAGGTATTTGGTTATGTCATATTGATAGTGATTTTGAGCTTAATGAATATGGTATGCCAAAAAGATTTTCTGATGGTCTTTATCATATTAAAGAAAATCCTGTTGAAACTACTAAATTCTTTACTATGAATTATCTACGTGATGATATTAATAAAGTTCTTAAAGATAGAGAATTACAAATTAAAGCTAGTGGTGTTCAAACTCAATTTAAACTTGCTATATGAAATTAAATAAAGACAATTTAATTGGAGTAATTATTGGTTTTATTGTTTTAGTTATATTTGCTATTTGTTTATCTAGTGGATGTGCTAAACGTATTACTCCAGTTCCTGAAATTCGTTATGTTCCTGTTACTGATTCTACTGCTGTTAATGAATTAGTTCTAACTAAAGAATTGCTTCGTAGAACTCAAGATTCTCTTAATGCTTATAAATCTGATACTACAATTAGTGCTGATTATTTTGTAGCTAAATATAAACTTGAACGTATTAGATATTATAATGATATTGCCGGAAAAGGAAATAATATTAAATATCTTAGAGGCTGGATTCGTAGAACTCTTGAAGAATAAAATATTATGTATATTGTTAATCGTAGAAAAAATATTAGATTAATTGGTTGTGAGCATCATATTGATGATGACTTTAGATTTGTAATTTATAAAGTACAAATTAAAATTCTTTGGTTTTGGGTTACAATTAAAGAATTTGATGAAGATGAATATTATGATGCTGTTGATTGTTTTAGATATTGTACTAATCCTTATATAAATTAAATTATGGCTTACTTTGGAGATGCTTTTAAAAAACTATCTATTAAAGAAGGTGGTTATGTAAACGATAAAGATGATGCTGGTGGAGAAACTTATAGAGGTATCAGTCGTAAATATAATCCTACTTGGCAAGGTTGGACTATGATTGATTCTTATAAGAAACATTATACTGTTGGTAGTAAAGAATTTAAATCTAAACTTGATAATGATGTTCAACTTCAAAAACTTGTTTGGCAAAAATATAAAGTAGGTTATTGGGATGTATTTGAACTTGATGATTTTAATAGTCAGAGAGTTGCTGAACAATTATTTGATACTAATGTAAATTGTGGTCAAGTTGCTGCTATTAAGATGGCTCAAAGAGTTCTTGGTCTTAAAGAAACTGGTAGATGGAATCTTGATTTGCTTAATAAACTTATAGAAATAAAAGATTAATTTAATACTGTATAGAATTATGAAGAAGATGCTGATAGCAATATTTATAATAGCGATTATTAATTTATGTGTTACTCTGTATTTATCAATAAGTCGTTTTAGTGTAGAAGCCAATTCATATAATAAAAGTGACACTGCTATTAATCGTACTCGGATTGATTCTATACAGTTAGTTATAATTGAAAGAGAAAGTGTAGTTTATAAACTTAAAGAACATGAAAAAGATATTGATGATAAAGTTATTAGTCTTAGTGATAGTGCTTCTTGGGAGTTATTCAAGAAGTTGGTGTCAGAGTGAGATTGATAATGTAGTGCATCCTCCACGGGGAGTCAACACTACTGATACAACTGTTCTTGTCCCTATTAATATGATTAAGATTGCTAATACTAAAATTATTAAAGCTAAACTTTATAAAGATATTATTAACGAACAAGATAGTATAATTAATCTCCATAAGATTAAATATAATGCTCTTTATAAAGAAGTTGAAACTTTACAAAATAATCTTGATAATAGTAATAAAGTAAATGATAATTTAAATAAGTCTATTGAACGTATTAAACGTAATAATAGATATTTGGTAAGCGGTGGTGCTGTTTGCGCTATCGCTTTTGTTGTTTGTTTACTAGTTAAATAAAATATTATGGCTGATGGTAAATATCCTTTTCTAGAATACATTGAAGAACCTGATAAAGAGAAAAAGTATAAGAAAGCTAGTGATTGTGGATGGTATGACCCTCATAATAACTTTTTAATTGGAGATAGTGGTGGTTTTCTTTTAAATATTAGACCTGGCAAATTTGTTAATACTGAACTTTTTAATGAAGCTGCTAGAACATATCAAGCCACAGGTAAATATACTCAATTTAAAGTTGATAGTATTCCTCATAGACAATTTAGACGTAGAGAATGTGATAGACGACGTAATGGTTTTTCTGCTCCTTGTTGGCAAAATCCAGATGGAAGTATAGAAGATGTTTGGATAACAGGTGGTCATTATAATTTTCTTAATTATACTCGTATGGAACGTACAGATGAATCATCTGTTATTGTTACTGAACATGGAGCTACTGCTAAAAAGATTTATAGTTTTCCTAGTTTTATTGATGCTCAATTTTGGACTTGGCAAATTATAGAATTTTGTAGACGTAATGGTTTACATCTTATTATTGATAAAACTCGACGTGGAGGTTTTTCTTATATTATGGCTGCTGATAGTTCTAATGAAGTTAACTTATCTAAACATAAAGTTGTTATTCATGTTGCAGCTGATAATAAATATTTAATTAAACAAGGTGGTTTAAGTGATTTTGCTGTTAATAACTTAAAATTCTTTGAAGAAAAGACTCCGTTTAAAAGAGGTATATATAGTCCTACTACTGATAGTTTTAAACTTGGTTATCGTATGAAAAGTGGAGTTGAAGCTGATGATAGTTGGTCTAGTTCTCTTTTAAGTGTTAGTGCTAATAATAATCCTGACTGTGCTATTGGTAAAGATGCTGTTACAATTAAGGTTGAAGAGCTATCTACAATGCAGAACTTTGATGAGTTTATGAATGTAACTGAACCTACAATGACTGTTGGTACTCGTACTACTGGTACTCTTATGGCTTGGGGACCAGCTACTGCTGCTAATATGCAAATATTTGAACAAAACTTTTATAATCCTAGAGCATTTAGATTTATGGCTTTTGAAAATGTTTGGGATAATGATGCTCGTAATGAAGTTTGTGGATTCTTTAAATCTTATGCTTGGGGTCTTGAAGGAGAAATAGATGGAGTTAAAGGATTTGATGAAGATGGAAATAGTAATCTACGAATAGGACTTCAGCTTGCTGCACGAGAAAGAACTGAAAAGAAAAAGACTGCTAAGACTTTTGCGGAATATCTTAATTATCTTGGTCAACGCGCTTTATTCCCTGCTGAATCCTTTAGTAGTGCTAGTGAAAATATATTTAGTAGTGAAGCTCTTAATAAGTTTGAAGATAAACTTCGAGTTGATAATAGTTATAAGTTTTATACTGATGGTGAATTATTTGAAGATGGAACTAAAAAGATTTATTTTAAATCTAATGCCCGTATAAGAATTGAAAATCCTGATATGAAAACTTATGATTATATTCAAGGAGTTCCTAGACGTGGTAATGAAGACCCTCATGGTTGTATAAGAGTTTGGTTTGCCCCAGAATATGAAGAAACATATATTAATGATAGACTTGTAAGAAGTATTCTTCCCGGTACTTATGTTGCAGTTTATGACCCTGTTGGTATTGATAAAGATAAAAAAGAAATTACTGATAGACATTCTCATAATAGTATATTTGTTATTGAAATGCCTAGAGAACGTAATGGATTTAAACCTAAGTTGTGTGCTGCATATTATGGACGTACTGAAAGACTAGAAGAAGCTGATGAAAAGTTTTATCGACTATGTAAATGGTATAATTGTATTGGTACTGGACTTGTAGAAATAAATCGTGGTGAAACTGTTTCTAATTTTCGTAAATGGAAAGCTACTAAATATCTAGGTTATGAACCTTTATATGTTTGGGATTCTGCTGTTAAAGAAAAAGTTAGTACTAGTTATGGTTATAATATTGGTAGTGGTCCTAAGAAACTAGATGGTCTTCGACTTCTTAAAGAGTTCTTATATGAAGTTATTGGTAAGAATGAATTTGGAGAAGATATTTATGTTTTTGAAAGATTTCTTGATTATCAAACAATTCTTGAACTTAAAAAGTTTAATGCCGAAGGTAACTTTGACCGTATATCTAGTCTTATACTTTTAGGTATATATTGGAAGTCTATTGATATTAAAGGTAAGCGAGAACTTGCTAGTCGTAAGAAAGTTACAGAAGAGAATGATAAAACAGATATTTTTAATAGACAATGGTTTTAAGATTAAACAAATAAAGATATGTATAATTTTGGTAGACTTGATTTTCCTAATCAGCATGTTAGTTATGCTGAAAAACAAGAAGTTGATTGGTATGCTAAATGTTGTGATTATGTTATAGAAGCTGGTATTGCTTGTAAAGCTGATTTTAAGGTAGAAGAAAAATTTAATATTCTTCTTGGTAATATTCCTAGAGAATATTATAGAAAAACTCTTAATCCTTATAATGAGAAAGATGAAAATCTAACTCGTTTTCCAGCTACTATGCGTAATTATGATATGATGAAAGGTATTATTAGAAGATATATTGGTGAATATATTAAGAATCCACATGATTTTATTGTTGGAGCTAATAATCCGGAAGTCGTATTTGCTAGAGATGCTGAACTTGGTAAACAAATTATGATGCTTGCAGAACAAGCTGTTGCTAAGAAGATACAAGAAAGTTATATGCAGTTTGTTAATGAAGGTAATAATCCTGAACAATTTAATCCTGAACAAGCTGTTGATATTGAAGCTTTTATTAAAGAGTTCAATGAAAATTTTATTGATGATATTAGTGCACAAGGACAAGATTTAATTAATGTTATTGATGACCTTACTGATGCTTTTACTATATATGCTAGAGCTTATTTTGAATTTGTTGCTTTTGGAGCTTGTTATACATATAGAGATGTTGTAGGTAGTCAATTAATTAAACGTGTTGTTAGTGTTAGAGATGCTTTTCCTGTTCCTAACGATAATATGTTTGCAGAAGATTATGATATGTTTGCTGAACGTCGTATGTTGACTAAACAACAAATTATAGATGAATTTTATGAATATCTTTCTGAAAAAGAACGTGAAGCTCTTGATACATATTATCAATATAGTGCTACTACTTCTAGTGATAAAGCACTTTTAAATTGGGATAAATATATGCATTATTTTGGTGATATATGTGCTAAATTTAATAAAGATGATTTGCAACATATTAAGAACACTAATATAATGGCTCGTGATGCTAATAATGGTTTGTTTGAAGTTTGGCATACTGTTTGGAGAGGTGAAATAAAAGAAGGTATTCTTACATATAGTAATGGAGCATTTGTTACAACAAGAATTGTTGATGAAACTTATCAGCTTAACCCTGCTGGTGGTGATATTAGTATTGAATGGGTGTGGCGTCCACAAGTTTATGAGAGCGTTAGAATTGGTTCTCGTGCTACAAGCATATATCCTTATAAGGCTCGTCCTATTGCTTACAATAGGAATGGTAAACTTCCTTATAATGGTATTGCAGAACTTCTTCCCGGTTTTGGAAGATTTAGTATTGTAGATACAGTTATTCCTTATCAAGTATTTCGTAATATAGTTTCTTATCATAGAGAAATGGCTATTGCTAAAAATAAGATGAATGTTCTTATGATTGCTAAATCTCTTCTTGGTAAAAAGCCTGCTGAAACTATATATCGTATGGCTGCTGATGGTGTACTTTATATTGATGATGAAGATGATGCTAATCTTGTTAAAGCACAAAATGTTCGTTATCTTGAAAGTCGTATGAATAATTATATTACTGAACTTGGGCAACTTATTCAAGAGATTGAACAGACTGCTAAAATGGAATGTGATATGACTCCACAACGTTATGGTGAGATTGCTAATAGTGCTGGTAAAGGAGTTACTGACGAAGCAGTTATTCGTGGAAGTATGGGTTCTGTTATTATTGAATTTATATTTGATAAAATGAGAGAACGAGATTATCAAGCTGAAATGGATTATACTAAACTTGCTTGGATTGATGGTCTTAATACTTCTTATAAAACTAAAGATGGTGATATTAGATATTTAAGTCTTGATGTTAATAGTCATATATTTGCCAATTATATTGTTACTTGTAAAACTTCTGTTAAAGAACGTGAGAAACTTGAACAATATAAACAACTTGCATTTAGTGCTGCTCAGAATGGTAATATGGATATGGCTAATGCTGCTATACGTGGAGATAATGTTGCTCAAATTAGTAAGCTTATTGATAAGTATCAAAACATTCAACGTGAACATGAACTTGATGTTGAACGTGTTTCTCAACAAACAGAACAACTTCGTCAAGAATTTGAACTTGCTAAGATTGATAGAAAAGCAGAACAAGATAGAGAAACTATTAGAGTTGAAAAATATCTTGATGGTCAAATTGAAGCTATGAAAGCAAATGCTAATATTATGAGTTTTGATAATGGTCTTAGTGATGCTGAAAAGAGTCAAGCTGAAGAACGTATGGAAAATGCTAGACTTAATCTTGAACGTAGTAAACTTAGTTTAGATGCTCAAAAAACTTCTGTTGAAGCGCAACTTAAAGAAAAAGAATTAGCTGTTAAACTTAAAGAAAGTGATGATAAAGTCAAGATTGCAAAAACGAATAAAAATCGTTATGATAGTAAAAGTAAATAATCGGCTGTACTTCTAAATTTTGTTCATAATAGGGCTGGACTTGCTTGTGAAAGTAGGTTCAGCCCATTTTCATTTTTATTTACATCACATGAGCCATTTTAAGCTCATTTTAAGCACTTTATTTATTTCGTGATAGATTAATCATTATGATAAAATTTGATTCATACACGGCTTCTCTGAAAGCGACAGGTTAGGTTATCAGTAATAAATATCCTAGTTAGCAATAGTATGTTAGTCGGCAAATCGGCTTAAAGGTGAACATATTTTAACGATACAAGTAAAACTCGTATTATTATTATAGTTTATATTTGTGATATAGTAATTAATTAAAAACAAAGAATTATGCCTAATTTTGATAGTTTTGGTTTTAATGGTGAAACATCTAATGGTGATGGAAAACCTACTGACGACATTACAGACCTTGATACAGGTAAAACAGGGCAGTTAGATGCTGATGGTAATCCTATTGATGATATTACTGGTGGTAATAATGGAAATGGGAATAGTAAGACTAATGCTAATAAAGATGACCAATCTTCATCCTCCACGGGGGGTCAGCCTACTAGTAAAGCGAATGACGCTGATGTTGAACATGGTTTAGAAGAAGGTACTATTATCGAAGATGGAGATAATAAATATACTGTTGATAAAGACGGTAATCTTATTGACGATAAAGGTAATATCTTTAAAGCTAAAAATGAAGTTGCTGCTTATCTTAAAGAATTTGAAGTAGAAGATACTAAAGAAGAAAATACTATTGATGTTAAATCAATTCAAGAACTTGTAGGTGTTTCTGTTACTTCAGAAGATGGTAAACCAGTTGCTTTTGATAATACTCCTCAAGGAGTTGCAAGTTATATTCAATCCGTTATTGATTTAAAACGTGACGAATTTGCTCAAGCTGGTGTTAATAAGTTATTTGAAGATTATCCTATCGTTGGTGATTTTCTTAATTATTATGTTGCAAATGGTAATTCATTTGAAGGCTTTGGTGAACTTCGAGATAGAAGCGGTATTGAAGTAGATGAAAATAATGTAAGTCAACAAGAAGCTATTGTTCGTGAGGCGTTTAAGGAATTTAATCGTCGTGGTAATGTTGATAAGTATATTCAATATCTTAAAGATAGTAATGAACTTTTCAATGTTGCTAAGGAAGAACTTGAAGCTCTTCAGAAAGCTGATAACGAAATGCGTGAAGCTAATGCTAAAGAAGCTATGCGAGTTAAAGCAGAAGAAGAGAAACAACTTGTGGAATTTTGGAATGGAGTTAAAGAATGTATTGATAAACGACAAATTGCCGGTTATCGTATTCCTGAAACTGTTATTATTGAACGTAATGGAAAACAAATTTCTACTACTCCAGAAGATTTCTTCAATTATGTTTATCAAGTTGATGATAAAGGACTTTCTCGTTATGAAAATGATTTAATGAAGTTATCTCCTGCTGAAAGACGCGATGAAGAACTGCTTAAGGCTTGGCTTAAATATACAGGTAAAGGTTATGATAGTTTGATAGAAATGGCTGTTTCTGATAAAGAAGCTAAAAAGTTGAAACTTACTGCTAGTCAACGTAAATCTACAAAAGGAGCTATTAAAATAACTAAACCTGACAGTAAAAAAGATGCTCTGAAAGATGAGCGTTTTGGTTATTAACATAATAGTAAATTTGTAGATGAAAACATTACGTGTTATTGGACAAACTCGTTATGAAGATAGAGGTTATTCTAATGAAGAATCAATTGCTTATCTTCAGCTTCAAAAGCCAGAAGAAATTAATAGTTTTCTGACTTATAATTATGGTATGGATGATGACCGTTTTCCTTTAAGTTTTATTACTGAAGGTCAAGGTAGTCGTGGTATTAAAGATGTTGCTACTGTACAATGGACTTGGAAAACTATGGGTCGTATGAAGTTTACAGACTTTGTAACTTACTTTAATACTGCTGTTACTAAACCCGGTCAAAATGGTAGTGAATTTGAAGTTCATTTCTCTACTCATTGGTTTATTGAACAACATGGTCTTACTGCTCCTGATGGTGTTACTCAAGTTCGTATTCAGAAAGACTTAGGTGAATCTGCTTATGGTTATGCTTATCTTTTGAAACTTACTTCTCCCAATCCTGATGCTTATGTTGACCCTCAATGGTTGGCTAAAGGTATGTATTGGGCAATGAGTGCTCCTACTGTTTCTGAATCTTATTCTAAAGGTAATAGAAGCAATACTATGGGTCCTGCTGGAATGACTTCTCAACTTGAGTTTTATCGTTATTCTAAAGAAATAGCTGGTAATCTTGCTAATGTTGTTACTCAATATCAATTCCAAAATGATAATGGTGGTACTTCTAATCTTTGGATTAACGAAGAGATGCGACAGTTCAACTTGCACATGAGAGTAATGAACGAAGAACGTTTGTGGAAGTCTGAATATAACCGTTTACCTGATGGTACTATTCCTTTGAAAGACCATGATAATGGTAAACCTATTCCTCGTACTGCTGGTATGTTAGAAATTTGTCGTGAATCTAACTACGATACTTATGGTGAAGTTCTGACTGTTAACAAACTTGAACGTACAATCGGTGATGTTCTTGACCGTGATACTCAAGATGGCGATAAGAATGTAGCTCTTATGGGTGGCAAAGGATTTATTCGTGACTTTGAAATGGCTATCAGAACTGATGCTAAAGAAAACGGATTTATTACTCCTCTTGGTGAAAAGATGATTCAAGATAATGGTGATGGTCTTTCTTATGGACGTTACTTTGATAAGTATAAAACTCCAGATGGATATACTATTGCTGTTATTCATAATGCTTATTTCGATAAGGGTACTGATGCTGAAGCTGCTAAGCAAAATGGTATGATTCATCCTACTACCGGTTTGCCTATTACTTCTCATCAAGCTGCTTTGATTGATATGAGTAATTATAAAGGTAATCAGAATGTTCGTATAGTACGTCAAAAAGGACAGGCTTATAAAGCTAAAGTTATTGAAGGTATGACTGATATTCCTGCTTGCTGGGGATTGCCTAATACTAATCATGCAGCTACTGAAATTGATATGGCTCGTTATGAAGTTAAAGGCTCTATTGGTTTGCAGGTAGATAATACCACTAAGATGTTCTTATTGAAATGTGTATTATAATCATTTAAAAGAAGCTATTTAAGATATGGATTTTAACAAAGTAAATGAAGCTAATAAAGCAGGAGAAAATACTCCTGCTGCTTCTAATATAAATACAGATAAACAGGTTATACCCCCCGTAGAGGATGGAGTAGATAAACAGCCTGCTAATACAGTAGGATTTAGAGATGAAAGTCTTGATGAACCTTATACTGAAAAACGAACTATTACTATTAATTTAGTTACTAATTATTCATTATATCGTAGAGTTAATGATAAAACATTACCTAAACGAATGGATAAGATTGGTAGTTGTGTTCGTAGTTCTCGTACTCTTTCTTCTAATAAAGGTGAGATTGAATCTTATTTTCCTGCTTTAATTGGTCTTGCTCCTAATAATGAAAACTTTATTTCACGGGTTAAGGCTTATCTTAATAATATTAGTGTTTCAGTTGATGAACTAGGTAAGACTTTTGATATTTCTTTCTTTTGGAATCGTAAACGAGATTATCTTCGTTTTAGAGCTGAAGAAGAAGCTATCGAAACTGCTTATATGAATAGTGACCGTAAAGGAGTTAAAGAACTTAGAGAAGCTCTTGAAGCTAAGATTACTAAGTTAAATCTTCTTGAAAGTGAAAAATATAAATATGGTTATCCTATTGTTCTTGATGATTATCTAATTTATCGTCATTGTTTATTATATAAAGATGTAGCTAAAGATATTGCTCTTATTAATTCTGACCCATCTATTAGATTTTATTTTAAAGATGACCAAAGAGAAGCTGAGCGTCTTGCTAAACATCGTCAGGAAATTAATTCTGCTAAAGGTAATTATGTTAAACTTCTCACGAATAGTGATTTGTTTGATGCTGTATTTATTCAATACTGTGTTGCCAATAATATTAATATTCCTAACGGTATGGCTATGGATACTGTCGATAAACAAACTCATCTTGATAAATTTAGTACAAATGAACCTGCTAAGTTTAATAAACTTTGTAATGATAAAGATATTACTATTAAATCTTTAATTGAGGTTCTTATTTCTCGTGGAGAATTTATCAGAGCAATTCATAATCAGAATATTACTACTCCTGATGGTGAGTTCATTGGTGCTAATGTTAAGGAAGCTGTTATGTGGTTTAAGAATCCTACTAATAGTGCTCTTGTTAGTGCTTATAAAAATAAACTTAAAAACATTTGATTATGAACATTGGGGAGATGCACGTGACGTTCAGAGAACTGGCACAACAGATGGGTATGCAGACCGTTCGTGCTATTCTCATGGAAGATATAGATATTTGTCTTAATGCTGCTATAATTGAAAAAGCTAGAAATGTAATAGTAGAAAACGTTGGACCTGTTCCTTATAATGATAAGGTTGCTCGACAAAATGCTTCTATTAGTCCTGTTAATGCTCTTAGAACTTTATACACAGCGGGTACTGTTAACGGCGGAGATATTACAGGTGGTGGAACAGAAGTTGACCCTTATAAAATTAATATTGATAGCGACGGAATAATGCTATATACAGGTTTTCAAGTTAGTTATAATGGCAAGACAATTTATGATTGCAGAATTATTGAAGCTGAAGATTTAGGTCAAACTCTAAGAGATTTCTGTAATCGTGCTGCGAAAGATGCTCCAATAGTTACTATATTTGGTGATGAATCTGGTATTAATGTTAATATATATACTGGACGTAATAATACAGTTAAACCTCAATTAGTTAAATATCTTTATATCAAAGAACCTGCTAAAGTTAAATTTGATGAAGATAGAGAAGAAGATTGGGTTAATTGTGATTTACCTCCTTATTTACATATGGAAATAGTTATGCGTGCAGTACAGATTTATCTTGCTAGTATTGGTGCTACTTCTAATGGGGCTGATAAACAAAGTTAAACTCTAAATTAAATTAAAAATGAGACAGTTTTTGTTAGCGGGCAATGTCGCTTATGGAGCGAGCTTACCTCTTGCTGCTGGAGCGGTTGCTTTTACTTATCTTGCTAATGGCAAGGAAACAATTGACGCTGACGGTACTAAGATTACCGATAAGTTTTACATTAATCTTGGTCGTGAAGCAAATGGTCCAGTAGTTCTTCCAGCTTATAAGAAACATCTTACTTTTGTTAAAGGTACTTATCAAGCTGCTACTACTTTCTCTGCTAATCTTACTATCGGAGATGTAAATGCTTATTCTGATTATTCTATCATGATTGTGAAGAAAGGATTAAAGTTCAATGAACGTAATCGTTGGACTGCTACCATTCATACTGGTCTTAATCCGACTGCAAATGATGTAGCGCAGAAATTAGCTAATCAGATTAATAACAATACTATTGGTCATGGTATTAAAGCAACAGTTGCTAATGCTAAAATTACTTTAACTGCTGAGTCTAAAGGTATTGATTATGAAATTCTTGGAGCTGATGAATTAGTTGGTATTAGTGTTACAGTTACAGCTACTGGTTTTCCTGCATATGGAGATGCGGCTTATATTACTGATTTGGCTAATAAAGCTGCTGCCGATGCTGGTATCGAATATACTTATCGAGATACTTATACTGAACTGTATCCTACATATCCGCTTAATCCTTTGAAACAACCTGATAGTGCAGATGCTGGATATACTATCTTTACTCTTCGTTTTGCTGTTCCACGTGAAATGAAAACTAGAGATGAAGTTGTTCATCAGATTGTACAAATAGCATTCCCAACTGGAGCTGCTGCTATTGCAACTGTTGAAACTATCCTTAAAGCTATTGCTACTGAAGAAAAAGCATAACCTATTACCCGACTCGATTAGGTAAATATTAGGTAATATTAATCGAATAGGGGCTATTGGTATTAGCATTAGTGTTGATACTGATAGTCCCTATTCTTGTATCTGTAAAAATGGAATTAATTCAAAATGCCTTTGAACAAGGTCTTATTCCCGGTATTGTTATTGTTATTTATCTTATAATTAATAAGATAATTGATAATAACAAAAGAAATCCTTTAGATGATATTGCCAAACTTCTTAATATAGTTACTAGAGATATTATTGAAAAAGATAGAGAAAAATCTAAAGCTGTTATTTCTATTACTATAGTTAATGCAGCTTCGGAATGTGCAAAGTTTGTTGCTTCAACTATTATTACTAATAATGTTGATAATAATCGTGACCAAATAGAATATAACGCTAGACATTTAGTTAATAGTGTTTATTATGATGCTTATTCTAAACTTAATATGTATCGTGGTGATGAAGATTATCTTAGTCATTATATGAAAGAAGAATGGAAAGAAGATATTTATGGTGATATTATAAATATTGTCTATAATAAAAATCTTGATTCTAATCAACGTATTCTTGCGTTTAATAAACGTATTGATATTAGAGTTAATGATTATACTGCATATATTATTAATAAGGCTTTTAAATAAGATGATATTATGATAGGTGGTTATATTAATAATCCAAAACAGCTATCTAAAGAGATGCAATTGCGTATTGCAGCTATGGCTGAAAAACAAGCGAGAATAGCAGAATTAGGCTTTCCATTGGACGAAAAAAATTGGTGCAAGTTAACACAAGGACAAATTTTAATTCAAGCTCTAGAAGCCTTAGAATTGCTTTCTGACGAAGAACAAAAATCAATTATTAATTCATATAATAACTTGATGGTAGAATGAGTGAACAAATAGATGATAATTATGTTAATGGTGTCTATGTAAAAGCTAGTGGAACTGAACAAGTTGAGATTACTCCTCAATATGTTTATATGACAGTTCCAAGTAAATTTGTTTGTACTTATCACAAACTATTAGTTCTTATGGCACAATATGGAGTTGATATGCTTAATGATTGTTCTGCTACTTGTAAAGGTAATAATAAAAATATTATTACTTGTTGGAATATGTTCCAATCTGCAATGGCTGCATATCAACTTGGTCAAAATAAACTTGCTGAAACACTTCTTAAATATATTAAAGGACAACTTAATATTATTTATGAAGGTAGTGAACAAGTTCAGTATAGTGGTTCTATTACTCTTCCTGTTGATGAAGAAGGAAAAATTCATGCTATAGTTAGTTGTGGAGATGCTCCTAAGTTTTATGTTGACCCTGAAACTGGTAAACTTTGGGAGAAGAAAGAAGAAGGTAAAGAATATAATGAAACTTATAGTCTTAGTGATGTTGATTATGATAATGAATAATGTGAATGTGTTCCATCCTCTACGGGGGGTCTACACTATGAATTTAGTAAACTTAGAGAATGTATGAAAACAATAGAAGAAGAACTTGGTAAAGTTAGCCTTACTTGTAATGGTCAATGGAATGATAGACCTTATGAAAGACTATGTATAGTTCATGACGGTTTCTATGCTAGCTATATATCTCGTAAAGCTGTTCCTGCTGGTATTCCTTTATCTAATGAAGAGTATTGGCAGCCTATTGCTAAACTTCGAGAAGATTTAGTTATTGATTATGAAACTTTCAAGAAAGAAATACTAGAACTTATTGCTGTTGTTCAAAGAGGTCTTAAAGCTGCTAGAATTGTAGTATCTACAATGGAAGATAGAGATGCTCTTACTTGGGAACAGATTGGAGTAGGTTGTGAAGTTTATGTTATTGAAACTAAAAAGAGTTATATTCTTGATGAAATAACTCCTGTTACTAATGCAAAGAAATGGCATCTTGAAGCTGATTCTGAAATTGGTTCTAAATTTGTAGAATCGTTTAGTGGTATGTTTCCAAGAGCTATTGCAGAACGCGCAGTTGCTGATGAATTTGGTATTAATATTCAAGATAATTATCTTCGTCGTAATGTTGTAGTTAATTATATGGCACAAGTGCTTAAACAGTATTTTGAAGATAATGCTGTTCAAATACTTGAAGGTCAGATTACTCCTGAAATGCTTAGTGAATCTGTTAAACAAATGTTTACTGCTTCACAGATTACTAATGCTGCTGATGAAGAAGATTTAACTGTTGTTGATAATCTTCTTAAATTTGCAGATAAAGACTATAATACAAATGATTATAGTGGAAAGGCTCGTAAATATCTTCGTAAGAATATGATTAGTGGTGTTAATACTCTTACTCAAGATATGATTAACGAGCCTAATACTATTTATATACTTCAATATGATTATTGTTTAGCTGGACAAACTATTGAACTTCCAGATAATAGTATTATTCTTTGGAGAGGTGGTAGAATGTATGATGGTGCAGTTAAATTAAATCAATGTAGACTTCTTAGTAATTATCGTCAAGAAGATATGTTTGATAAAGAATCTATATCTCTTGATGGAAATTGGGCTAAAGGTCAAATACTTTATCATCCTCTTGATTTAGGCGAAGATAATAAACAAGTTGAAATTACAGGTTGGGGTGGTTCTTATACCAATGATTTTTATTGGTTTTGGGATGGAGAAAAATGGGTAAGTATGGGTTTTGATTTATCTGTTTATCTTACTCGTGCTGAATTTGAAGCTTTCTTAGAGAAGTTAAGAGAAGAAATGGAAAAGTTCTATGCTTGGCTTCTTGAAGAACTTAGAAAGATTAATGAACATCTTGAACTTCATGACCAACAGATAAGTAATCTTCAACAAGAAGTTTCTAATATTAATACTAGAATAGATAATCTTATTACTGAATATAACGCTAAATTTACTGATATTTATAATAAGATTGGAGATTTAAATAGTAGTGTAGAAGGTAGTATTAATAATCTAGAACAATATATTAATAATAAGATTGAAGAGATTCTTAATAAGATAGACCAAAGTGGTGGTAACATAAGTAATGAGTATAAACAATATTTTGAAGATAATTATGTTTCTATGTTTAAGAACATGATTAAAGCTGGTACTAATATTACTTTTGTTGAAAACTCTGATGGTACTATTACTATTAATGCTACAGGTGGTGGTTCTGGCGGCGGTGGATTAACCGAACAAGAAGTAAGAGATATTGTTAATTCTATGCTTAATAATTATTATACTAAGTCTGAAATTAATGATATTATTGCTGGTATTGAAGGCGGTGGAGGAAGTGGTGGAGATGGCACTCATAATGTTATGTCTACTACTCAACTCGGTGAAGCTAGAACAGGTAAATATCTTACTATGAGTAAGTTTGCTGATAGTGAAACTAAACCTAGCAGACTTGATGTTGATTTTAATACTCTTTATACAGATATTAAAAATAAATTAGTAAATGATGGATTTGGCTCAGGTGGTGGAGGAGGAACAACAGGTGGAGTAACTGCTACTCAAGTACAAACTTGGATTGCTGCTGTTATGCCTATTGGTTCTATTATGCTTTGGGATACTACTACACCTCCAACAGGTTGGGAAATATATACTGCTGCTCAAGGACGATTTGTTATGGGTCATATAAGTGGTGGTATTAATATTTATAATAATCCTAAACAAAATACTCTTGATTGGAGTACTGTTCTTAAAAATGTAGGTGATACTTATGACCCTGCTACTCCTGGTTTAAATATTGGAGCTTACGGTTTTTATATTGGTGGTACTGATTTACCATTACATCAACATGCAATTGCCGCTAGTTCTGGTAAATGTGGTGATGGTAATCATCATGTTGTAGTTCCTAGTAACTGGCGAGCAAATGATCATGGTAGATCTTTGGATCAAGATTGTAGAAATACTTATCCTTATGGTACTACTAAAACTAATTATTGGGATTTAAATATTAATAAAAATACCAATTGGTATATGACTGGACCTAATATTAGTAGAAATGGTGAAATGGTGTGGACACAAATTAGTACAGATAATTGGACAGGAAATTATCTTGCTATTAATAAACTATTACCTACTGTTGCTTTACATTATATTAAACGTGTTTCTAATCCTTGGTAAATATGGCAGAAGAAAATGTTTTTGTTGGTACTAATTGCCAATCTTTTGACCCTAGTAAAGTTCAATGTGATAAAGAAGGCAATATGCCGATTCATATACTAGATAAGTATTGTGAAGAAACTGATACTAGATATAATATTTATCCTTTGACTGTTATTCAAGCTATTTTTGATGGTGTAACTGGAACAAGATTAGATAGAATACTTGCCGCTTGTAATAGTATTTATTTAACTTGGGAAGGTACTTTTGCCGATACTGTTAATAAACTTGATAAAATTTATCGTCGTAAAGGATATATTATAACATATCGTGATGAAACTAATGTTAATTGGACTCAACGATATAATAGTGATGATATTAGTGATGAAGCTTGGACTAATCCTGACAATTGGGAAGGATGGTCTTTTGATACTGTTATTAAAGATTTGTCTGAAGCTCTTGAAGAAATATTTACTAATATAGGTGATTATAAAGATTTTCTTGATATTATTACTAGTTTTATTAACGAGTTTGTTATAAATGTATTTAACAATCTTAATAATTATCCTGAACTAGTTAATATTATTAAGAATAGTACAGTTGAAAGTTTACCTATTATTGTTAAAGACATATTCAATAATATTAATGATTATCCTGAACTTAAGAATATATTTAATGAATATGTTAAACAATGGACTGAAACCATCTTTAATAATATTTCTTCTTATCCTGCTCTTAGTCAATTTATTACTAATGCTATTAATTCTCATGTAGAAACTACTATTAATAATATATTTGATAATATTGATAGTTATCCTAATATTAAGAATCTTATTATTAATAATACTGTTGATAAAGTAGTTGATATATTTAAGAATATAGGTCAATATCCAGAATTACAAGAAACTATTCAGAATAATGTTAATGAACGAGTAGATTATATATTTAATAATATTAATAATTATCCTGAACTTATTGGTATTCTTTCTGATTTAGTTTGTAATTGTGTTAAGAATATATTTGCTAATATTAATAATTATCCTGCTCTTGTTACTTGTATTAATAATACTGTAAATAGTAGAGTTGATTATATTTTCAATAATATTGATAGATTTCCTATTCTTAAGAATCTTATTGAAACTAAAGTAGAAGCTAGAGTTACTTATATATTTGAACATATTAATAATTTTACTGAACTACTTAATGTTATTAAAGGTAATATAGAAAATATCTTTGATAATATTGATAATCATCCTAATCTTAAAGTTGTTATTGAGAATAAGGTTGAATCTACAGTTGAACATATCCTTAGTAATATAGATAATTATCCTATTATTAAAGAGAAGATTATTCAATTCTGTAATGAAGCTATTGAAGCTAAACGTGGTGTGGCTAATGGTATTGCTAGTCTTGATGGAGATGGTAAAGTTCCAGCAAGTCAATTACCTAGTTATGTTGATGATGTTCTTGAAGGATATTATGTTGATGAAACTCATTTTGCTGAGAAATATATAGAAGATGCTCCTGTGTATTATACTCCTGAAAAAGGTAAAATTTATGTTGATATAAGTAAAGATACTGAATATAGTGGTAAAACTTATCGTTGGTCTGGAACTAAATATTCAGTTATATCTGAAACTTTAGCTTTAGGTGAAGTTACAGGTACTGCTTATGATGGTGGTAAAGGTAAGAAAACTACTAATACTGTCAACAGTTTATCTAATGAACTTGTTAGTAGACTAGATAGAGTTGAACAAATAGCAGAAGGACTTAAAATTATATATAGTAAATCTATTAAAAATAATGATACAAATCTATATAGTACTCCAAGTCCTGTTGCCCTTGTTTTAAATAATGCTAGTAAAACTGCTAATGGTAGTATGTCTGCTGCTGATAAAGTTAAACTTGATGAAACTTTACCTAATCAAATTACTGAACTTAGTAATAATGTTTATACTAAAGAAGAAATTAATAATAAGTTTGATAATGTGCCAACAGTAGAAAATACTTATACTAAAGCGGAAGTTGATAAAGCTATTGCTGATGCTATTAAAGCTTTAATTCCTGATGGTTATGAACTTGTTATTAAAAAGAAAACAACTTAATATTAATTATGGTGGTGCTGAATAAGCATCACCATTTAAAGTTTATAAAGTTATGCAAGATATTAATCAACAATTATATGAAAGAAAAGATACTCCTCAAGAATTTATTCCTGTTTACAGTGTAGTTGTTACTGTTTCTGATGATATATATACTTATGGAGAAAAAGAATTTACTTGTGATAAAACTTTTGATGAAGTAAGAGAAATATTATTAAAAGGTGGAGGTATTATTGCTACTGATAATTATAATAATAGAATTAATTTTTATGAGATTATTGTAAATAGAGAATATATCAGGTGTGATGTTACTTATTATTATAATAATAATATTGAAAAAATTATTTTATCATGGGATAAAAATGCAGGAACTAAAACTATTAATACTAATACATTTATAAGTAAACTTTCGTTTATTAAAAGTTATAATATTGGAACTATAATTACTAAAATACTTAATAGTGCTACTAATGGAGAAGTATTAACTGCTATAAATTCTATATTTACTAATTTTAATGGATTTACTTCTGCTATTAATAAACCTAATTCTATATTTTATGATGATAATGGAAAGTATAATGTTAGAGTTAGTGGTAGTGTAGTTGTAATAGTATGGGATGCAGATACATATATAGGACATGTTACTATTGATAACACAGGAGCTTATACTTATAATACTATTCAAGTAATTGACCAAACTCTTTATAGATTATCTAATCTTACTATTGAACCAATAGTTAATCCTAAAATATGGGTTGGTACTGCTACTCAATATGCAGCTATTGCTCAAAAAGATAACAATACTACTTATATAGTTAAATCAGATGCTTAAGCTATGGCTATATATCAAGGAGATATTGGAATACATGATATTAAACTTGGTAGTATAGATGTATTTGAAATATATCAAGGTTCTAAACTTGTTTATCCAGAGAATACTGAAGTTACTATTACTTTTAAATTGAATGTTTCCGGAACTGTTACTATTAATGGTTATACTCCTGTTATAAGTGAAAGTAATACTAAATTTGTATTTACTATTCCTGTTAAGACTGATTATACTGCTAATATTACTGCTGAACATTATAAATCTCAAACTATTAGTGGTAACAGTGGTTATTTACCTATAACTCATAATGTAGAATTAGAATGGGAACAAAGATTTATTTCTTATACTGTTACTTTTCCTACTGATGGAGTTAAAGTTTTATTTGATGGAATAGAAAAAGGAGTTATAACTAATGGTAAGTTAGTTGTATTAATTGATGATACAGAAGCTAAAGATAGTTATACTGTTACGTTTAAAGGTAGTAAAGCTAGTATATATGATACTAGTACATTAACAGTAGTTAATAGTAGTATAGCTAATACTGGTGGAAGTTATGATTTAAAACTTCCTACTAGTTCTGTTAAAAGTGTATATAAGAGAACTGACTATGCATCCTCCACGGGGAGTATAACCAAGGGTTCTACTTATGCTGGAACTTGGATTGAAACTGTTGTTAATCTTACTGCTAGCTTTACTAGTTCTACTACTTTAGGTAGTATAAGTAATAATGTACTAACTATACCTAATAATGAATCTACTAATACTAAAAGTGGAACTTTAACTGTTATATTTACTTTAGAAAATAAACAAACTAAAGAAGTTAGTGCTGCTTTAAATCAAGCTGCTGGTGCTAAAGTTTATACTAATTGGGTATTAGATTTACAAACTGATGGAACTAGTGTTGAAGCTAAAGGCGGCACTAGAACAGTTACAGCTAATATTGCTCGTAGAACTTATAAATGGAATAACACTGGTACTGTTTATAGTGAAACTGCTACTCCTACTCTTAGTATTAGTGGTAGTGCTAGTCTTAGTGGAAATCAAATAAAATTTACATCAAACGAAAGCGTTTCAGCCCGTTCAGCGACACTTACAGCTAGTTATGTAGGATTGTCCAAAACGGTTACGATAACGCAACAGGCAGGCGCAAAAGTGTATTCAGCGTGGTCTGCTTGGGCTGTTTCTATCTCGGCAAGCACGCAAACGATAGCTGCAAGTGGTGGTTCATCTACGATAACTACTAATGCTAGTCGTTCTCGTACTTGGACTTGGAATGGAGTTGGTACTACACATACTGATACAGAAACTGCTACACCTACACTTAGTGGTAGTGCTGGTGGATTTACTTTAAGTGGTAAAACTGTTACTGCTAGTAATAATACTACAACAAATGCTCGTAGTATAACTATTACTGCTACTAGCAATAGTGTTTCTAAATCTATTACTATAACACAATCAGCTGGAGCTAAAGTTTATGGTAATTGGTCTGCTTGGACTGTTAATATTAGTGCTGATAAAACTAGTATTGGTGCAACAGGTGGTACTGCTACTATATCAACTAGTGCTAGTAGAACTAGAAGTTATACATGGAATGGTGTTGCCGGTTCTGGTGGTACAGAAACTGAAAATGGTACTCCAACATTAAGCAAAGTTAGTGGTAGTGGTAATTGGACTAGTCCTAAAGTTACTTATGGAAATAATACTAGTACAAGTGGTAAATCAACTGTTATTCGTGCTACTATTGATTCAACTACTAAAGATATAACTATTAGTCAATCTGCTGGGGCTAAACAATATAGTGCTTGGTCTGCATGGACAGTTAATATTTCTAATAGTGGAAATGTTGCTGCTAGTGGAGGTAGTTCAAATATAACTACTTCTGCAAGTAGAACAAGAACTTGGACATGGAACGGAGTTAATGGAAGTGGTGGAACTGAAACAGGAACTGGAACTCCTACTCTTAGTAAAATTAGTGGTGCTGGTTCTTTTGCTAGTAATAAAGTAACTTATGATAATAATACTTCTACAAGTGCTAGAAGTACAGTTATTAGAGCTACAATGGATTCTGTAACTAAAGATACTACTGTAACTCAAAATGCTGGTTCTAAAACTTATAGTAGTTGGGGAGCATGGTCTATTAGTTTAAGTGCTAATGTAACAACTATTGCTGCTGCTGGTGGAAATGCTATATTATCTACTTTTGCTACTAGAAGTCGTACTTGGCAATGGAATGGTACAGGAACAACTTATACTGAAAATGCTAATGGTTCTCCAGCATTAAGTAAAGTTAATGGTGCTGCTTCTTTAAGTGGTTCTACTGTTAATTATGGAAACAATACTTCTACTAGTTCTCGTAGTTCTGTATTTAGAGCAACAATAGATAGTACAACTAAAGATATAACTATTAATCAATCAGCAGGGGCTAAAATTTATGGAAGTTGGTCTAGTTGGTCTGTAAGTTGTAGTGCTAGTAGTTATAAAGTTTGGGCTGGAGGTGATTCAGTAACTATTTATAGTAGTGCTTCAAGAAATAGAACTTGGACTTGGAATGGTGTTGCAGGTTCTGGTGGTACTGAATCTGATAGTGCTACTCCTACTATTTCTGTTACAAGTGGTGTTGGAGTTTTAAGTGGTAATACTTTAACTTTTAGCAATAACACATCTCCTGATGCTAGAACAACTAGAGTTACTGCTAATTATAATGGAGTTACTGATTATTGTGATGTTATGCAATATGGCGGTAATAAAGTTACTGGAAGTTGGACATCTTGGCAAGTAACTATATCTGCTAGTCCTATGAATATTGTTGCTAGTGGTGGTAGTTCTACTATTATTTGTAGTGCTGTTCGTACTAGAAATTATACTTGGAATGGAGTAGGTACTACTTATACTGAAACTGAAAATGGTAGTCCTACATTAACTAAATCTGGAGATGGTGTATTAAGCGGTACTGCTAGTGGAAGTAAACTTACTTATGGTAATAGAACTGCTACAACAAGTAGAAGTACAACTGTTACTGCTACTTATAATGGAGTTAGTAAATCAATTAATATTACGCAATCTGCTGGTAGTAAAGTTACAGGTCAAATGACATATCATACTGATATTTATGATAGAAATTCATCTAATTATACAGATTATACTAGTTATCCTGTAACACATGATATTGGAGGTGAACCTGTCATTTCTGAAGGTGATACAATTATTACTTATTGTAGACTTCGTAAAACACAACCATGGACTTGGAATGGTGTTAGCGGTAGTGGTGGTACGGATACTACTTATGCTAGCGCAAAAGATGTAGCTATTGTAAGTCAATCTAATTGTACAACTACTGTTAAAGATACAGGTAGTAATAATATAATTATGTTTAGTTCTGTTGTTCCTGCTAATTTAAGTAGTAGTGCTCGTACTTGGTATTTTAATTGGAGATGGTTAGGTTCTAATAATACTACTATTCGAAATACACAAGCCGCAAATACTTTACGTGGTAGACTTGTTATTAAAAATGATTATTTTACTAGTCAAAATATTGCTTTACCCATTTATTTAGATAGCCAAAATGTAGATTCAATATATAAAGGAGAAGCAAGTTATAATGATATTAAGAAAACTCCTATTAGTGTTTATGTATATATTCCTACTAATACTGCTATAATGAATGCTGGTAAATTGCAATTTTGGTTTGAAAATAAAGATGGTGGTGGAAGTAAATATAGTTGTACTTTAAGTAGAGTTAGTACACCTTCAAATAGTGTTTCTGTATCTAATAATAATAATATTATTAGTGTTACTGCTAATACAACTACTTCTTCATTTACTATATTATGCCAATTTACTATGACTTCTAATAGTACGGTATTTAATGTAAGAGTTTTAATTGAACCATGATAAGAATACTATTTAATATAACAATATTACTAATACTTATATTGTTTATTTACTCATTAAAGTTATTTAAATTAATCACATAATTATGAACAATAAACAACTATATGAAAAACTAAGTCAGAATAATTATGATAAAGTATTTCCTATTACTTATCTTCAAAATATTCTTGATAAAGATACAAACAATAATTTAACTGTTGTTCTTTCTAGATTTAATCATCTATGGATTCCATATCAAGGAACTAGAGTTAACACTCGTAAAGCTGTACCTGCTATATTTAGACGTAATAGTCTTACTATTAGTTATTATGATGCTGAACATAATCTTTCTATAACTGAAAGTTATACAGGTAGTAATCTTCAAGCTGGTGTTGAAACTAGTTGGGTTTCTGATGATAATTGGACAAAAATTCTTAGTGAGAAATATCTTGAAGAAAGTGGAGCTAAAATTCCAATTGCTGATGGAACTATTGATTGGGACATGCTTAATGAAGCTCTTAAACAAATGATTGCAGGAGATGGTAAAGTTAATATTATTAATTATCCTGATGAAGAAGATATTACTATAAGATTAAGCCCGGGTTGTTGTAATGTTAATCGTCTTAGTCTTAAAGATAGACCTTATGAACCTGAATATAAAAGTGGTAAAGGATATAAAATAGTTCGTAAGGTTTTACTCCCCGTGGAGGATGATGCTAGTAATGCAGAACAGCTTTTATTTGATGGTTTTCTTGATGATACTTATTGTGAACAATATGGTCAAATAATTCTTAATACTGATAAGTATGAAGTTATTAGAACAGATTTAGGTAATACTGCTGGAATTTATTATGATACTTATCATAAATTATTTGTTCTTAGAGTTAAGACTATTCATGATGGAGTCGGTTTTTATAATTATTACACTAGATGGACGATTGTAGAACCTACTGATAGAGTTCATCCTCTACGGGGGGTCAACACTCCTGTCTATGGAAATAGTGAAGATTATAATATTTATAACACTTGTCTTTCTGATGAACGTCCAAGACTTGGTATTATATATATTAATTCAGTAGATAATATTAAATATTATTTTAATGAAGAAAATTTAGTTCAAGTTAAGAATAATATTTATCTTAATTATAAAGCTGTTCTTACTCAAGATATGCTTAACGAAGAAAATACTCGTTATATTATTCGTTATGCTTTTGATTTAAGTGGTAAAACTATTACAATGCCTGTTGGTTGTGAACTTGTATTTGAAGGTGGTATTATTGAAAATGGTACTATTAATTTAAATAAATGTAAACTTACAGGTATGGTTGGTGAAGAGTCTGAATATCTTCCTAATGTAACTTGTAGTAATTGGGCTAAAGGTCAGATTGAATATCGTAATGGAAAGATTTGTTATTGGAATGGTACTGAATGGAGAGTAATGGGAGATACTTCTTCATTTGATAGTTATACTAAACAAGAAATTAATAATTTACTTAAAAATTATTATACTAAGTCTGAAACTTATAATAAAGAAGAAGTTAATAATTTACTTAATGGATATGTTACTAATGATACATTTAATAACTTTAAAAAAGAAATAAATCAAACTATTACTAATAGTGTTAATCTTGATAAGATTCAAAAAGCTATTAATGATGGATGTGGAGTTAATATGACTATGCCTAGTGCAAATAGTAATAAACTTAGTCTTCCAATTTGGACAGGAACTGCTACCCAATATGCAACTATTACCCCAGTTGCTGGAATGACTTATAATATTGTTGATGAATAATGAGTTTAACTCTTGGACGTGAAGGAGGAATTGCTAAACCTCTTAAGAAACGAACAGTAGGTCAAACTAATATTGCTCATGTTTATGATGGTGCTAATCATATTTGGCCTACTTCTGTTATTCATTTTAGTGATTTTACTAGTGTCCAACTTAGATATATTTGGGGTAGTGATGATGGTAGAGATTTGGATACTAAATCATATTATGTTAATTCTCCTATTGATAGTTTAAACTATTCAGCTGTTGGTTATTCTTGGAACTCAAAACCTGGTATTGTACCTTATTTATATTGGGGTGGTGATAATGTATATTCTGGTGCTGAATGTATTATGTTCAACATTGAATCTATGATTGAATTAGAAGATAAAATGCCTGATATAATGAAGATGAATTTATGTGCTAATTGGTTTGGTTCAAAAGGTGTTGGAAATGTTACTATTGAATGTACTGCTTATAAAGGAGGAGTTATAGTTCATGCTTGGGAATTAACAAATGCTGAAACTGATATTGATGAACGTGGAGAATATTTATTTCCAACTTCTGATGGTAAAATAGATATGCCTGATTATAGTAATGGAGGTTATAAAGAATGTTGGTATGGTGAAGTTGTTAGAGCTAATCCTATTGCTGGTGGTGAACCTATATATTTTAGAGTTAATCCTGTTGATGATAGCATTTTTGAACTTCCTAGTGTTAAAGTAATTCGTACTGGTAATGGAATGGTACATAAAGATGGTTATTGTTGGTATGAAAATACTCCTAATACTAAGTATAAAGTATGGAATAATCAAATAAATCTAAATGGATATATTAATACTCTTGGTTCTCCTAAGTTAAATGTTGATAAAGATGATACTTACGAATATACTTATATGACAGCTTTACTTAATTCAGATAATACCATTTATAATACAATATATAATAATACTTATAAATTTAATTATGGTTTTGTTGCAGGTAATTCTGAATTTAGAGGACAACAAGTTATTCAATGTAATGTTGCTAGTCAAACTGGTCCTGCTGATGATGGTAAGACTTCAATTGGTGAAATAAAATATACTAAACTTAACAAAATTGGTGAATTGACAATATATAGTCCTATTGAAAGTTAAATTAATGTTAATTACCAAACAAAGATAACGGTTTAAGTGTTATAGATTATGTAGTTCAAACTACAAGTATTAATCTATTTTTTTAACTTAAACCTTAATTTATTATGCAAGTAATTGAAAAAGTGAAAGTTGTTCCAGAAGGCTATAATGGTGCTGGAATGAATTATGACGGTGGTAATCGTCGTGATGTAAACGGTAAGGCTAATGCAGGTTTAACTCTTGGTATTATCGGTACTGCACTTGGTGCTTGGGCTTTGTTTGGTAATCGTCGTTCTGCTGGTGCTAGTATTTTAGGTGGCGCTGGTGGTGGAATGTTAGGTGATGGCTCTACTAATATTAACGTACTTGGTGCTACTGCTGGTAGTGGAAGCGGTGCTCCTACTGCTTTTCAAGCATGGGAAAAATCTTGTGAAGATACTTTAGCTCTTCAAGGTGGTCTTTATCAATGGGCTTTGACTCAACAGAATCAACGTTTTGAAGATAGAGAACGATTGAATAGTGAATTGTTTGGTGTTTATATTGATGGACGTAATCGTACTGATGCTCTTATTGAGAAAAATAACACTGACCATTTTAATCTTTACAAATATACTCGTGACGCTGATGATGATATCCGTAAAGAGTTATCTGATTTGAAAGCTGAATTAGCTGTTACTAAAGCTATTCGTCCTTATCAAGATAAACTTATCCAATGCGAAATGGAAAAGATGTTTACGGCTGGTATCAACTATACTGATAGAAAGACTTGTAATGTTATCTATGGTGTAGTTACTCTTCCAAATGAACCTACTGTTACTGGTCTAGTTGGACGTAATGCTTATGGATGTTTACCATGTGGTTTTACTCAACCTGTTAGTGGAACTCCTGCTCAGTAATATTACTAAGTTTGATTAAGAACATAAAATTGAAAGAGACATGATACCTGTTAATCAATTCATACTAGGTAGTAGTGACCCTTTACTATATCCTAGTGAAAAAATGACTAATAGCATTGATGAACAAATTGCTTTTCTTCAAAGTCAAAAACAAGCAATTAATGAAGCTTATCGTCGTAATGCTATTCCTAATGCAAATAATGGTGCAACTCAAAATCAGCAAGTTCCAACTCAAGGAATTTGGGATGCTATTGATGCTGAAATTGCACCACTTACACAAGAACAACAAAATATGCTTCTTAGTAACCAAGATTATGTAAATAACTATAATGCTTTACAAAGTATGGTTCAAGCAGAAGTTCTTAATTTAGTTAGAGGAAAAATCGAAGCTAGTGCTGATGGCAAACATTTACTTGAAGAACAACTTAAACTTGTTAAGTTACTTAAAAGTAAAATTGTTGAAGTTACTAACAAAGAAATGGAATTGTTTAAAGCTTTTAAAGAAGCTAGTAAAACTAATCCTAATTTAACTTATGAAGAATTTTTAAAGAAGTAATATTATGGTTGAAATTGGTAATGTTAAAGAGGTTATTAAAGATTATATTATTAAACAATTAGTATCTATGGGTGAAAGTTCTCCAGCTATAAGACTTTTAATTCCTTTGGCTAAAAGAGCGATTACTAATAATATTAATAGTTTTGATAAGTTCTTAAAACCTATTGCAGATAAAGATGGCATGATTGATATTGAAGGTATATTTAATGAAGAAATGGAAATTATTAATAACATTGATAATTTTGATTTTGATATACCTTTTATTGGTGGCGGTAATATTTCTAAAGGTATCATATCTCTTGAAGTTCCTTATGTGAATAAAATTGTTGCTCTTAATCAAACTGATTTAGAAATTTTAAAAGAATCATTAATCAGTTTAAAAACAAAGTAATATTATGAGAGAAATGCCTTACATTCAACCTTACCATGTTGGTAATCGTCGTGGCGGTAATCAAAATATTCTTGATGAATTTCGTGAATTTCTTGATGCACGTGGAGGACGAGGCGGTCGTGGTAGTAGAGGTGGCATGAGAAATCGTATTGGTTATGATACTTACGATACTTATGGTCGTCCTACTAATAAAAATGACCGAGAAGAAAAGATTTTAACTATGCTTATGAGCGGTGGATATAATGACGATGGCTATCATTTTAATGAGTATGAAGCTAAAGAAGTTGTAGAACAAATGTATCATGTTAAAGACAATAAGAAATATATTGGTGAAAAATATGATATGAATAAAGCTCATGAGATTTGTGAACGCTATAAAGAAGTATTACCTAATGATGTTGAACCTTGCGATGTTTATGTTGCAATTAATGCTCAATATCATGATTATGCTAAATTGTTTGAAGAATGGTTTGGTGGTAATATAGATAATAAAGTGTTTGAAAGTGCTATTACATTTTGGTTTAAAGATGTAGATTTTGATGGTGATAAAGTATGGGAATATTTCCACATGAATAACTAATCATTATTGTAAAACTATAAAAGGGAATTATCTTCGGATAGTTCCCTTTTTTATTTATCTAAATTTTAGTATGGACAGATTTATTGATGTAATTGTAGATGGAATCCTTAGTAATTTTGATTTTGGATTTATGTTTATTGTTAATGTTCTAACTTATATTATTATTAAAGTTATTGATTACTTTAATGGTGATAATAAAGTTCCTACTTGGCAAAAACGATGTGTATTAGTTATAAGTATTTTTACTATGGCTATGATTTATATTGCATCTGGGTATGATAATGCTATTATGCTTGTTAATAGTGCTGTTCTTGCTCCTGTGTTTTGGAGTTGGGTTGTTAGTCCTATTCTAAAGAAACTTGGAATTGGTTATAAAGATATTGATAATACTATTTGTTAAGATTGTATGAGATTGATTAGCTAGGTTTGACTGACTAATTCAAGCCTGCTCCATACTCTACGGGGAGTATAGCTTGCCAAATTTGGCTAGTTTTAAGCCTAGCTGATTAACTATACACGATTGAATAAAAGTCTTACTATAAGCCTAAAAAGTGGCTCTATTGATGTACATAAATATTTACAATATTAAATTTCAAAATAGTAAAGTTATGAGAGTTATTAAGACTAAACATTTTCCTTTTAATGGTTATAAAGCTATTAATATTTTTGGTATTATATTTACTAAAGGTGAATTAAGTAATAAAGAACTTAATCATGAAGCTATTCATACAGAACAAATGAAAGAGATGTTATATATCTTTTTCTATATATGGTATGGTATTGAATATCTTATTATAAGACTATTTCATATTAAACAACATGATGCTTATAAAGATGTAAGTTTTGAAGAAGAAGCTCATATTAATGATGATAATCTTAATTATATTAGTAAACGTAAACATTATACTTGGACTAAATATCTAGGTATTAATAGTTCTAAAACTGCTTAATTAAAAAATGTTAATAATATTGTTAAACTACTTGTTATTAATAATATAATTTATATTTGTAACAAACTAAATTCTAAAGATATGGAAGATGATAAAAGAGTTAATTATAAGTTAGATGCTATTAATAAACTTATTAATAATCTTAAACTTAGTATTTCTGGTAATAAAGAACATGATGAGCTTGGAGAAAATAATGTTATAGTTAATCTTGATGAGATTAGTCAAAAGATTACTGAATTACATGAAATGGTTAAAGCTGAATTTGATGAGTTTGAAAATCAACATAAAAGTGAATCAGATGAAACTCAAACTCTTCTTAATAGTCGTTTTGATAAAGTTGATGCTAAATTAGATAGTATTAAATCTGCTATTGATAGTATGAAAACTACTATTAGTGGTAAACTTGATACTGTTAATTCTACTATTAATAAAGCAAATACAGATATAGTTGCTGCGATTAATGCTATGAAAGCTAGTAATGATACTAAGAACGATGCTATAATTGCTGCTCTTCAAGGACTTGTAACTAAAGTTAATCAAAATACTAATAATATTAATTCTCTTGATGGTAGAGTTGATGCTCTAGAACAAGCTTGATATGAATTTTAATTTAGTAGAAATGTATAATGGCTTGTTAAGATTTAATAAGCATATACTAAATGAACTTGCAGAAGGACTTAAACATTTACCTAATTTGGATGGAGTATCTAAAGGAGATAGTTTAATTATTAATGAACAAGGTAATCCAGCTTGGGGTTCTGCTGCATTTATTCCTACTTTTGAAAATGCTGCTTATGGTATTGAATGGACTAAAGATGACAATGATATAATCAGAATTGGTAATGCTAAATTTCATAGAGAACTTCCTATTCAAAATAGACTTAAAGGTTGTGTCTATAATGAAAAGAAAATCAGTTATTTCCTTAATCCTACGGGTTGGGCTAAACCTCTTGAAAATGGTTTTGTTCCTCCTCTTGATGGAAGTGATGGCGATGTTGGGGTAAGAGTTCCAGAATTTTATATGTGTGTTAAAGATACTGGTACTAAATATCAACTTTGGATAAGCGATTTTAATATTGATGGAACATTTACTAGAGTTCATCCTTTTATTATAAGTCATACTAAAACTATGACTAGAACTAGAGAAGATGGTAAAGAAGAAGTGTTTAGTGCTTGTGTTAAACATGATGATACTAGATATTTAGGAGGAAATAAAAGTTCTTCTGTTGTTGCTACTAAATTACAAGGTAGACCTAGAACTGGTATTAATTATGATAAAGCAAATGAATTTTGTGCTAATCGCGGTGATTGGATTACAATGATTGATTATCTTGAATATTGTGCTTTACAGGCTCTTTGTTATATTGAGTATGCTAATTTTGATAATCAAGCTGTATTAAATACTAATTTAACTAGTGAAGGATTTAAACAAGGAGGTCTTGGTGCTGGTGTTACAAATTTAAATTGGGATAGATGGACAGCTTTTAATGGTAATAATCCTATTGTACAAACTTATTGGACTGCTGAACATAATATTGGTAATGGTAGTACAAATGGTGATCATTATGAACTAGGAAATTATAATGCAGATGGAAGTAATTTAAATACTTATCCTGCTGTTTATCGTGGTATTCTAAATTTCTTTGGTGATATATGGACATTTGTTAGAGATGTAGCTATTATTAATAAAGATACAAATTATAATAGTGTTTATCTTCTTAAAAAAAGTGTTAATCATTCTGATATTACAATAGATAATATTCAAGATAAATGTTATTTTATAGGTGACCAAGCTAATACTAATAATTTTATTACTGAATTTGATTTTAGATTTGGTCCTTATTTTGTTCCTAATAAAGTTGGAACTAATAAAAAAGCTGACTATAATTGGAAAAGAGGTAATGATGGACAAGATACAGATAAAGCTGTTCGTGTGCTTCGGCTGGGCGGTAGCGCTAATAGCGGTTCTGGAGCTGGCTCTGGTTGCTTTTATTCTTATTGGGTTCGGTCGGATTCTGGTGCTCATGTCGGCTTCTTTACCACAGTTAAACTTGATTAAATAAGTCCACGTGGAACTGTTGTTAGGAGTAGTTGGTTAATTAATTTGTTTTCTGTTTTTGCATTTCTCGATACTACTCCTACAACAGTTTATTATAATATTAAATATAATAAACTTAAAACATAATATATTATGACTAAAGATAAACTTAAAGATGATATTATTAGAACTATATGCTGTTTAAATAGTGATATATCTAATAAAGATAGAAAATTACTAATTGAATTATTAAATTCTATTGTTGATTATACTAATAATACTGAACTTGAACAAGATGTTAAAGTTATAAAACAAAAACATAACGAATTAGCTGAAACAGTTAATGAACTTAAAACTAAAGTTGAAACATATTCTAATAAGATTAATGAACTTGAACAAAGAGTTCATCAATTAGAAAACGCAAGTCAATCTTAACATGGCTAGTCTTAATCAATTAGTTAGTGAATTTGCTCATGCTGTTGGCAATCCTAATAGTATTCCTCTTAGACGTAATCTTCGATATGCTATTCTTCATGGTCGTAATGAACTAATTCGTAAAAGTTATGAAAATCATAAATATGTTGATAAAGGTTTGCAACAACGTATTCGTGTTTCTATTATTAATGTTCCTGATGGTGACCTATATAATAGTCAAACTCTTGGGCTTCCTGCAATTAAACGTACTAAACAAGAAGTTCCAAAGCCAGTTAGACTTATTAATAACTTACCTTTCCAATCAATTAGAACTACCGGACATTCTGGGATAGAAATACCTTTTGCTAAAGAAGCTAGTGCTAAGTTTTATCATTATCTTGCAGGTATGTGTAATCTTCCTGTTTATGATTATATTAATGGTTATATTTATTTCTTTAGTAATAATAAAGATTGGTTTCAAAATATAGGTTCTATTATTATTGAATCCCCTTTTGAAATTCCTTATCTTGTTCCTACCGAAACTGTTGAAAAAGCTAAAGATGTAAATTATGACCCTATTGATGATGAAGCTAAATACGATGATGATGAATTTCTTATTCCTGAAGATATGATTGGAGCTCTTAAAGAGATTGTATTTAAACGTAATCTTATTGAAATTCCTCGTCAAACAAATGAAACTCCTATTGATAATCTTGTAACTAGATAAATTATGATTAAAGATATAGATATTAGTCATTATTATAAAAAGTTTATTGAAACTTCTAATGACGATATGGCAAAATATAATAAAGAACTTGAACTTATAAATAAGATGAAAGCTGATTGTCGTGCTTATATTAAAAGTAAAAATCAAGTTATTAAAGATGATTTAAAAATTAATCTTAATGAATATGGGTTTCAATTTCTTAATGATAATATTGAATTAATTAATAAGTTAGAGCAATTAATTAATAATCAACTTACTTATACAGTTGGAGAAAGACGTATTGTTCTTCTCCAACTTTTGCGTTATTGTAACTTAGCTAAAAAAGCAAATGATTACATTATTGCTCTTAAACTTGCTACAAGACGTTCTGAATTAAGTCTTTCTGATTATAAAAAGTATATTCATAGATATTATAGTTATGGTGTTCATAAATGTGTTCTTGAAGGTTATGCTTATCATTTTAAATATGAAATTGGTGATTTAGTTATTAATTTCTGGAGATATAAAGATAAACCTAGAGATACTTATGTTGATTGGAACGCTACTAGACTTAAAAAACAAGAAATTATTGATGCTGGTCTTAAACCTTATGATAAAGAAGAAGCAGAGATATATAAAATTCGTGGACTTAAGTATGATGGTATTCCTTATGTAGTTTATAAAACTAATAAAGAGTTTTATGAAATACAACTTATTAATAATGGAACTCATAGTTATAGTGCTATTAAATTTAAATATGCTAATTATATTAATAGAGAACTTAGAGGTAAAGATGCTAAACAACTTAATTCTGAATGTAAAACTGTTGATGATATTTTTAATCTTAAACTGGGATTAAGAAGTAAACTTCTTGTTTATCTTGAACGAGAACCTAATGCCCCATTTAAATATATTAGAAATGTTAATCAACAAAAGTATGAACGTGGAGCACATAATAATGGTAATAAAACTAGATATAATGATAAATAAAGTAATGTAGTTGGACGTTCCGCTACGCTCCACTCAACTCCCCGTAGAGGATGGAGATGTATATTGAACTAATTCTAACTAATCCTAATCCTATCCATCCTCCACGGGGAGTATTCACTAATGATTTTGCTAATCTTTTTAATGCTGAACTTATTAATATTGCTATTGTATGTATATATATAAGATAGGGTTAACATTTATTAATCGCTGATACTCAATAAGTTAGAAGAAAAAATAAAAAAAAGTTACGCCACCCATGGCGTGTTTAACACTTATTTTAACTAAAATATCGCCACCGGAGGTCGAATTTTCGTTATATTGATAAAGTTGTTAATCATTAAACAAATAAAGTTATGCCTGAATTTAATTTTAAAAGTCCTGTTGTTACTCGTAAAGTTCGTGAAACTGAACTTATTCTTGAAGAAGTAATTCCTAGTCCGTTTTTTGTTGAAAAAGAACTTAAAGATATTAATATTGTTGAAGCTGAAGCTTCTAGAATAAAGATTATTCAAAGTTTTTATGAACGTAGAGGATATGCTCAAATAAGTACCGACTTACTAAATTATATTACTAATAACGCAAAAAGCGTAGTTATTGTTAAACTGATTTGTTATATTGCTAAAACTATTAAGTTTAATTCTAATAAAATTATACTTAAAGAAAATGATGAAACTAAGAAGATTTGTTCATTTATTCATCTTCATAGATATATTAAAGAACTTGAAGCGAATAATATAATTCGTAGAACTACTAAACAATCTGTTTATGTTGTTAATCATGAAATGATATTTAAAGGTAGTTATTCTGATTTTATTAAAGTTTATCTTGACATATATAAAGAAGTTGGTATTATGCTTGATGCTGATGGTAGAGTTATTCTTGATAAATCTATAAATTATGGCAAATAATAAAACGATTACAATAGAACATATTATTGGTAAACTCGATAATGATTTCAATCCAGATAATAGTGATTGGATTCCTAGGGTTCCTGCTTGGTGTGTTGATGCTATGAATGAACTTAAAGTTCTTCGTAAAGTTGATAAGAAAATGAAACTAACCGTCATTAATAAGATAGCTAAAAGTAAATGTTGTCTTATTGATGACGGTCTTAAAGTATATGATAGTAATGGTTGTGAAGTACCTAGAGCTGATACTAGTAAATATAGATGTAGTGATACTGAATCTACTCCATCCTCTACGGGGGGTCAAGCGGAGGACGAAAGTCCGGAGCGTGCTACTAATAAAGACTATCTTGGTATGCCCGATGATTGTTGTCCTAATGGTTCTAGAACTAGAGAAGTTATTGATACTGGTAAAGTAGGATGTAATCCTGTTGTTTATACAGTTCATAATAATACTGAATGTCCAAGATGCCAGCATGAAGTTCATTCTCATTGTCAGACCCCCCGTGGAGGATATGATAAGTCAAATCATAATTATATTCTTATTGGAGGTAATACTATCGAACTTAATTTTAATGATACTTGTATAACTATTGTTTATAAAGATATTGAAACTCAATATAGTGATAATTATCATTGTGAAGTTCCTGTGATACCTGCTAATGGTAAATTAATTCAAGGTCTTGCTTATTATTGTATGGCTCGTATGCTTATGAGGGGATATAAACATCCTGTATTTAATCTTTCTGCTAGTCAATATGGAACTAATCCTTTCTATCTATGGGAAAGTATGAAGAAAGATATTAAGACTAGTATTCTATTAGATGAACAAAGTGATGATGATAGTGGTTGGAATGAGTTCTTTTATAACTTTACTTTTCCTAAATAATTATGAATATACAAAAGAAACTTAGTCTTAATAAACATCCTGGAGATTGTGTTCCTTATTCTTTAGTTGCTGCTAAGAATGTTAAGATAAGTAATGACGATAGGATGATTGTTAATGAAGAAGGGCTTGAAGATTGTAGTATAATTGCTAATAGTATTCATGAAGATGGTATTAATAATTTTAAAATAGTTGGTGTTATTCCTACTAGCACTGAACTTATTTTATTTATTATTAATGTAGATAATAATGAATCTTATATTTATAGATATAATGAAGAATCTTCTAGTTGTTATAGAGCAAACAGTAATTGGAAATATAACGGCGGTAAGATTAAAGGAACATATACATATAATGTTAAAAATCATCTTATAATTGCTGTTGCCGAAAGTGATGCTTCTGTTGATGTTCCTCTTAAAACTATTAATATTGATTTAGATTCTGGAAGTCCTGATACTGAAATGTCTATTATTCCTCAAGTAACTTTACCCACAGTTAGTAATTTAAATTATGTTAGTGGAGCTGCTTATAAAGGATTTTATTTTATGTTTATTAGATATAAAATAGATAAGACTAATTATACTAAATGGTATAGTATTGGATTTCCTATTTTTAATGATGTTATAATTCCACAAGTTATTAATAAAGTTTGTTTTCGTAAAGAGTTTGTTTATGATCCTAAAGATGACCCTAATGGATATTGCTATGGAAATAGTGATTCTTTTAGTGATTCTAAAGATATATGTAATCAAACTTTTGAAGTAAGTATTACTGGTGGTCGTTCAGGACTTTATCAATTAGGACTTATTATATGTAAAAAAGATAGTACGCAAGCTTTTAGAACTGATGATTTAAATAGTAATATTTTTAAGTTTAGTAGAGATGTACTTGTGGAATATAATATAGCAGATTTAACTACTGATTATTATAATTATTATAATGTTGGTAACATTATTAATTATAAAAATAGAATATATATTGCTAATTATGATGAAAAAAGTGATAATGATAATAGAACTTTGAGTGATGGTAAAACATTAGAAGAATCTGTTAATGATATTGTTATTAAACTTAGAAATAAATCTGTTAATGCTTATTATAACAGTTATAATGTTGTACATGCAGTTAGTGAAAAAGGACCTTATTTTAAAATGGCTAGTCTTGGATTTACTGGAACTGTAGATTATGAAATAGCTGATTATACTAAACTATTTAATAATAATCAATATCCTTTTCGTACTTTTAAAACTCTTCTTAATGAAACTGTTATTCAAGGTATTGCTGCTCATGAATATTTAAAAGTTAATTATAATACTGTAATAAAAGTAGGTTCTAAAGGCGGAGCTAATATTAAAGAATATTTAGCATGTAATTGTTTTATTATTCCTACTAGTTATAAGTATGAAAATAATATATCTAGTTATAGTTTACCTAGTGAAGTTAAAATTGTTTGTTATACTTATAATGGTGTTGGATTTACAGAAGATGCTGTATTTACTAGCGGAGTTATAATATTTGGAACTGCTCAATTTGATATTGATAATTGTAAAATGAGAATTACTCATAGTGTAATTGATCCTTCTTATGATTTTAATGAACGTAAAAAGAATGATACTCTTATTCCTGGAGAAGTATATAATTTCTTTATTCATTTTGTTGATAAGTATGGTGATGCTAGTAGAGGATATAAATTATCTAATAAAGATAAATATATAAATGATGTTATAAATGATAATTCTCATTGTACTATAATAACTGTTGATTGGATTAATGGTACTGCTGGTACTATTCCTTATTGGGTTGTAATTAGTGGAACTATTCCAATATCTAGTATTAGTTCTAATGTTAAACAATATATTGCTGATAGTAAAATTGTAGTTTATACTGCTGAACCTATTAATAATCCTTTAACTAATATTTTACTTAATAGTGCTGGCGAATTAGAAGCAACTAATAGAGATGATTTATATACTCTTATTTCTAATTATTTTATAGACTATCAAGATAAAGATAAATATAATGATTTATATGTTTATCAAGTTATAAATAGTGGTAGCTATACTCCAACTAGTAATCAAATTATTTATGGCAATTATGATAATGAAGCTAAATTTGGTTATTATGAAAATATTAATGGTGATGAACTATTTAGAATACCAGATTTAATATTTAAATCTGAATCTATTGGCGGAGAACATACTAGAGGTTTTGTATATAATATGAATGATACCTTTAATAAGTTCTATATTAATGTTAATATTGATAATAATCTTTGGAATAAAATAAAAGAATTAGGTTATGTTGGTTGGTTTGTTAGTTATGAAAAAGTAGAACCTATTACTAGATATACAGGATTATTAACTAGAAAAGATTTTGCTAATATAGCTAGTAATGTTACATGGCAAGAATCTAATTATGCTGCTAAGCCAGGTTTTGTTTCTAATAATTATACTAGTGATAAATGTTATCTATATAGTGGTAGATTTGACATTGATGATACTATTAAATATGATTTTAATATAATTCGTATTGATGGTAAATGTACATTTGAACCGTTTAGAGAAAAATCTGATGTTGTTGATATGGTTGTTAATACTACTTATCCATATAGTTATAATATGCCTGTTATAGGAGTAATAAGTAGAAATGTATATAAACCTATTAATAATTATAAATTAGTAGTAGCTGATAGTATCGCAGATGATAGAGCTGGAAAAGGTACAGCATTAGAAATGGATGATTATAAAGAACTTTCTTTAGATGCTGAAACTATGTTTCTTGCTACTGTTCTTAATTGTACTAGAAATATTTATATTAATAAAGAAAAAGAACTTATAAGACTTAATGATGTTCGTTATTCTAGTGGAACATATTCTATTGAACATGGATATAATGGTAGAATGACATATGATGGAGTATTAGTATATAATGATAATAGAGTTATTATGAATGAAGGAGATTATAGATTATATTCACCTGATAATACTCCTTATTATTATATTGATGGTACACATCCTTGTTGGTTTGATAAACCTTTTGTTGAATATATTCAATTTCCTCTTTATAGCGATAAGTTCTTTGAAAGTAAATGTTTTAATAATGAACCTAGTAAAATAGCATTTAGTATTAAAGAAGAAACTGATACAAAAAGTGTTGCATTTGGTACGTTTGTAGAACCTAAAAATAGTGTTGATTTATTTAAAGATCCTATTGGTAATGTTGACCAATTTGTTCCTAAGTTATTAACTCAATATCGTAATGATATTATTAATATTACTCGTTTTGATAAAACTATAAGACGTAGTAATATTATTCAAGATGAAAGTGAAATTAATGCTTGGAGAGTATTTCCTATTGAAGGTTATAAAAATATTACTGAAAATAAAGGAATAATTACTAATCTTGTTGGTATTGGATATTATCTATTAGTACATACTCAACATAGTATGTTTATGTTTGATATCAGTGCTGCACTTAAAACTAGAGATGAAAATGTACAACTTTATCAACCCGATGCTTTTGAAGTTGATTATAAAGAAGTCTTTACTAGCGATAAAGGATATGGTGGATTGCAAGATGATTTAGCATATATAGTTGGAGAATTTGGTTATATATTCTATAATAATGATTTTCATGCTCTTTATCAATTTGATGATGGACAACTTAAATTAATGTATGAAGATATAAAGTTATGGTTAGATAAGTATCGTCCTAATAATGTTAGATTTGCTCATGATAAATATAATAATCGTATTTTAATTAAGTTTGATTATACATATAATAATATAAATCCTGTTAGCAAAGCTATTATTGAAGAAGTTCATAATGAAGTAATAAGTTTTAATTATAAAGTTGGTAACTTTATTAGTTTACATGATTATTACTTTAATAATGCTTGGTCAACTAAAACTAAATGTTATTTTCAAACTGAACATAACGATGATAGACTTAACTGCCCTCTTCATGTGTTTACTAATGAATATAATTATGGTAGATTTAATACTCACATGGGTGATGATAGTAGAAGTCTATATCTAGTATCTAAACAAGAAGTTGGTGATGAACCTATATTAGTTCATAATAGTTATATTGATATTATAGTTAATGAATCTTATGAACTTATTAAGTTTCTTGAATTTATTAAATATAAAGTACGTAAGATATATATTCCTATTTATAGTGATAATATTAATAATCCTGTTGATTTAAGAGAACATCCTTATGCTGGAGATATACTTCGTATATTTAATGAAGATAATGATACTGATGATATTGATATTAATATTGATAAACTTAATAAGTTTAATGCTTATAAAAAACCTTGGTATGAACTAACTCAATATAACTTTAATTATTTTCGTAATACTATTAATAAACATCCTAATTCTCCAAGTGATAAACTTCGTAGAGTTTATGGTAATTATTTTATAGTTCGTTTCATATTTAATAATACAGATAATAAGCGCATTGAATTTGAAAGTCTTGAATGTGCTCAAACCCAATTTAGAAAATTATGATACAGTACAAAGATAGACAAAGACAAAAAGCATTTATTGGTGCTATTATTGGTGCTGCTGCTAGTATAGCTGGTGGTATAATTAAAGGTAATAAACAAAAGAAAGCTCAAGAAAAGGCTCAAGCAGAAGCTCAAGCTGCACAAGACCATAAAGATGCTTTACAAAATGCTCAAGCTTTAACTAGTGCTTATTCTAATCAAGATTATGTTAATCAATATAATGATAAACTTACCCTTAAATGTGGTGGAAGAATTAGACGTAAAGCTAATTTTGGTACAGAACTTGTTCAAGCTCTTCCTGGTTTGGGAAGTCTTGCAAGTTCTGTTACTGGTGTAGAAGGACTTGATAAATTAGGTGCTACTATAGGGCAAGGCATTAATGCTAATCAACAAATTAATGAAAATAAACGTATTGCTCAAGAAGCTGAGAAACGTAAGCAACTTCAATCAGGTCAACAACAACTTAATATTACTTCTAATGCAATGACTAATCCAATGACTATGTATCAACGTTCTAGCTTTATTAATAAATATAAATGCGGTGGACGTAGAAAAGCTTGGATTGGTGCTGCCATTGGAGCTGCTGGAAGTCTAATTGGTGGTATGTTTGGAAATAAAGGTAAAGAACCTATTCAAGTTAAACAAGATGACCAATCTGTTTATAGTGCTCCTAAAACTGGTCTTGAGCATCCTGAATGGATTACTAATGGTATTAATCAACAGTCTGTTATGCCTCCATCGGTTTACAGAGATAGACTGAAAACATATCGGTATGGCGGACGTAGACGTTAATCTTTTGCCCTCTGTTGGATTATTACATATAAGTATGAACTATTAATCGAATTATATGTTATCGTTCAACAGAGAGCCTTAAAATCAATAAAATATTAATTTCTCATTATATTATATAACAATGCCTAGAAAAAATAAAACTATTCATATAAGTGACATGCCTAGTGAATTTAAAGGTACAGTTACTAAAGATGGCAGATTTATTAAAAGTGGTATTCCTCCACTTGGTGGAGTTTATGATAAAGTAGCTAAAACTACCGGATTAATAAGACTTGGTAATGAATTTCTTTATAATGGTATTAATAATTTAATACCTAGAAATGATAGAGAACAATTAATGGATAATACTGCCGGTAGACTTGTTGATTATGTTAAGAATTTTAATAAAGAATCTTTTCCTAATGATGAAGACCTTGGACCAACTTTTCCATTTAATATTATTCAAACTCCTAGAACTAATGGAAGAAATATCCCACAAAAACAATATGCTACTGGTGGAAAAGTTCCTAATGTAGTTGATGGTGGTATTGCTCATCCTCTTGGTAATAATTTCTTTTATATGAATGGAAGAAAACATAGTCAAGGTGGTATTGATATTGGTCCTAGTGATAAAACTGGTATTGAAGTAGAAGATGGTGAAATTGTAGAAACTAATGGTGATGAACTTAAAGTTTATTCTGCTCAACCAATTATTAATGGAATTAGTCCTGCTAAATTAGTTATGGGTGGAGCTAATCCAAATAAAGTATTTAAAGCTCAAGAAGATTTTAAAGATAGAAATAAAATTAATGATGACGGTACTATAAAAGCTATGGGTGGTTTAAGTAGAGATAAAGATTATGGTTCTAAAAAGAAACCTTATCCTAGTGTAGCTAAAAAAGATTTTGCTGGAGGACATAGAAGTTATCCTATTCCTACTAAAGCCGATGCTATTGATGCTTTAAGATTAGCTGGATTACATGGTAGAAATGATGTTAAAGCTAAAGTCTATAATAAATATCCTGAACTTAGAAAGAAAGGTAGTAATGGATTGATTATTAGTATTAGTGGTAATGTTAAGAATGGATTACTTCATTCTCCATCCTCTACGGGGGGTCGGCACGACAAACTTAGAGATGGTGGAAAACGTATTAATCGTCATGGTAGAACTTGGGAATATGATGAAGATAATGGATATTATATTCCAATAACTGATAGAACTATTACTAGAACAAGTCCATATCCTATTGATAGATCTGCTAGAGGTGAAACTGTTTCTGGTTCTGAATATACATTTAGAAATGGAAGATGGCATAAAAATAAATCTAATACTTTTAATGATAATCCTACTAAAAATTCTAAAGTAGATAATGGAAATCGTCGTCCTCAATATTATGCAGAACGTGAACTTCCTTTATTTAATGATGGACCTGCTATTACTAGTGGTATTGTTAAAGCTGGTTGGAGTCATGGTAATAATAAAAATATAACTGTTGATAATACTAATATTCCAAATTTACCTACTACTAAATCTAAAGGGAATACCCCCCGTAGAGGAAGGAATAAGTCAAGTCAATCAGTTCAATCTAGTTCTACTAAAACTCCTCCTACTGCTACTTATAATCGTAATCTTCCTACTATAGAAGCTAGTATTCCTACTACTTTACCTGTTTCTACTAGTGTTCCTGCTAAACAATCTAGTCAATCTGATGGTAAAGGTCAAGGTAAATTTAAAAACATTACTACTGCTGATTGGATAGGTCTTGGTAGTAATATTGCTGGAGGATTAGGTAGTTATTTTGCAAGTAAACGAGCTATTAATAAAATGAGAGGTCCTGGCAGACCTACTCTTATTAGTGCTAATAAACTTAAAACTAAATATAATATTAATCCTCAACTTGATAGAATTAGAGAAGATAAATTTGAAGCTTATCGTGATATTGATTCTAATACTGCTAGTAGTCGTGTATGTTTA
>ENA-OOQN01000001-OOQN01000001.1-human-gut-metagenome-genome-assembly--contig:-NODE-1-length-102253-cov-6.202303_pt1 | contig 102253 bp, 110 predicted proteins | sample MGYA00241092_ERZ501169 | MGnify/ENA primary metagenome ERZ501169 (study PRJEB25962, sample SAMEA2042489) | human gut metagenome | biome: human gut; feature: human-associated habitat; material: faeces... | reverse complement strand
TTGTTCCTCTCCTTCCGGTTGTGGTGTAGGTTGGATAACTGAACGTGTGGGTGTTGCTGTCTGTCTGCCCTTTTCGGAATTTTGCTGTCCCAAAAGGTTCAATTGTTCCCTAAGTTGATTGAGCACATCGTTCTGCTGGCGAATAATGTCGTTATTGTTCTCGACTATTCTTCGTTGCATATTCTCGATATCTCTCCCAACCGACCTAAGTTGAGAGACATCCACCGACACCCTAAGTCTTTTTTCGTTATCCATTTTCCTTACCTTTTTCTTTTGCCTTTTGCTCCATCTCTATCATCTTAAACATCTGATCTTCATAGAAGGCAGTATCTTGTTCCGAAATTTCACCTTCCGGTGCTTTCAACCAATCCCCGATATTGGGAATATATTCTTGAACTCTTTCCTCTCTTTCTTTCTTTTCTTGATTAAGTTCATAAAATGCCTTTTCTTCTTCGAACTCCATAAGTTCAGTAAAGAAATCACACTTCTTATGTTCTTCCGAAAGAAAAGGAATATTGTGCTTGTTCCTAAACCACCTGTCAATAGGAAAAGCGTTATTCCATTTTATAACAAAATTCCTATATTCTTCCCGATTCATTAGTCTACAGAAGAAAGTATTTTTTCAGCCTCTTTCAAAAAAGGAAACACCTCGTTCATGTAAATATCGCTGATCTCCTTAAAATCTTTCAGTCCCAGCTCAGAGAAACTTTTTACTTTCAAGTCAGACATCAATTGCGGACATAAAACAGAAATAGCAGCTTCCACATCTATCATGTCCAAAGCACGCTGTGCTGAAATAGTTGGGTTGCCGATCATGGAATTATAACTTCCTTTACCAAGTCTCTGTTTATTTACCTCAATTTGGTAATACTGCCCAACGTTCGGAAAACTGATCTCATACTTTCTTCCTTTCACTGTAATCTCTTTAACGTCCATAATTGTAAATTTTATAATAAAACATAGTACGCACAAATATACATATAAAACAGAGAAAAGCGGAATGAACATTCCGCTTTCTGAAAAAGATTGTTTAACCAACAAACCACACATATCAAATTGTGCCGGGTACAACGATATAATTATCAACAAATTATCGTCAAATGAAAAGATCATAACGCCAATTTCAGTGCCGGTACTATAAAAATACTGTTTTCAAAGTGGCCCACAGATAAATAATTAATAACAAGGTACTTATGATAAAAATACCGCTTATAAGTAATAAAAAGTGGCCCGGCTTTTATTTACTCCTCCCTTGTCCTTAATTTCAATATTATTTTCTTCTTTATATTCAATTCTTGACAAATAAAATCCACAAGTTCCTGCGATCCTTCCAATACATTATTTCCTTTACTAAAATTATCTTTAGAAAACAAAGGTTGCGTATTTCTCCAGTTAAAACAAACCCTTTGTTCTTCATCGTCCGTCAAATCAAAATAGGAGCATGGAACGATATGATCAATGTGCCATATTTTACCATAATTATCCCATGACATACCTTCTTTAAATTGAGATTCAATAAAATCAATAAAATCTTTTCTTGAACAACCAACCAATCTAAGCATATTCCCACTATAAGTGGGACGATGGATCATTTTTCTAAGTAAATTATGTAACCTAAGGTTCATTCTCGCCTGCTCATTTTCATTCAATCTTTTTAAATTGTATTCACTCATATATTTTCTGCCAAATTCAGTCGATCGAAATTTGGCAGATTTTATCCTATTCTTCTCCCTATATTCTTCTGTATGAGACAGCTCTCTTTTCCTCTTGTTCACACAATCTTTACAAGAAAAATTTATCCCCAATCTTGTAGAATTATCCAAATGAAAACAATCTATCGGAAGTCTCTTCCCACATGTAGAACATACAAAAAATTCATTTCCGTTTTCGCCTATCTCTATTTCTTTTGTCTTTTTTGGATTTGCCAAATACTTATGATAATACTCATAACGTTTTTGTCTTGCTCTTTCTTTATATTCTGTATCATTTCTCCTTCGCTCATTTTGTCTTTCCCTGTTTGCTTGTCCTTTAAGCGTTTGTTGATACTTTCTTACAGATTCCACCCTTCTCTTTCTTTCTTCTTCTGTTAAATTTTTAGCAGACAAACATTCTTTACATCTACAAGTAAGTCCATCAGTAGCAGCACAATTCTTTTGAAAGTTCTCAATAGGAAGTTCTCTCTTACATTTAGAACAAATTTTTGTACCTTTGTCAAAATTAGCTTTCATAACCAAAACCAATTTAAGTTCAATTTATCGAAATCTGCCCATACATTGACTGCAATCTTTGTATGGGCATTTATTATTATACACAACAAAGGTAAGAACTTTAGATATAGCATCCTCAATTCTTACCTTTAAAATTAGTTAAAATATACTATAAAAATAGTAACTATCTTATTTTCAACACTTAATATTCGGCAGTTACCACGGGGTGGAGATACCTAATATTAACATTATAGGAAGCAACGCTTTGCTCTTGCAACTGCCAATTCTGATTCTCAATGAAACACGGAGTTAAAAGGGCAATCGTCTGTCCTGTCGGATCAACCTGTGTTACCATCTTGCGAGAATCATCAAAGTTCTGAACCAATTTCTTATAGATCATGATAGAAAAACCTTGTTCTGCGAATGTAAGAGTGTCCAGTACTTCCTGTAAAGTTCCCAAGCGATGAATCATTGCTTCTACCACCGGAGCTTTGAAAGACAAAAAGAACTGGTCCACAGTTGCGGAACATCTGTAAGATACAGGCGGAATTTCCTGAATAGGCAAACTACCCAATCCCTGTACGTCCACACGATTGATTTGTTCCTGTACAGTTATATTTCTGACAAAACCGGCTGTTTCGTTGCCGATCTTGATATATGCCATAGGTGCACTGAATGTCTGCATAATATCTATGTTTTAGAATTATTATCCACGAATTAAGAAACCAGTGAAGAACAACTTGTTGATTTCATTATTCACAACGATCTTGTAGGTTACGAACCAAGCATCTTCCTGTCTTGTAACAAGAACGTCTTTGAACGAAAGCAATAGGTTGTCCTGCGCTTCTGTCGCCACTCTCGATTGCAAATAAGCAACCGTCCAATCCTTTACTGCACCGGCAGACAGTGTATTTACGTTTACACCGTTTTCCTGTCCTAACAAATCAATAGAAGCGTTTACAACCAATTCCTTGTTGATTTGAGCTACGATACGCATAAATTGAATACTGTGGCTCTGACCATTGGAATTGAACAGCACTTTGTTGTCCTGTAAAGTATTCACGCCCTGCAATACGACAAAGTTGCTCGTATAGTCGTTGTAAACCGTCACAAGCATACCGGCATCCAAAGCCTTAGTTTTTTCCGTATCATTCAAAGTGTGTTTCAACTTATCGACACCGATTGTCTTGTTCGTGACAGGGATATAAGGCGGTTTTCCTGCCGTTCTACCCAAGATACAACACAAGTTATACATTACTCCCCACCAGCGTGTTTTGATACCTGTAATACCGGAAGTCATACCTGCACCACCATGTACCAACTGAACCAATTCGCTGTTGAACTCTTTCGCCAAATCAAGAGATTTAGAGAAATTAGCAGCATCATCATAACCTCCCACAAACAAGAAGTGGGTGTACTTAGCTTGGCTGTTCATGTGAGCAATGTACTGTTTCTGCAATGCGGAATCAGCATTTGTACCGAACTGATCCATAAGAGCAAAGCTATAGTCCAAACCTGTAATTGCTTCCATAACTTTCGCCATGTTGTCAGTATTGTAAGTTTCAGTACCGCCCTTTGCCAAGAAATAGGATTTACCAGCCAGTGCAGTAGTAACGTCACTCTCAGATACCGTTCCTTCTCCTTGTACTTCCGCGTTTTCTGTCAATACAAACAGGTTAGCAAAATTGGAATCGGATTTAGCCCATTCAAGCAAAGTTCCAATATTGTCAAATTCCGGTGACTGCAATACCAATGTAGGTGCTGCTTGATCTCCCGGCGTTTCTCCAATAGGATAACCATCTTCTGCGTATCCTGTGAAAGAACCGACATAGAATTTCATGATCCATTTTGCCGGATCGTCTACGCCTTTCACAATGGATACACCATAACCGGTAATCAAATTGCCAGCTTCAGAAAGTTTACCGTTTGCTCCCAAACCTTCATCCAGTGTCTTTACTTCAAACGTACCTCCTGCTGTAGTGGCAAAAGTGATAGTTGCAGAAGTAGTCTTAGCTGCCCTTACATACAAAAGTTGAGAAATACCTGTAGAAGCCGGGTTTGTGTAATCCGGTGTGAAAAGACCTTCTGCGATCTTCCAAAACATACCTCCCTTTACGAAAGAACGAAACTCGGCAAGAGTGTCAAACGTATAGACAGAATCCAATCCTTGAAAGTTTTCTCCATCTATACCAGAACCTCCACCCCAATTTGCACCATAAACCCCACTATCTATGATCAAGCAACGACCATAATCCAGTGTACGAGCTGGAGATGTTTCTCCGCTTTTTATAGTCGAATATGCCCCTGGCAACGTAATTTGTTTGTTACCAAAAATATACGATGTAGCCATAATTTATTGATTTTCAATTTGTTATCGAATTATTATTTGATTTTATTTAAAAACACATTCAAAAATTAAATCAAATAATTTGCCAAAAACTTCAAAACAATTATTTTAAGTAATTACAACAAAAATCTAATAATTAAATGTATTAATTAATTCTTACACATAAATCAAACTACCTCAAAGGTAATCATTTTTCAATCAACGAACTATCTGAACCCCACAATTTCTGATTCTACACCTGGAAGTCCGTCAATAGAAGTCGGGTCACCAAGAGCAATGCTATCCATTTGATTCACTTTCCCAAAGATGATCTTTCCGAGTAAAGACGTATCCACCAATCCCGGTACTATTTCTTCTGACGATAAATCAAGTCCGATAGAACGAATGAAAATAGGTGTCGGCATCAGATTGTTTTGCATCATAAGCTCCTTCATGGTAAACTCTATTTTAAGGAACTGTGAAGCTAAAGTATCCCAAGAGCCAAGTAGTAATGCGTACAGAATCTCTGACATCAGGATTGATTCATTCATGTTTACAGAAAAGCACATGATTTCCAATCCGTACTGTCTTGTGTCCCTGTACATAGGAACGCCACCCATAAAAGATTCTATTTTACCTATGGAATTGGCGATACCGCCTGTCTTTCCGGGTTCGCGAATAACGTATGCCGGTAATCCTGTTTTATCTTTCGGGTATTCCAAGACTACCTTTATGTTGTTCGGGTTTGTTTCCTTTCTTAGAAAGATATTTTTTGCCTGTTCATAGTAATTGAAAGAGCCATCCTGTGTATCTCCCAATACTTTGTATAAAAAAGAATCTTTTTCGTTTTCCTTGCTTTCGAAGTCCGTTTGTACGTATTCCAAACAGGCTTCCACTATCTTTTTTATTTTGACTATCTGTAGCATCGTTACATCGAGTTTAAAAATTGATCAATCACCTTGTCTGCAACAACATCTATTTTTGCTTGTTCAAGAGCTTTATCCATAAGTTTATATGGGACAATACCGCCATTCCACCAACTATTAGGATCAGAGTTTTCACTTACTCTTCTCCATGTAAAATAACCACTTCTCTTTTCTTTTTCAGTAGAAGCAATATTTACTTTAGTCAGCCCTTCATAAATAGATGCTTTATGCATATAAGCCGGTTTATTTACGCCCAACCTATTTATTGCTTTTCTTTGTCCTTTTTCAGAAAAACTTTCTGGTAAATTACCACTCCCCAATCTTCCTGTCTTCTGAACTGCATTGTAAATTTGTTGCGGCATTATAGAAGCAAACAATCCCGAATCTGCGACTGCCCCGGGTGTTGCGTGTCTAAATGGAATGTCTATATACCAGCCTCCATCTTGCGCTGTTTTCTTTTTTGGAGAATTTCTAAAGCCTTCTTTTTCGTCAAAAGGTGGCTGTCCTTCCTCTATCATCAAAGGAATAGAAGAAACTCTGTTTGTCAACCCGAATGTAACGGACAAAGGGGATTCTCTTTCGATGAAAACTCCCCTTTTATACTCGTTTCTTGTAATACGAAGTTCCCGATTTATCAGATTTTCCCACCTAAGCTGATATTCAGTTATAACGGCATCTATAATAGAAGAACCTAAAAACGTAGATTGATCCTGTGAAAGATCAAATTCTTCCACCAGATCACTTAAATCTATGTTGATAGGTACTACCATTACTCACTAACTTTCATTTGAATATTATCATTCAAAATAACTCCCGATCCATCAAAATTAGGCTTTTCAGACACAATCAAATGTGTTCTCCTTGCCACTGCTTGAATAGGAAGCCTTGTTCTTTCCAATTGTCCCGTTTCCTTGTTTTTCTTCCAAGAAGCCCGGACTTCATGGGGAAAGTCCAATACATGAAATTCCAATTGATGTTGATAATAAATACTTACAACCGGATTTAAAGACATATTAGCCGTCAAAATTACGCAATAAGGGTTCGCATCACTTATCTTGTAATCTGTCGGAGAAAGTTGTCTCAAAGGCTCTGTAGACGATTCAAACACATGTATGCTATAAATGCTTAACGGTTTATAAGTCGTGAATACAAAAGAGTTCTCTCCGTCCGTCCTTACAGGCAAATTTTCGCTAAAGTAAGAGAACTCTTTTAAAATTGTGATCCGGTCAAAATACCCTAAATTGGGCTTATCGACATCCGTTACCGTTATATTAATTGTTCCTATCAGCTCTTACGACCAACGCTTGTAACTGTTATCCCCGTTTATGCCGGTTATAAGAGCATGAGTGTTTGTAGGATTGATATAGAAATAGCCTGTCCCGAAACAATTCTGACAATCCACCAAAGGCGCGTCCGGTGCGTTGCAAGGACATCTTAATGCCTTTTCCAGTATCACCTCATATCCTTTCAAGTAAACGGCAGAATCAAACTCTGAACGTATAAATTCAGGACTTGCATTACTCAAAGGTGGAACCGGTGTTTGTAAAATACTCTTTGGCATCTCTTACCTCCTTACAATATCATAAGTCTAAATTCATCATACACGAGCTTTATTCGCCCTACAGTTTCCTCTATTTCTTTTTGATACTGTTTCAAGCGTGCCCCGTAACCTGCATTTTCAGCAGAAGCGGTAGAGTTGATAGATTGTCTTAATCCATCTATTTCCAAGTGCATAGAAGCTATACCGGGTAAACTGAATATCATATCTCCGGCAATATTAAGTGGGCCGAATGAAGCAAGTTTACCGACAAGATTGATCAGATCGACAGGCATTTTGTCCAAATCGAAACCGGTTATATATTGAATGTCCCAATAATCCGGTATGTTTGTAAACCGCTGGAAGCCTATCTGCGTTGTCATTCCGGTAAGGATAACATCTGCGTTCGCATTGACCGAATTTGCACCGGTAGGAACAACGCTCATTCTTCGTTTCCCTATCCCGTCCATATCCTTAGCACAAGTAAGCCAACCTTGTGGATAAATGATCTGCTCCATCTTATTGAGCATACCTGTAAGTGCAAGTGGAACTCTTACCGGGCAGTTAGTTTGAATGATAGGAAATTGTTGGAAATAATCTGCCCTGTAATAAGAATGTGTTTCCGATTCAACCAATTGTTTTACAAATTTAAGATTGAAATAATTCTCGATCTCTCTCTGAGCAGCACTCAAATAAGTTCTAAGCGATTCGTCAGAAAAAGAAGTCCCCGTACCGGCTTGTATAGTAATACCGTACAGGTAATTGTTCCACATCTCCGCAACGGAAATGACAGAACCCGTATTTTTCTTGTACTTTACTGTAAAAATCAGTTGTCCCGGCATAGCTTAAACGTCTTTTTTACTTTTTGGGTAACGCAATTATAGCATCAATCAGTTCGTCTTTCTGATCTTCTTCTTTGAATCTTCCGGCTTTCTGCTTGCTCATTCCGTTTTCAATAGCAAGTGCCTTCAAATCATCAAAAGTCATTTTAGACATATCTTCCTTTAAGGAAGCAATTTCTTCTTCGGTTGCTGTGTTTTCTCCGACGGCGTCTTCCACAATTTCCTTCGGCTGTCCGCCATTAGACAATCTTTCAACCTCTTTTTTCCACACATTCAAAGACTGTTCCAACTGTTCAATCTTTTTGTTCTTGTCTTTGATGATACCGTTCAAACGAGCAATTTCAAACTCATATTCTTCTTTCAGAACTTTAAGAGCTTCATCGGTATCTTTTTCAGCTTCCGTTTTTTCTTTTTCAAGTTTTTCCGCTTCTTCTTCCAAAGCAATACCGGGGAAACCTCCTGTTTTGATATATTCCCAAGTTTCGTCTTTTACTTCGGCTTTTCCATTTTCAAACACAACAAGTTCATCTGAAAATTGAATAGAAGTGTTTTTGTATATTGTTGATACGATCTTTTTCATACGAAATATAATTTATTAATAAATAAAATAGGGAAGGAAGACGTTGTAAAACCTTTCCTTCCCTTTATTGATTTGCCAAGACAACTGTCTTTAAGCACCCAAACCTTCGTCACCAATATTGATGATACGACAAACCTTAGCAGGCTGATACAAACACGGAGTACCGTAGTTCAAGATAGCAAATCTACGAGACGGTGCAGTGATAGCAAAGTCAAGTTTGCGAGTGTCACCGAACTGTAAGTATTCGTTGATCTGACTGTCGTTGTAGTAAATCAAAGCAGACTTCGTACCTGCAATGATACGGTTACGGTCACGTACTTTTGTTGCAGCAGCACCATCATACCCAGCAGCCAGCATAGAAGCCGGAATAGTGAAGATAGGATAGTATTCTGTCGTATCTGTCAAAGCAGTTACTTTCTTAGTACGGTAAACAACGTAGCAAGTAGGAGCATAAGCACCTCCAACTGGAGCTGTCCACTGCAAATCTACAGACTGATTAGCACCAACTGCCAAAACATTATCTGTTAATTTCAACGGAGCAGATTCGCCATAACGGTTCTTTGCTGTTACCAAGTAACCATAAGATCCGGCATGTAACACAAAATTAGTCTTTGCATCCACAACAACAGCAGACTTAGTGTCACCTGCAACAGGAACACCCGGAGCTTTCGGAGAAGTAGCTGTAGCAGAAGCCTTGATCGGACGACGAACGTCAAAGAACTTGTCTGTCTTAACGGCAACCTTACCGAACTGTGTCATGATGTCATTTACAGACTGTCCCATTGTTGCACCTACAACGCTGTTAGACATGCCAACAACAACGCGTTTTGATTCATGGAATTTCTTCACATAGTTGTTGAATACAACCGGTGCAGAAACGATACGGTCGATATAACCGTTGTAAACGTTTACAACACGATCAGCAGCATCTTCAACCAAAGCATCAGTCAAGATACCATTCTGTGCGTCAATTACAGCCTGTGAGCCATAATAAGCATCCAAAATCTGTTCTGTGCTCATACCTTCCGTAGAACCACGGTCAGTAGCAGCTACACCCATCATGTGCTGACGGAAGATGCCATCAAACTGTTCTGCGATACAAGTAGAATCAGCATCCGTCAAACGAGTGTCAATCAAAGTCAAAAGCAAAGTGGTCTTATTCTGTACTTCACGAGTGTACATGTTCATACCACCGGCAAGTTTAGCAAGCATAGCCGGATCAGTTACCTGTCCTGTAACGCCCATAAACTTAGAGATGACTGATTTACGGATGTATTGAGTATCGGTTTCTTCCGGTGTTTCACCTTCAAGATTGAAGATACCGATTTCTTCACCGTATTTGTACAACTGGTTGTACTGGTGAACCGTGTTTTCGATTCTCTGTTTCGGCATTTCATTATAAACAACCAACTGGTTCAAACGGTTAGCCAAAACTTTGATGTAAGCATCCAAAGATTCAACTTTCAGACCACCACCATTGTTAATCTGATCGTTATATTGCATACCGGTCTGTAAACCGGCTTCCATTGCTTTCAACACATCGGCAACATTGCCAGCACCACCAAAAGCAGCTAAATCATTATAGTTATACAAGTCCATTGTTCTATAGTATTTTATATTTATTCGATCGAATTACATCTTACTTCTGGAACTTGATATTGTACTTTTCGTACATGAATTTTGCCAAATCCTGTCCAATGGTTTCAGCCTGACTGTCTGCCAAGAAAATCAAAGCATCATCACCAATTGACTTTTCAAGTTCTTCACCGGCATTTTCAATAACCTTGTTGATAGCAGCCATTACCAAAGGGCGTTGTTTTGTAACAGAGAGAAGTGTCTTGCCATCTTCGTCCACTTCCGGTTTCATGGATTTCTCCAAAACAGCAGAAGTCTGCACTCCCTTAAAAGAAGGTGTCTGTGCGCCGAAAGATTCCAAAGACTTTTCAATGTTACCAAAACGTTCGTTCATGACTTCTGTCATGCCCTTAACGATATTAGCAGCCAAAGAAGCACCGAAAGCCTTCATGTCATCCATAGAGAAAGATTTCTCAACTTTGTCTTCTTTCTCTTTGATGTCCTCTTTCAAGTCCTTCTTGTCTTTTTTATCCTCTTTTTCGTCCTTCTTCAAATCGTCAATGTGCTTTTCATCATTGCCGATATTCTTGTCCTCCTTTTTTTCGGATTCTTTCATTTCGGCGACACTTTTCGATTTTTCAAAAGTTACATCTCCGTTTGCTACCATAGTAGCAATATCTTCTGCACTGAAACCAGAATTTTCAAGTGCCTTGTATAACGGATCATCTTTAAATTCTTTTACGTCTACCATAACATTATGTATAAAAATTATTGTCGAACTTTTTCTACGAATGTATCTAAAACACTTTTTTCAACCCTACCTTCTTGAACTGCACGATAAATCTCCCAAAAAGAATCAACATCAAAAGAATGTGATTTTTGAAAATTCACCTTGAAATTATTGTCAATCTGGACAAGTCCGTTTTCTGTACAATATTCAAAAAGAATAGTTGATTTTTGTATTTCCAATAAATCATTCACACTACCGCCCTTACTTTTTTCAATATCCAAATAGGTCTTAGTGTTGACCGGTGTCATTGTAAGAGCAATGTTTGTAATAAGAGCTTTTGTCACTCTTTTGGGATTTTTCTTATCCCGTTCCAACGCCTTACCTTCTACGCTCATACCCGGTTTTCTTGTCGAACCCGATTCTTGCATTTCAATTGCCTTATCCCAAAAAGCACGGGCTTCCGGCGACTTTTTCCACAATTTACCTTTTACAAAAAACTTATTGTCTTTCACATAGGCTTCAATAGGTTCACCAATCCAAAAACGACTTTTGTTAATAGGTGAACGTGTGGGCAAATGATCGAGGTTAAACAAACCGGATTTCAAAAATCTATCATATATAAACCCGGACGGCTCTAAGACTTCTTCTTCATCATCTTTTGAAGAATCGGAAGCGACACCGGAAAATACCATGTTTGCGTATGGAGATTGTTGCTCTGATACCGCGCTTTTGGCTTTCTCCAAATCCAAATCTACATATAATTTAAAACTATCAAACATTTTGATTGGTTGAAATTGAAACAAACGTATTTATAACACTCAAAAATACTGCAAAATTAGAATTAAATCACAATAACTCAATATTTTAACTTTTATTAATTATTATCGTAATTTATCTCCAAACTCCTTAATGCAATTGCAATCTATATTTAGACTGTTTGAGTGTTGCAAGAAAATCATCAATCCAGCTTACCTCGCCAATGTATTCATCCTTTTCAGCAAGTTCTTTTCTGAACTCAATCGTTTTGTCGAATATCATTTGGCAAATAGCAACCGGATCATCTTCTTTCACTTCGTCCCCTTGAATTTCTCCATCTTTAAATCGTCCAAATCCTGACTGCCCGGCTTCTGCAATCTTATCCTCAAATTCTGAAACTTCTTCTGAAAGCTCATCGAGGTAAACATGCTTGGAGTTGTCTTCCTCACCCCAATGAATGTTTTTAAGACGTGTTTTAGCACCTTCCAGAAAATTAAGATAAGTGTTGAAAATACCCTTATCAGTCTTTTTGGACTTTTCAATTTCTTCAATTTCTCTGTTTTCTGGGGACAATTCGTCTTCTGTCGATTTTCGAATGTTTTCTGTTTTAGTAACATTTTCAAGACGAAACTTGCCGTTCCATTTCCATTCCTGTTCCCCGTTTTCTTCTGTCTTAATAACAATGGAAAAAGGCTTACAAAGATTAGTCACCTTTTGAAGCGTACCTAAAAAATCAGCAAACTTATCTCCCTTTCCACCATCATTGTCAGAGAAATTTACATGAAACTCACCATAAGTATATTTGTTCGGTTCTTCTGCCACTTCAATTTCTTTTTCTTCATAGATAGTTCTCTTGAAAGTAATAGCCTTTTCAATACCTTCGCCTACACCATCCTCTGTACGAACAATATTTTTGGTTTCACCATCCAAAGATTCACGCTGCAATACATGTGCGTCTGCTGTATCCATAGTTTTTTCTACTTTCCAGTCTTCCGGCAATTCGTCTTCCAGATTAAGCTCCTTTGCCCGTTTCTTGATCCATTTCTTTACTTCTTCTTTCGACATAGAAGAACTACCGGACAAACGAATAGCATCTTTCAAATCCTGCCGATTGCGAATAGGATATTTGCCATTGGGCATTGCTTCACCTTTCTTTGCCAAATCCTTTCTTTCTTCATGCGTAAAAGAAGTTTTGTTTGCCGACTTTTCAAGTTTTTCAGGATTCTTTTCACAATAGGAGGTGAATATGTCCTTTGAAATTTTACCCTCTTTGAAAGATTTCATCACCAATTGAAATTCATCCGGCACTTCGATACCAAGAATACGCTTGATATTATTTTTCATATCAAAAATGAAATTATATTGGTCAAGTTCAGTGTGAGGATTGATCCATTCACTACCTGTTTCTTCTTCTCCGTCCACAAGAATGTTTGCTGGCGCGTCAGGGTCAATGTAGCACATGAAATAATGAATTTCAATGCCCTTTCTCTTTGGGATGTATTTGCCAACCGGCATCAAAAGTTCTTCCGACATGTCAATACCTGTTTCCTCAAACAGTTCTCTTTTTGCAGCTTGCAAAAAAGTTTCTCCCGGATCAACATGTCCGCCTGGAATGCACCAATCGTTTGAAACCGCACCCTTTTCTCCCACACGATTCAAAATAAGAAGTTTGTCACCTCTAAAAACAAGCACGTCCGCAAACTGAACTTTACCTTGTTTCGCCTTAAATAAATCGAAGTAAACAGATTTCTTGATCAAACCCTGTCTCCATAACTCACGACAGTTTTCAAGCTGGCGAATGTCTTTTGCCATTTCAGCAAATTCTTCGCCATTTTCCAACTTTGCAATGGATTTCTGGATAGAGCTTCTTCTTTTATATACGTCCATTAAATCCTTAGACTGTTGCTTCAAAAACTCATTAAAACAACTTTCTGCCTTTGCAACTGCATCAACATCTTCACTCCCTTTCAGTTCATCATACTGCGACTTCTGAATAGAATAAATTTCACCAAGTGAACTTATCTCTTGGCTTATCTCTTTTCCTTTTTTAAGAAGTCTTTTATATTCAGCTATTTTTTCATTTTGCGTCTGCAATCCGAGCAACGCTTTCAAATTTAAACCCACGTCATTAAAATTTAAAATTTTATTTATCAAATTGTCGCATCCGGTACACAGACATTATCTGCAAAATAGAAGTCCGGCTTGTCAAGTTCAAAGGTATAGAAATATTGCGAAACATTTGCAATAGGTATCTGTATAATATTGGTTACTTTACCTTTACATCCATTTTTAAGCATAAGAACGTCGCCCGGTTTTATCTTGTCTACTCTTTTTGTTTTGTTGTGACACAAAACATAGGAACCATCTACTACTCTATGCAAAGCATCTTCTCGATATCCCTTTTCAAGAGTTTCGTCTTCCGTAACATAGCATATATCAAAAACACGCGGAACGGAAGATAATTCAAACTGTGTAACCTTTGTTACCCTTCTATAGCCGGTAACAGTTTTTATCACATTCCCTACCTGAATATCCTTTATCCATTTTGAACTATCAGCAGTAGGAATGCTGATATAACCGGAATTAAAAATCGTTCTTTGTTTCATTACACTTCGAAATATTTTGTACCTACAGTTATTTTTACCTTTGATTTTCTCTGAACCCGCTTACTTTCATCTACTTTTTTAGGTTCAAATGACTGTGTTTTGTCATCCCATTCATATCCATCTGGAACATGTCTTAACATACACCTGCAAAAAGGGTGAATATTTGTTAAAACAGGCTTCCAGTCTTTTGACTTTTTACCTATGTTAGTACCGTTGGCAATCAATTCGGACAAATCAAAAATAACGGGCTTAGAGCCTGCACCAGCCGTTGTGTAAGCATTAAGGCACATCCGGCAAGCACCGGGAAACACTTCCTTATATACTTTTGCATGGATACCGTGCTCTTTCATGATCGTCTGCGCTATCCCTATCTGAAAGATGTTCTCCATTTCAGTGGCAACAATACGCCCCCAATCCCTATTCCATCCGTCCAACCTATGTCCCAATGAGCTAACAATGGATTGTACGGATTTCCTTTTCAGAACACCTTCCGTCAATTCTTCCCTAATAGCTGTTTCGACTTCCCTCTCCCGTTCTGCCACTGCTATTTTCATTTCTTCTTCTGAAATGGTAGAAGAAAGAGAATCTTTTATACGTGTTCCCATTCCTTTTATATAAGAATAAGAACGCATAGCCGCAGCATTATATTCCGCTTTTTCTCTTGAAGTAAGTTCCGGGTATTGTTCTTTTTCGACATATTGCCGAAGGTCATTGAAGTTAAGAAAAGATAACTGTGCAGGAGTAAGAATTGCTGCCAAACGCCCAAATATGAATGCTTGCCAATAAGGTGGTATTTTCAGAACTTCTGTCTTTAAATCAAAATCAAATCTTTTCAGCATATCTATATCTTCTTGAGAAAGATATTCCTTCCCCAACACATCGGCAATTACACGAGCAATACGATAATCGACAATGAAAAACAACTGCTGTATTTCTTCCGGTGTGAATAGCATAGACTACTTCGATTTTTGACTGACCATTTTCTTAGTCAAATCCATCAACATATTATTTATCTGTGTCGAAAAGATAACTTGCGCCATACCTTCATATCCTTCCTGTACTTTTGGGTAACGCATAGGATCAACATGATGATGTACATTTGACACTAAAGGCATCTTTTCGACCTTGATATTTTTGACATATCTTACATTCACGTTACTTTTCTCCCCAATTCTTTTCAATGTAAGACATTGCAGCACTCATGATAGGGTTGGAATCAAACGATTTCTGTGTATCTTCTTTGTCTTCTGACGCGATCTGTCGATCCACTTCTTCGTTCATCGCATCACCTCCGTACATAGCTTGCTGCATCTGATATTGTTTTTGAAGCTGGTAGGATTGATTCAAAATGGTATCAGTTTCTGGGTTGAATTTACGTCCAGAGTATTTTTCAAAAATATCTTCCAGACAAACCATACCGTTTTGAATTTTCTTAGCATCAATCTCAACCTGTCTTCCTTCATCTTCCGCATCTACACCTGTAAAGACAAACTCAAAATCTTCATCCAGTTCTGATACAAGATAATAATTGATCACCTCTTGTAAGAACACAAGAATAGGTTTCAAGCCTTTATCTTTTGAATGCTGCAAACGTTCCTTTTGTCCAGCTTGTCCAAAGATATTTGTTTGATCTTTGAATTGGAAGCCAAGCTCTGACGGATCAATACGATAAACCGCACAAGTCATAACAAGTAGGAATTTTACCCACTCGCTAAACTCCATATCCCGGTTGGTGTTTTTAGACAGATCAACCCATTGAAGGTCTAAACCGTTTATAATCGGCGTTCTATGTGAATTTTGAACCCCCACCATTGTCTGTTGCCATGCCTGCCTAAATTCGCTCAAAGAAGCCTGTGATATGTTTGGATTCTTAACATTGATAATTCCTTTAGGGTTAGACCCCTTAGAAAAATATGAACCATTATATTCAAATCCCCACAAAATCCATGTCATAACGCTGGACAATGTTTCCAGTTCAGATGTTCCATACCCGTTTTTATAGATGTTGGTCGATTTGTTTCGGATACCGATACCAAGCTCCCAAGGATAAAAAATAACGCTTTCATGCGTAACGGGATGCTGCATGATCTGACCTTGCCAGCACATACAATATTTCGGTAAGTATCCTTTGAATCGGTACTGTTCAAATTCTTCATGGAACTTCGGATCGATACTGTCAAGAAAACGTACCAAAGAAGCATCTACAGCACGATAACGAGCCAGATTCCATGATCTGTCCCTTACTATTTCAAAAGCAAGTTGATCAAGAGTAAGGCTATCAAACACAACCTTTCTCCCAAAGTCTTGAAATGTGTCAAACGATTCCCATTTGTCGTGAAAACCGCCTTCTTCCAAAAACTTTCTGATATAATTGATTTTTATCTGATCTTCCCTTGAGCGTTCTGCGCTTACCTTTTCAAAAGGATTCCGTTTTCTTCTGATAGTGTATCCTTCTTTCTGCTCATCAGTGCTGAAATGAAGAAAATTCTGAACCTGCTCAACACGAGTATTGACAACGGCCCGAACGACAAAGATGTCTCCCATTCTCCGAAGCACCTCAAAGGGCATAGAACCGTAAAAGTTAGGGTCTTTATAACCCCTGCCCGTATCGCTCGCTTCGTCTGGGTTAAAAAATACAGCCTTTACATCATCCTGTCTTTGGTTGATGTTCCCCATATAAAGGTTGGCTTTCACCAAATCCCCCAAGTTGTCAGACCGGGACATCTGTTGTAATTTAGATTGAAGTACAGTAGGAAGAGTTTTTTGCAATCCTACAATATCTTCCAAAGAAAGGCTGGTCAGACCCTTTAACAGGTCTGACTTTCCTTGATTTTTATTTTTGTCTCTTTTCCTACTCACGTCAATAAAAAATTAAGCGGAAGCGCCTGCTGCCTGTGATAGCGTAATTGTTATTTGCTTTGTTCCTTCCGATTGTTTTACAACTGCTGACCCTTCTCTTGCTGTACCAGTATTGACCGCTGCTACAACGGAATATTCGGTTGTTCCTTTCGAAAAACCTGTACCGGAAACTGTCGTAGTATAATTCACAGCCACAGGACTACCACTATTCTTTCCATTTACCGTCTTTTGTTTTGTAGAAGAAATAGAAAGAGTCTTTGTTTCACCCGTAGCAACAAATTCCACTCTTGAAGGGTTTGAAGTCAAATTATAAGTATAAGCAACGGTTGCTTTAGGTTGACTTAAATTAATCGTAATTGATTTTGCGCCCGACCCTTCTTGTGTCACAACAAGAGTTCCTGTTCTTCCGGTAGTCTCATTTGTATTTTCAGTGGCGGAAACAGTATAATTTGCTCCCGATTGAGTTTTCAAAGAGAAACCCGTACCGGTTACCTTTCCTGTAGTATTTACGGTAGTTGGAGAACCACTATTCTTACCGTTCAGCTTCTTTTGTCTGGTAGAAGTGATTGTGACCACTTGATCACCTGCCGTTGCAGCAAAAGTAAGAATTGTCTTATTGGCTGTGATCGTATTTTCATAAGTAATAACAGATGCAGCTTGACTTAAAGAAATGGTTGCTGTTTTTCCACTCTCATTCTGAATGATTGTAGCTGTACCAGTTCTTTGCTTGTCAGTAGGATTCTCTGTAGCAGAAATTTGACTTATTCCCGCATTACCCGAAAAACCTGTACCGGAAATTTTAATCTGAATAGCAACGGCTATGGGTTTCCCGTAAGGCGCACCGTCCCGATATTCCTGCTTGCTGGAAGTAACAACAAAATTCTTGCTTTCACCCGTATTAACGAAAGAAAGAGATTTTGTCTGCAATGTAAACGTATATTCCGTTCTATCAAGAACGTTTACATAATTGATCTTTTCTTCTTCCAGTCCTTCGGGATAGCCGATAAGACCCAATTCATTAGCAAGACACCATTCTATAAACTTACCGATATTATAGGTAATACCAGCTTTTATTACAATCCCTAAAGATTTGTAATAGTCTACATCACCTACCGTATTTTCAGTTACAAAAACATTCATCTGACCGTCTACACCATCTGTTATGACAGTCATTTGCTTGCTTAAATCTTTTGTTGTAAATAAAAGTCGAAGCATATCTTATGCGTTTTTAGCTACAACTTCAAATTTCTGCACTCCGGCATCTGCCATTACGACAAGGTTTAAATCTTCCTTAGCATCCAATCCCAAGTCTGCCAAAGTAAATTCCATAGGAGTGCGACCATTTACTTTTGATGTAAGCACTTTTCTATCACCTCTAATAACACCATACCTTCCTATAGAGTTATTGAGTTTTACCGAATTGGGAAAATAAATTTCAATTTCCTTTTCTGCCGGAACAGTAGTGTAAACAGACAGCACACAAACATTCTCATCGTTCCATTCTGCATTCACAGCGACAACCTCATTCAGTCCTTGCGGTTCGATTGTAAGAGTAAGCGCGTTGTTTTCTGCAAACGCAACCAACTCTTCATGCTGAACACTTTCTCCCACATTCCATTTCCAGCCTAAAGCAAGGAAAGCATCACTTCCTGCTTTTTCATCAGCAGAAGGATTGACAGAACCCGCAGGAACAACACCTCTTGGAGATTCAGTGATAAAAACTCTTTTTTGTTCACAAGAACCATCTGTAACGACAACTACGTCAATTTTCTTGTCTGTATCGATAAATCTATATAAACGCATATCTCAAAAAATTTTAGTTTCTATACTTCTAAATAGAAGGAGGGTTATTTCTTTCCTTCATTTTCAAAAATCCGTTCTCGTCAAAGTCCCTTAAATATTTTTTAATCCATGAAGGTACAAGATTGGGATTTATCTTACCTGAATTTTCCACAATAGAAACAGCCTCTCTTACAATAAGAGCTGTACACATCAAAGACCGAAACCAAGTGAATGTTTCTGTAGATTGCCCATTGATTGTATATCCACCCAATACATGTGCTACAATCAGCAAGCAAGCATATACAAAAAGTTTAGTAAAAATCATTCCAATTCCTTTAGAAGAAAAATCCTTCTGTTTCAAATGGAATACCCAACTAACAAGTGTATCTACTACAATTAAAACTACAAGGAATTTCAAAAACTCCCAATCTTTGAATATGTATTTTTCTATTAAATCCACAATAGGAGAAAGGGGAATAGCGACAAGCAATGGATAACAGAAGCTACCCAAATAAGCCTTTAAATAATGTACTCTTTGTTTTCTTCCCATCACTCAATAAGGCTTACTCTTTCTTGTCAGTTTTATCGGATTCTGATTTCTTCTTATATTCGGTATCTTTTTTATAAGGCATTCCCACAATTCCTTTTCGGCGGTTTGCTGGAGTGTCTTTATAGAAACCCAATTTGTTTTTTACAGGAAGTCCGGTTGCTCCGGCTTTTTCGATTGTTTCTTGGTCGGCATCCTTCCACTCAATCTGTGGTTCTCTATAATATACAACAGATTTGTTGAAGTTTTCGTCAACCACGACAACACGATTCAGAGACACAAAGTCTATAGCTCCATGTTCCATTTCAGTAGGATCAATACTTTTCACAACGTCAGAAGCAAAGTTTTTCACCTGTTCCAACGTATAAACCTCCCAGTCATTCTTTTCTGCAAGGCTTAAAAATTCGTTTATAGGAAATTCTTGTACACTCATGGACGTAATCATTTATAATTCAACATATACAAAAGTATAACTTTTTTCCTATAAAAGAACACTTTATAAAGAAAAACTTGTAAGCGATACTTTCTATGTTGGTGCGGCAACCGTACTCATATCGCTTACAAGTGCCGATCTCCCTCCGCACAGGGATCAAAGGTAACGGCAGAGCCTTTAAAAGTAGGAAGTGAATTTGTCTCGCCACTCTGCCCGCAGGACAATGTTACTTCAAAAGAAGCCTTTCTCACGAGAAACCATTATCTCACGACATCCTATAAGCCGCCATTTGCCCTACTTAGGGACTTATTCGTTAGGAACGATTCTTATAGGGGAGCCGGCATTTCCTGACTCGGTTCGTTTGTCATTAGAGACATTCGATCTAACACTTCCTTAATTTTGGGAAACACCCTAAAGTCATTTCCCATCAACCTCACATAGCCTTCAAAAAGAAGAAGGGAAGCTATCGCGAATCACTTCCCAAACTTCAACTTTTTAAGCTATCTCATCTCGACTGCAAACATACAACTTTTGTATTCAATAATTGCAATTTTTGATGTTAAATATTGTTACAAATTAATGTTTTTCAAATCAAAATAATCTATAAACTTGTCCCATAGCTCTTTATTCTCTTTATCTGGTTTAAAAGTTCCTTTCTGTATTCTTAAAATCAATCCTTTAAAATCTTCAACAGTTCTTTTGGATAAATACCAAGCCAATATCAATTTTGGCGTAAACTCCTTATACTTATTAAAGAACGACCCTTCTTTATATAATATCTCAATAACTTCAAGCAAACGCTTTGTTTGATGTGGATATTTAAATGGATAAGTAAGCATTTCTCTTACATTAGACATAGGGCATAGAATACAGCCTATTCTTTTTTTCTCCCTTATCATACAAATCACAATGTTTCGTTCCCATTTTATTTAAGAACTCCCAAACATTATCTTCCGTCCAAGAAAGAATAGGAGAAACAATAATCTTGTCTTTTCCACCTACACAAAATACCATTTGTTCCTTGTGTTCATCCCACTGATCAAAAGAAAGATTGTATTTTTTCTTGCTTGTTCCTATCTCACTTCTTTTCGCCCTTCTAACAGATTCCTCCGCTCTTATTCCAACCAAAGTAACCGTACCACCTCCTCCGCCTTCTTTTAAAACATCACAACAAAATCTGTGTGTTCTTGAAGGCAATTTCTTTTTCTTTAAAATAAGATCAAAGAAATTTATTTCCGGTATATGTCTTACAACGTCTGGATATTCTCTTTTTACGAAAGATACAACCGGTGCAGGATCAACGGTAGTCATATTCATGTGAGCTTCAAATTTTACCCCAGCCAACTTTGCTACATGATACAATGCTTGTGAATCTTTACCACCGCTAAAAGCAAGGTAAAAGCCTTTATCATAAAATCTCAAAGCAAATTCTTCACTCTTTCTTAATACAGAAACGGAATGTCTAACTTTATTAGACAAATCTTCCGAAAAGCCATATTGTTTTATCTTTTCTTCTATACCATACATATCAAATATCCTAATATCTATCCCACATGCAGAAGCTATCAGTAGGGATACCTCACGTTCCTTTTCCGACATCTTCCTGATAGAAGCCTTGTATCCTTCCGGGTTGCCGTTATAACTCTCTACGATCGCTTTCTTTTGTTCTTCTGAAACGTTATAGAAAGCCAATACGTTTTTCTTTTCTTCTTCCGTCATGGAAATTTGTTTTTGATGTTAGGTAATTTGTTTGCCATGATTTTACGCAGCTTTATAAAGTTTTCGATAATAATTTCTGACAATAGGTTGTGGTACTCGTTTTCTGTAAGTAAGTGGACGTTTGTCAAATATAAGAGATTTTAAAAAGTCGGCAGTAACTTCCTTCTTTTCCTGTAAATAAGACCTTATTCTACTCGCAAGACTGCATAATCGCTCATATTCTTTGTTACTATCATTCATAAAATTTTCTGCATAGCAATCATACTGTTTTGTTCTACGCTGTGCTGAAACGAGATAACGATAAGTTTCAAGAGGAAAACGCTTTTTTAAAACAGAATCCCCTGCACTTTTCGTGTACATAACAATTTTCTTCATAATAATAGCATTCCATTTACGCATAGGAGGAAGGTTAATTTGAAAATTCCAACAACCTTTTATTTTACGAGACTGTTCTTCTTTTTCTGTACGCTCTCTGTAAAAATCTTTACCAAAATAGAGCTTCAATTTTTTCATACTGTACTTGACTTGCTCAACCGACCACCCCAAATCTTCTGCCATTGATTTTTGGCTTAAATACAAAGATGGTTTCCACTTAATAGAAGGATTTTCTTTTTTTGCTACTTCCCAATTATGATAAAAAATCTGTCTATTGTTTTCCAAATATATCAAAAGAGTTCTTTCTTTCAAACCAAGTCTTAACTCACTATTCTTAAAATTTTGAGTGTATTTAAATGCTTTGATAGGGCGTAAAAGACATGCTGGTATATTAAACATATCTTCATAAATAACCCTATTTTCTATTTCAAAATGGTAGGTTTTTATTGTTTTGCTGGGTTTCCAAGGGAAATAAGAGTCTTTTTTAATAATTTTCCTTGAAACTATTTTGATTTGAGGTGTATTATCTTCCAATATCTTTAAAGCAACTTTACGAGAAACATTTCCAAAAGTTTCTCTCAAAAAGTCTATAATATCTTCTTTAGAGGAGAAAGAAAGTTTTTCAAGACTGCCATGTTTTCCTTGTTTCCACATTTTTTCTTTTGCTTCGGATATTTCTTCTTCCATAAAACCTTGTTGTACAAGTTCTACTTCTTTCTTCAAAATATCCAATTTAATAGAGGATTTTCTTTTACGGAAGGCTGCTTGTTCTAAGTCAGACCTTAATAAGTAATTTGTTGTATAACGACTGTTCATACAAAAAAACTTTTAATAAATATTGAATTATTATTATATGTTGTCTCACACCGCAAAAATAATAACAAAAAAGCGACAAACAAACTTTTACATAAAAAAAAGAGGAATGTTTCCCAACATTCCTTCATTCATTTAAAAGTTTTTATATGAACTTTATCTTACGATCTTTATTAGAGCGTAAACTACATCAAAACGTAGATTACGCCACAAAAGTACAAATAAAAACTGACAAAAGCAAGAAACAGCGCGGAAAATGTACCACAAGGCGCACCGCCACAGCATCCGTCTCTCGCGCGCCCGTAGGGTCTCCTCCCCACCCTCCATCCCTAAGTCTTGTTTTCTAATTTTCCTTTCACGTACACATGCGTGTATTTTTCCTCTTTTTCTTTAATAGGAGTATTCCTATTTTACCTTTCCCTTATTCATCTTTTCTTTCTTAATAGGAAATACTTCTACCAAAAATATTTGGGAAGTGAATCGGAAAAATCCGAAAGAATGAGGGAATACTCCTATTCCCGAATTTTCGATTTTTCCTTCAATCATTGATATACTTTATGTATATTGTAATGATATGTATATACGATAGTATATATATATTCTTGTAGGGAGAAAGGGAAAATTTATTTTCCAATGACCGAACAAAGTGAGGGAATGCCATTTCCCCTACAAAGCCGCCCCGAAGGGGTAGGCAGCATGATGGAAAGGGTTGTTAAAGAAAATGGGTAGCAAATCAAATGACTGCTACCCATCCATCGAATAGTAAAATAAGAATTGAAGAAACTTTGTTGAGGCTTTGGTATAGATTATGATTTTAACACACTATGTCAGTTTTTGAAAATTTGGGTAGGAAGGTATTTCACAATAGTTCCTACCCGTCAGTTTGAAATCTTTTACTTGTTTTTGTCCTGAACATTTTCGTTTTCCACTCTTTTGTCCAAAGGTAGTAAAGATTCTACAAATGATTTGTCGAATTTGATAATTCCTTTTTCTTTTTGTTCTTCTATGTATCGTATCTTTTCTTCGTCTGTTACTTCCACAAGACCGGGAAAAGGATTTTGATCCCTGCCATATTCTCTTTTCATTCGTCTGGCAGCTCTCCAATTAGGATCACGTAGAATACCATCACCTATTCTTAATAGGAATCTCTTTCCTGGAGCAAACCCTACCATCAATAAATCTTCATTTGATCTGTTTTGTTTTTTGGGAATGACTTCCACATCCATACCTCGCAGAAAGAAGTTCGACAAGAACGCTTTCATCACATCTCCATCCCATTCGTAATATAAATACAAAAGCCTTCTTCTTTTGCTTATAAAGTATTTCACTTTTCTTTCCATATTCCTATTTCTTTTTCTGTTTGTTCATGTCGTAATAGTTGATAAAGATAATGTTAAATCCAATTGCTCCGTTTTGTTTCATTTCAATTGAACTGAATCCACCGTCCCAAATAAGGGCAATAAGTTTGTAATCTGGTTTATCTACAACCTCGGATATCCCTTCTTTCTTTAACTTTTTCTTTTCTTTCAGATAATCCAGAATCCCATCTATAAAGGTTTTTGTATCTTCCATATCATAAATATCGAACTTTGCTTCGAGACTTGTATAAGGAACTATCCCTGATTTTTCATCAAAAACCTCGTTTACACTTAATTTATAACCTGTATTGAGGCTATATTTTATAGCTTTTCCTCCAGTCTCTATAGCAACCTTTTCGCTGTAGGCTTCTTTTGGAATGAGTTTATCAGCTTCTTCAACCAAAAAATCTTTAGAAGAAGCATCCAATATTTTAAATTGAATATCCATAATTTGATAGATGTTCAATTCTTTGGAGGTTTCTTGCTCTTTGGTAATTTCTGATTCTTTAGAGGCTTCCTGCTTGCATCCACACGTCGAAATAAGTGTAAATAATACACTGATAAAAATTACTCTTTTCATACTATTTTGTTGTTTTAAGAATTTCACGTTTGATGTTATTGTTTGTATCCTTTGCCAAAGGAACCGCTATCAGGATTGAGAAAATCCAAAATCCGGTAAACCAAAGTAGGCGTTCAACGCAGTTCACCAAATCGACCTTAAATAAGGCGATTATAGCACCTAAAATATTATACAGGGTACAAATGGTCAGGATGGATGCGATAATAGGTTTACCGGTATAATAAAGCCCAAATCCACCCCACATACAGGTCATGATAAAAGCCCTGAATGGCTTTTTCTTTCTCGCTTCATAAAGCAACGCTTGTCTTTCCGTCATCTTTACTTCCATATCTTCTATTAGTTTTTGATTGTATAATTGATCTTTGTGTTTTCTTCTGTACAAGATTGTGTCCAGAGTGAAGGGATTTCTATTTCCGTTTCATCTTCTGTCATCATTAAATCTGCTTCAGATTCTTTACCAGCAACGAAAAACGTTCCACTTTCTGTAAAGGTAAATTCTTCATAATCATCTTTACCGAAAAATACTTTTGCCAAAATAGGATAGTTGTTGTTGCTCGGATTTTCAAAAGAAATGATTTCCACTCTCCTACCATTTCTTGTGCAGACGGGTTTGCCTACTTTTGCTTCTTCTAAATTGAAAGGTTTCATGATTGTTATTTTTATTGTTGTTACTTGATTGTGCTGCAAAAGTAATATCGTTTTTGTACAAAATGCAGTCTATGGAGTTAAATTACTTTAAAATGTAACATTTTAGTGTTACACTCTCGTTAATGGAAACAAAAACTCCCGTCCCTCAATAAAGAAGAACGGGAGAAAACATGAAAGAATTGATTGTCTAAGCAAGCGATTGGATCAACTTCAAGTAACATGACAAAGTTAGGAATTTGACGGGTGATTCCAACGAATTTTCGTCAAATTCATAGTCATTCAGCCATTTTTCCAATGCTTTTATGTCAATATATTGCCATTTTTCCTGTTTTAGACACTCTGCAAGTGCAGGAAAAGCATATTCTTTATCTTCATTAAACTTTTTGCACACTCTTTTGAGATAATTTTTCCTACCGGCATACCAAACATCACCCGAAGATGACATACAGTAATAGGAATTGTCCTTTCTTTTTACTCCAAACCGTGTCACGATAGGGAAATACACCCTATCAGCAAGGAAAATGAAAGGAATGTACCAGACACCGTACAAAAAGGTCATAAATCCGTTCAATTTCGCTTCCGGTACAAACTTTTTGAGGGTTTTTCTGAATCCGTAAGCAAAATACCAATTGTTCGCACCTCTTTTTACCTTTACAGTGTATTTCAAATGATTGTTCCTATCCTCTACTCTGTCCCAAGGTTTCAGCTTTTCTGTATTCATGGATGGAAGGTAAGTCCAAAAATGCTTTAGCGCACTGAAATAGGGATTGTAAATGGTGTGTCCATGATCGGAAACATAGGAAAGAATATCATGCAGTATTTCTTTTGCCAGATTTCCTATTTCTTGTCCTTTAAAAACGTCTATTAAAAGAGAAAGAGAGGGCAACAAGTTCCAAATCTGATCTTGTGATACGAAAGGGGAAAAGCATGGATCTTCGTTTTCAAGTTCAATCCCATTGGAATAACCGCTTTCTATTTTTATGGCATCAAAAAGACCACAGGAAGAGGATGAAATATCGTCTCGAAGGAAAAACCCTTTTTCGCGTACAAAATACACTTTTGGATTCTTCATCTTTTCATCCTCGTAGGCACTCGTTGACAACCTCTGGAGGGATTTCAAGCACCAGAGTATTTTGTTGTTGCAAGTCTTGTCTCCCAGTAACGATTCCATCAAAAGGTAGTGAAGGTATTCCGCCATGTTGATAGTTCCATCACCCCAATATAGGATTTTTAGTCCTGTGTTCGGACTTTTCACTCTTTTGCTGGCAGGGATATTCGTTCCTCTGCAAGTAGTTTCTTCTGTAGCGACAATAAAGTCTTTAAAGAAGATGTCTTTTAGCTTTGAATATTTTTCTTCGATTGTCATAAGCTGTATATATTCAATGTAGGTGATTTATAAAAATGGCGCGGAAGTTCTTGCCCACCGCGCCCAAAACACAAAGTATGAAGAAGATTACGCCGATTTCTTTTTAGTGAATAACCCAAACAACCATTCAATAAGTCCAGTGTCCCAAAATCCGTTACTGGCTAATCCGGCTCCAAATCCCCATAATAATGCTTGCCACCAATCCAATCCTTCAAACATACCTAAATGGAATCCCCAAGCGAACATACCAAGTCCGATACCGATTACCCAAGAAATAATCCGCTGAACCCATTCTGACGGCTCTGTCTTGAAAAGTTTCTTAATGAACTCTGTTACAACAGTTGTAACACCTACCACACCTGCGAAAGTTGCAAAGTTTGCTGCATAGTCAACTGTTTCTTCCGGTAATTCTCCTTGTGCAAAAATACAAGTGATGCAGGAGAACAAAATTGCCAATGTCAATAAAATCTTACTCATGATAAAATATATTTTGAGTTATATAACTGCCTCAAAGATAAAATAAAAGGGACACTTTCACAAGCATCCCTTCCGATTACTGTTTATCGCCAATGATAAAGTATTAAATCATTCAATTGTCAATTCTTTTTCACCCCCAGCTTAGCCCTGTAAGCCTGTCGAAGATTTTCCACTACGATTTCCAAAGCATTTACATTCATGCTTTCGATGATTTTCACTCCCGGTATGTTCGTTCTCCAGATAGCGTTTCCATTATCATCAATAGTCTGTTCTATTGTTGCATCTGGGTAAATCTTTTGCAGTTTTACCTTAGCTGCTTCCAGTCTTTCTTGATATGTTGCCATAGCTATACTTTTTGTTTTCAAAAGTAAGTCCTCTCCTATTCAAAAGCAAATACTTTAACAAATGTTAATAGTGTTGTAACATTATACTGTTACATATATCTTTGCACCAACATGAGAAAAGATAGGAAAATAGAAAGCAGGGCAGTCAAATCGATAATGATATACCTTGTAGTAGATGGTTTAGCAAAGGTATGCGTGTCCGACAACGAGATAATCATTGTTCCTATCGCAGTCATTTTGATTGGTGTAATTTTGACACTAAAAATTTTTGATTGAATTTCGATAAAAATGTAACATTTTATTTTGTCATGTAACATTAAAGTGTTACATTTGCGACAGAATAGAGAAAACAATTTTAAGTTTAATGCAGAAAAATGGATTGAAAATCAAAGAGATTATGCAAGAAAAAGGTATTTCTGTAACCCAGATGTCAGAAAAATTGGGAGTAACAAGACAGTCTCTTTATAGATGTCTGAATGGAAATCCTACTATGAACCGGTTAAAAGAAATAGCTGAAATTCTTAATGTTTCTCCAAAAGACTTATTCCAAGATGAGAAGAAGGATTGATTTATTAATTGCAACAAACAAAATAAAAACTAAAAAAGTATGGAAACAAAATTTAAAGAAGGCGATATTGTACGGATCAAAAGTCTTGATTGGTACAATAATAACAAAGACAAAAATGGAAATGTAGTTGTGACCGGCTATAGTTGTTCATTCACAAAGGCATTAAGTGAATTTTGTGGCAAATGCTTAGTTATTGAAAAAGTAGAGGATACAGGAGGTATCTATTTAAACGATCTTCCTTATGTATTTTACGAATGGATGTTTGAACCGGGAAAATATGAATTAAAATCTTTGGATATAACCAAAAATTCTGTTGCAACCAACAATCCTTTTGTTTTCAATGCTGCAAAGAAACCTATTTCTGTTTGTGGTGTAATTTCAGTACCTTTATATATCGCAGTAAAGGTTCAGGAAACACCAAAATTCCAGCCTTTTCAAAAAGTGCTTGCAAAAGATTCTGAGAAAGGGATATTTGATACTTGGCATTGTTGTTTGTTTTCTCATACTTCAAAAGAAGGCAAATATTTTACCTCTTCCGGTATGTGGGATGAATGTATTCCCTTTGAAGGAAACGAGCATTTGGTAGGAACGAAAGACGATCCTAAAGAACGATAACCCAGCGTTTCCATATATTTTTTAAGTTCCTCGGTGGGATAGTTTATCATCTTCCCGTAAAGATTGGCTCCCGCCGGGTTTTATCTCATTTTTTAACTGTGTCGCAATGGCTTATTTTATCTTACAAAATAGAAGACTACCCAAACAAGCTGTTTCTTGTTTTAAATTCCAAGAAGGAACAGCAAATACTTCACCCTATCTTTCTATAAAGATCAGAGGGAAAGAAGAAATTATCCCCTTCAAAGACAATAAAGAAATAGTCCCGGTTAAAGAACGTTTGACAGCAACATTTCCGGATTTTGTAAAGGTAGGGAACAGTTATATCAAAAAGACTATGTTCCGAGAATACAAACCTGTTTCCCGTCCTGATGAAAATGTGTGCTATATCCTATTCAAAACTTCTTTTGGCAGTATAAAAGTTAGATTCAATAATGAAGAAGATTTGAAAAAGGAGCTTGCTTCTATGGATCAACTTTTTGATGTAGAATAATCTAATCATCTCAAAAACAATAAAATATGGAAGCAAAAGATAGAACAAAAACAGAAGTCTCTATTGAGCTAAGGGAAGTTCAAAGAGAAATCAGTAAAGCAAGAAGTACAAGGAATTGGGCAAAAATTTCTTTTCTGAATCAAAAAAGAATACGCCTGCAAGAAGAACTGGATTATCTGAAATCTAAAGACAAATTCTATTATCAAGAACAAAATTTAGAAAAATCACTTGTTTCTTGGGCAGCAAAGACACTCAATCTTTCTCTCAATATGGCTGATTTGTCTGTATATTATCTGGACTTGTATTTGCTTCATTTTAAAGAAAGAGGCTTTGTTCCTACCGATGAATGGAAAACTAAAGAAAAAGCATTTCATGAAGCTGCAAAAGAACTTGCAGAATATATGCGGTATTTCTTTAAAGGAAAATCCTCTGACGATAATTCAGAAAGCATGTCGGAACTTATGGATTTGATTGAAAGAGATTACTATACGGATAGAGAAAAAGTTCATCACAAACAATATGAAGAAAAGTTATGATAGACTGGAGTAAATTTTTGGGAAGATGCGGGATTGCGTTGTTATTCATATCGCTACCTGCAATTGGTTTTAAACTTTATTTTGGGTTGGAATGATCGTTCTTGCTATTGAAATGATTGTCGTAGCTGTTATAGTAGATGAAAATTGTTAAAGTAACTGAACATCATGGACAAATTATATTTTAAAACACGAAAAGAAGAAATTCAATCTAAGATTGATAGTTGTAAGAAAGAAATGAAAGAATTAGAGAATGAATACATAGTCTCTAATCAAAAATTCCCTATTGGGAGTAAAGTTTGTTTGACTATTCCCGCTTATGAACTCCGAGGTCTCGGTATTAATAGAATAAGAATAGTTCCAGAAGAAAAGAAATTTGCTTATGTAACTGGATATGAAATTGTGGCAAATGAAGTTGTTCCTATTCTTATGAAAGCAAAGAAGGATGGAACAATATCTAAATTAAGAGAACATATGTCATTCAGACAAGCAATAATTGAATTAGCAGAATAGATATGAAAAGAAAAGATATAACAAAAGCATCTTCTGTCTTTAAAAAGACAGAGCAAGAACGAATAGGGTACTTTCATAATGGCATAAGCCTAAGCAGTGTTGCGGTTGCTTTTAGAGAGGGTGTTGATTGGTTTATAGATTCTGTAAAGAATACGCTCTTACTTTGGATGCAGCAAAAGAATTGTCTATGGTAGAAGGAAATGAGAAAGGGAAACAAGCCCGGAAATATTTTATTGCTTGCGAAAAGAAATTGAAAGGGGAAAATCCGTCTTATCTGATTGCCGATCCAATCAAACGTGCAGAAAAATGGATTCAAGAAGAAAAAGAAAGGCAGTCTCTAAAAGAACAGACAAAACAGCTTGCAGAAGAAAACAAAAACTTGGAGAACCAAATAGAAGAAGACTTGCCCAAAGTGATTTTTGTTGTCTGAAAGTAGGAAATCCCTCCTATTTTGTAAGAATAAACTATTACATTTTAGCTTGTTTTTGAACTTTTGTTTGTATCATTTTAATAGGAACAGTCTTTGTTTACTTTACAAATAGTCAAAATTCAAAAATAGCCGAAAAATAGGGTGAGTAAGACCTATCAAAAATCACATAAGTCTGAAAATCAAGAATTTAAAATTTTCCAATTTTGTCCAACCCCTTATATCGAAAAAAGTTTTGAAAACCCGATTTTCCTACTTTCATTTTGATAGAAAAATCAATTGTTTCTATATCATTTTGTCAAAATAGGAAGATTTTATGAATTGAGCAAAGCGATTGTCCCTCGGAAGGGATGAAGAATCCGCAAGGATTCCCCTTCCGAAAGAAAATAGGATAGACCAACCCACCAAAAATCGCCAATAGAAGTCCAAATCCATATTCTCGTACATACCAACAAAGAAAAACAGGAAAGTCAAACCCATAGGAAAGAAAAGAAATACCCTACCCCTTTCTCAATAAAAAAAAACCAGCTAAAAAGAAAAAAAGAAAGGAAGCCTCATATAAAAGAGATTTTCAAAATTTCTATATATGAGGGTAGCATAACTGAACATGTTATCTATTGTATAGGAGAATAAATACCCTCCCTGTCATACTTCTTTTTTTGATAATATTTATAATTGATTGAAATTTAAATAGATAAATAAAAGTATGTCTGTAAAATTTTTGCCAAATGGAATGTAATTAGGAATTTTGTCCACTGTCATGTTAGACACGCAGGCTTTATATGGAGATTCCTTAAACAGTCCCTAAAGATACCCTACTAAAACAAAATACCCCGGATTACCTGCTTTTTCCGCTTATTTCTGGTACTTTCTTTTCAAAATGATACACCAATACCACCCAAAAGGAAATAAAGCCTTAAAAACGATTATTTGAGGTCATAGGATCAGAGCATAGGAACCGGAAAAGGACAACAACCGCTACCTTTACACATGAATGTAGTGTACATCTCCATGTAATAGGGTAGCGGTAACGAAAGCTACAGCCCTACACAAAGAAAAATTTCTTATATATGATATATCATATATAAGAAAAATGAAGAAATAAAGGAAATAACAAGGCAATAAAGGATAACGACACACGAAGGGTTGCACCCTATCAACGTAACAATAGAAGCTATTTGTGTCAAATTTGAAAGACTTTGAGGTTTTACAGGTGAAAATAGGTGCATTCCGGTATTAGTATAGCTCTCAAAATTGGGTCGTATATGGTGCGTTGCAGCACCGTAGACCCAATTTTAAAAACAATAGATATATTATCTCGTGAAGAAAGAAGGTAGTATTTAGAAGGCTAAAAAAATAGGGACAGAAAACAATCAACAACTATAAGAATAAAGGTGAAAAAAGTATCTTTCAAACAAAACATCAAACACTTCGGAAACCGTTTGAATAGAGGGAAGGATAGGAATGAAGGTGATAAGAAGGGAAATAGTTTTGTGTGGGGTAGTGACTGGCGCGGCGGGATAATCATACAAGCATCTCTTCAAACAAAAAGTCCAAAGTCAATTATGTTTCCCTTTTACGCTTGCATAGTAAAATGTTTTTATTCTGTTATTACATACGTTACAAAACTTTTTTCTATATAGCATACATTACACATACATATAACATTCAACTTCTTTCCTATTTTCTTTTTTGATAAAATAGGGATCACTTCTATTATGCTGTACAGCTATCTTTCTTATTCTTTTTTCTTTTATTTTGATAGGTATTTGTATAATTTGTTGATATTCAAATAATTGTGTGTCATGCTATTTAGATTCATTCTAAATAAGGTTTTATTTGTTGGTACGGGTTATTCCTATTTGTTTTAAAATTGAGGTTCCGCCCGCGCCGGCGCGCTTTCGCTTCGCCTCAATTTTGATATAAGTAACAAACAAAACAAAGAAAAATCATCAAATTAACCTTTCTTAACTATAAAACCTTTGGTATGTAACATTAAAGTGTTACATTTGTATCAAAGAAAACAAGTAATAATAACTAATTAAACAACAAAGTCATGAAAGCAACAAGAATTAGCGCAAAGCAAGAACAAGAATTATTTAACAACGAAGAAGAAAGATTTAATGATCAGCCGGCAATAACGGATAATGGCGACAGCAAAGAAACTTCTATTTTATTTGAAGGTAAAGCAATAAAAATTAAATGTTTGCTTTCAAATACGAAGGCTTGCAAATGGGATAAAAAATACCCGGAAAATCATAACCACTACATTATAACAGCGAGCTGTGAGGGCAAAAGATTATCTTTTGATTGGTTTGATAGCTTCCAAAATTTTAAAATTGATAATATAGATAAAAGTAGGGAGGATATAATAGAGATGTTTTATTCATTTTTGCAAGATATTCTTTATAAAAATGAATATTCGGACAAAAACGACTTTTACAAAGGAGATGGGAATACGCCTGCTTTGTGGAATACCTTATGCAAGCAAGAAAATAAATATAATAGAGTGTTTGAAGGCATTGATATTTACGAACTTGCAAACAATTTGCGAGAAACATTTGATTTTTAAGGATTTAAAGCGATAAGGATATGAAAACAAAGTATATTTATAAGGGTGAAGAAATTTTACACAGTACGTTTATTTCTTTATGTCGAAAAATTGGTGTAAATGGTGGGAGAAAATTTACTACTTTGGAGAAATTGCAGCAAGAAGCAAACAAAGGAAACGAAAAAGCGATTGAACTATTATCAAATTTGCAAATACAATGAAACGCGTATACAAGTGGATAGTTGGCGGGTTGGAGTTTTCCAGTCTTCAAAAAGCAAAACAATTTTGTAGGGAAAGTAAAACAGGTGCAACTGGTATTTATGGAATTGATAGGAACGGGAATAGTATAACATTTACACCTATTGAAAATACAAAGCGCGGTATCTCCTTTGGAAAGTCCTATAAAATAAATGTAAATAATACACTTTAATAAACAGTAAAACAATAAAGTTATGAACACGAAAGCTATACAAGTAATATTAGAGGCATTGAAAATGGTATTTATTTCTTTCGTTATCACTCTTATTATTCTATTTATAGACGAAAAGAATTTTTTGCATGTTATCTTATCTGTTCCTATTGTTTTAGTTTTACTTTATATTTTGGTTGAAAAATCATTTATAAGTAACAAACAAAACAAAGAAAAATCATCAAATTAACCTTTCTTAACTATAAAACCTTTGGTATGTAACATTAAAGTGTTACATTTGTATCAAAGAAAAGAACTAATAATAACATAAACAAATAAAGATCATGAGAACAAAAGAACAAATTTTTGAATTTATTGCTACAGAACTGAAAAATAATAATACTGTTATTATAGCAACTTTGGGAAATGGAGGCTGTGGTTTAACCCTATTACAGGGTGATTGTGCAGAATTTATTGAGGAGCTTAAGACCTATTCTTTTGACGGAAAAATGAAAGGCTGCTTGGATATAGTCGAAAGCGAATATGTAGAAGCAACAAGCGAAATATATCAGTTTTCCAGGAACGACGGGTACAAAGTACAAATTTTAACTTATTAATAAAGCAACTAACTAAACTAATTAAACAAGGTGCGCAAACCTTGACAAAACGCAATAAAGCTATGACAACTACAGTAAATAACAACGAAAACAAGGTAACTATAAATCGTATTGGTTTCTCTGGATTATTTTCTAAGTTCTTTAAAAAGGACACACAAGTATATGATTATCTTTTTGAAGGCGGTAAATGTTATTCCTTTGCCTACTATATTGGGTTAAATGATGATTGCAAAAACGGACATTTAACCTTTAGTTTTACCGGCGAAATTAAGGTTAAAAAAAGAAATGGAAGGTTTTACACTTATATAAGTGGCGCGATTGCTGATGCAATTGCCTATTTTAAACCGGAACTTGAAAAATTTAATCGGTTACATGGTTTTAATCATTTGGGACAACCAATGTTTATAGATGACATTCGCTTTCATATCAATGAAGGCAAAACAAATGAACAAATAGCGGAAATGTATAATATTTCTAATTTGGAAGCTATCGAAATATTACGTAACGCTTCAGACAACAAAGATTTATTTCACTACCTTGTGTTCCGTTTGGGTGTCGCTGAAACCTGGGAAAAACAAGCGAAAGAAGTTATCCGGGAAATGGAAGCAAAAACGGGCTTAACTTTGAAAATTGAAAATAAGGATAAATTTTACAAGCAATTTGACGCAGAAAAGTGTAACGACATGGCCTATTTGTTTAAACATGGTTACGCGACAAAAGAAATGAAACAAGCGCGTGAAGAAACTACAAGAACAAAGAAACGGTTAGAAGAACTTGCAGAGATTGAAAAAGACTTTGAAGACTTTCGGGTATCGTTTGAAGGGTACGACAATAGAGAGTTATACGAATATCTATAAAATATAAACAATTTAATAACAATAACATAAACTAATAGGAGATAATAAAAATGAAAGCAACTAACAACAACATAGATACTTTATTCATGGAAATTTTCGTTGAATTATTGACAATTGCAAAAGTATATTTTCAGGAACTTTTTAAGAACGAGAAGCCGGGCGTATATACACTAAAGGACATCTATAATTATATCGCAAACTGTGATAACCTCGAAACAAAACAAGGGAAAGTAGAAAGATTAACAAAAAGAGAAAAAGAACAAGCGATAAAATACTACACAAAAAGCCCTTACTATTCAAATATCGATCCTATTCTAGAAAACAGCGTGCTATACTTGTGCAAAGTTTCGAACAATATTGTTTCTATTGAAAAAGGTAATTTCAAATGTAGTTTTGACGTGATTAAAGTATTTGAATATCTGGAAAGATTCAAACAGTTGTCGGGTGCAAAAGAAAGATTAGAATTTGTCAAAGAAGAAACCGGAACCAACGAACAAAACGAAAATAATTGTCTTTGCGCTTTTGATATCACATTTGATAAGAAAGATAAAACGTTTCTAACTGCAAAAACCAAAAATTCAGCTTATTATGTTCACAATAATGTTTTGATAGATATAAATTTAAGCAAAATATATGCTACTGATTCGTTTATTTGCAAAAGTAGAAATGTGAAAATATCTAATCTTTTTGGTAGTTGGGATAAGCATGTATGTATATCTTTTGACGTTTTCAAAAAGGTAGTAGGGAAAGACTGCAAAGTTATGGTTGATTGTGACAATAAAGAAGGACAAATAATTGTAACAATCAAAACAACTAACGGCGAAATTTTCGAATGTCGTTATAATGATTTTAACAATAATATAAGTATAGAAAAAATCTATCCTATTTTGTATAAAGAATTGAAATTGACGGTTAAGGATAGCAAACAGTTTACGAAAGACTTAAAAGTTATATCTAAAACTTCTAAATTTGTTTCTTTCGAGATAGAAAAAGGATCAGACCGGTTAAGAGTAAATTATATTACGGAGTTTGACGTAAGAGACGAAGAAACTAAATACGGGGAGTTTTATATACAATTGTCTGAATCTTCTAATTTTACATATAGAACGGATAATGAGATAGATAGAGTTATTTCTTGTTTGAATGATTGGAATGGCGAAATATATTTTACACAAGAAGGTGATTTTTGCAAACTTTCTTTTGTCTCTAATAGTTGCGATAATTGTTTTATGATTGATGGCGGCAAAATAGATTATTTCAATCAAATCAGAAACAAAGTAGACTATTTCCCGAACAAATTAACGCCTGTTTCTTGTGAAGAAGAAACAAAAGAATCAGATACAAATATTAAGCCTATAGGAACTTTGGAAAATCAAAACGATACAAACCTACAGGAAAGCAAAGAAAGTGCCTTAAATACGATAGGAATAAGCAAAAACGAGTGGGAAAAGATAGAGTTATCTCTAAAAGATACTTATAATATAGTGTATGAAGACGGGGTAATGTCTTTTGTCCCCAAAGATAGCAGCAGCCTCGTAAGTAAAATTTATATCTGGACTTATGCAAAACGTTTGGGAATATATTCAAAAGTAGGTGTCGGCACAGAAAAGGATATAAATACAAACATTCCTTTTGTTGAATTTTTAGAGCAGTCTTTAGTGGATTTAAAGAGACACGCCACAAATAAAGTATTTTTCTTCATGGAGAAAGATGGTTATCGTTGGGAACAACCGAACGCGCAAACATTTCACCTATTCAAGAACGGGAAGAAAAAGACGTTTAAAGACGAGTTCGAAGCATATAACTTTGTTCGAGACAAAGAGAACAAAAGATATTTTGACTTTAATGTCTCTGACTATATGGATGATATGTTAGAAATGGTCGGGATTGATCTGGAAAATTTAATATTTAAAGTAAATCAGAATAGCCCGAAAGAACTAAAGGTTATACAAGATATAAAACTATACGATAAAACCGGAAAGATAGTGTTTACTTATAACGATGGAAGTATAGACACTGTAGTAGAAGCAACTTTCAACGGTGATAGTGTGCTGCAAAGTGTATTACAAAAGATAAACGAAAACATGTAACACTATGATCAGGTTAAATAAATTTCTTTCCTTGTTTGCCTCTAAAAAGGCAGGTAAGGAAAGAACAAAAGGAAAGAATAGAATGAAGTATTACACAAAAGACAATGTTAAGTTTGTAACATGGAAATACAATGCCGGCGTGCCGTGCTTCTATTTGAACAAATCTGTAGATATTGTAAAGGTGCTTCTATTGAACGATTCAAGAAAATTACAAGGTTTTTTCTGCAAAGGGTATTTTGTGAAGAATATCCTAAAGAAAAACAAAAAGAAATTTTTGCCGGGCAACTTTTATCAGTTCCTTTATAAATTAGTGTATGTCGGCTACAAAATAGAGAACGGGGAAAAGTTGAAAATATATCAGCTTAAAGCGGTTGCATTTTTTGAAAGTGTTTAGTCTTTCCAAAGAAAAGAATTATACTATCTTTGCTATGTGTAGAAAATTTTATGTTTGTCATATATTGTTAGTTTATGTTATTATTTGGTATTTAGTAGTTTAATTAGTTTATGTTATTATTTGCCGTCCTTACCGGTACGCGATGTATAGGTAAGGACTTTTGTTTTTGTCCTTTCTTTAGTGTAGTTTTGCCACATAATAAGAACAACCATTAAATTTTTGTCAAAATGAAACTACAAAAGTCTGTAGACAAACCTTCTATAGTTTGCGATAACTGTAGATACAGAATCGAATGTCCCTATGTGGACAAATCAGAATGTTTTGAATATAATAGTGCACAGCTTTCTAAATCTCAAATAGAGGAATTGAATAATGAAGAAGGGGAAACAACTTACTAATAAAGATTTACCGGCTATTTCCCAAAAGGACTTTGTGGAAATAATAGAACAAGCTCCAGAAGTGATCCAGACCGCTTCCAGTGAGCTAAAAAACGCTTTTGTCGCTTTGGAAACGGCAGAAAGGGCACTTTCTGAATCGTCTTACCGTTTCTTTGTCTTTGAAGGTAAAGACGGGGAGGAGATTACAGCCGATTTGAAAAGTTATTCTGCGAAGGGTTTTATCCTTCGTCACGGTGGAAAAGAATCGGACGTAAAGAAAGCACAACGACATAAAGAAATGTATGTTATGCCTCTCATAGAGGATATAAGGGCGAAAAAAGCTGTTTTCAACGACATTTATCGAAAAGAAATGCTTTCTTCCGTCACGCCGGAGATCATGTTCTATATCGTGAAACTGTTTGGGGAGATGAACGGCGTTGATGATGTCCAGAAAATCCTAAAGGAAGAAAAGAAGATAAAACTTACCCAAAAGGAACTGCAAGCCATCTTCGCCAAAAAGAAAGCGGAAATCGAAAGCAAACGTGCCGTATTTCTTGCTTCATCCAATCAATATAAGGTGGCAACGGAAGCCGGTAGGCTACAGATCATAAACACTATCATAATAGACCTACAGCACCGGTATCAAAAATACCTTGCAGAAGAAAAGGAAGAAAAGGCATTGATATTCGAGCGGGAAATAAGAAACATGCTCGAACAAGCCCGGAAAGAAGTAAAAGGCAATGAACTAAAGCTGACTGTAGACGGGAAAATAGACATTGTCGCTACTTTGCACGGGCAGGAAAACGTTTCTCGTGTGTTCCGTACACTTCCCATCAATTCTATTATAATAGGTCTCGTCGCTGCAAAATCAGGTCTTGACCCCACTGTATTGGTGCATCAGCTTGCAACAAGCTACTATAAGGACTTTAACGGCTTCAATAAAACTATTCTGGGTAGGGAAAAGATCATGCTTCCGGGTGATCTGATCCGTGCGGCCAATTGGGAAGAGCTGGAAAAGCAAAACCAGAAGTTCCTGGACAAAATGACGCCTTATGAAGTACAGGAAGCTACCTACATAGATGACGAAAGAAAAGCCTCTGTAAAGGACAGATTAAAGGCTTTACGGCTTAAATAAGAAAGGGAGGCTATGACGAACAAGGAAAGAAAGATAAACCTCTATGTAAAAAGAGTGGAAAGGTTTAACGAGCTTTGCCCCTCCAATGGTTTCCTGTGGGGAAGCACGATCATAAAACCCATCACAAGGCGGAATTTGAAAATAGCTCTGTCGGAAGAAAAAGAAGAAAGCATAGACCGGAAGATAAAAGGAGTAGAAAAGTTTATAAAGTATCTGGAAGGTGATGCAGGCAGTGATGGAAGGAAAAGAATGCTGCCGGAACTGAAAAAGTATCTGGTAAACGTAAAGGACGCGAAAATAAAAATATCCCCATCTATAAAAGTATTTGTAAACGGGGATATGAGATCACGTCTGTCTCTTTTGGAAAAGAAAGACGGGAAATGGACTGTATCGGATTATAGGGGAACGGTACTGAAATTGAAAAACCAGGAATCAGCCCTTCAAAGAGAAATCCTATTTAGACTAAAAGCAAAATACGACCGGTCGATCATACCCAATACAAAAACTATTTTCCGGGCTTATTCTTAACCCAGGTACAGGTAATTATATACCAGTTTACACCGGTACAATTTGACGTTTCACAGTTCCGACCAATGTCGGCAACTCCGCGTCCTCTGCCCGGTTTACCACCGGTGAAATATTTTCTTGGCTTAGAAGATTCTGTTTTTCTAAGCCAAATTTTTTAATATTTTGTGCTGCAAGTAAATCTCTATCGTTTTCAGAGCTACAACAAGGACATGTCCACTTTCTATCTGAAAGTTTTAAATCTTTATTGATATGTCCACAAGAACACATTTTTGAAGAAGGCTCAAACCTTCCTATTCTAATAAGGTTTACTCCATTCCATTCTGCTTTGTATTGTAGCATTCTAAAAAATTCATTCCAAGCGACGGAAGAAATACCTTTTGCAAGACAATGATTTTTCAACATTCCTTCTACATTCAAATCTTCAATAATAACAGTTTGGTTCTCACTAATTATTCTTTTAGAAACTTTATGCAGAAAATCTTGTCTACGGTTTCTTATTCTTTCATGACAGATAGCAACAGCCAATTTTGCCTTTTTGTATCTATTGCTCCCTTTCTTTTTCCTTGAAAGTCTTCTTTGCAAGCAAGCTAATCTTTTAGAAGATTTTTCAAGATATTTTGGATTTTGAAAAACTTGTCCATTTGACAAAACAGCAAAATCTTTTAGACCAACATCTATTCCGACAGAAGTGGAAAACATAATAGGATTCTTTTCGGGTAAAGAATTTCCATCTTCTACTAATACACTTACATAATATTTACCGGTAGAAGATTTTGAAACTGTTATCGTTCCTATTTTCCCTTCAAAAGAACGGTTTTTGTAAAATTTTACCCAACCTAAAATCGGAATTTTTATTTTACTGTTTTCAAAATCAATCTTGACAGAGTTGATATTTTTGAAAGTTGATTTGTCGCGATGTTTAGATTTGAACTTTGGAAAGCCAGTATGTTCTCTAAAAAATTTTGTAAAAGCAGAATCTAAACATCTTATAGATTGCTGTAAAGATTCGTTTGAAACTTCTTTAAGCCAAAGATGATCTTCTTTTTGTTTTAAAGAAGTAAGTTCTTTGCATAAATCAGCAGCAGACAAAGACTTTTTACTTTCTTGGTATGCTTTTATTTTCAGATCAAGTGCCCAATTATAGATATAACGGCAGCAGCCAAAAGTCTTTTCCATTTGAATGATTTGACTTTTGGTAGGATTTAATCTATATTTGAACGATTTAATCATAGTGCAAATATACAAAATTAAAGTAAAATGGATTCTATTTACTTTATGTTTTAAGGCATACTATTAGTTTTTAAAGACGAAAGGGCTAAGAACCGATTTTTACAGATTGTGTTCAAAGCCCTTTCTTGATTAACGTAATTTACTAACAACGAGATTGTTAATGTACCTACTCTGTTAAGGATTTTCGGCATCCTCCTTTATTAAAAACTTAGATTTATTTATATAGAGGAATTTAGAATAGATTTTGTTATTTCATGTTTTCACCTCCTTTCTTTTGATAGGTTTGCAACTCGATTAACTATAAACAATTATACAGGTATATATTTCTTACTCAATTGTAATCCAGATGTCTTCTTTTGAAGAAGAAAGTTTAGAATATACTTTTTCAAACGCTTCTTTGATAGAAGTAAGTCTCCCTATTTCTGTGTTAAATCCTACCCCTATACATCCTTCTACATTGTCTGCTGTGGCGGCAGAATGAATCAAAACGCCAGAAAAGCCTTTTATTCCTTCCAGTCTTGGAACTTTCCCTTTACATACATTCATATAAAATTCCTTTTGGCTGAATTTAGGGGAGACCACATTCATAAGAATTTTATATCTGCCGGAAGGAATAGCTGTCTTTCCATATATTTTTTTAGATTTTATTTCTTCTTCCGACATACTTTGTGTCAATCCTCTGTCGGTGTCTTCAATGGTGTTACAAATAAATTCACCATTAATATACAATCTCCCTATTGTATATTTTTCTTTTTTCCATTTTCTATCTACTTTAATCTCCATAATTAATTGATTTTTAAAAAGTTTATAGCAAATTAATCATATCGTCTATCGTCACTTCCTTTAGGTTTACACCGGGATATTCGTCTTTGATCAGTTCGTCTATGTATTCTACATCTTCGAACTTTTCCTGCTGGATCAAGAGATTTCTAAATCCTATGAGATAGTTAAGTCTTACAGAATCAATTCTGGAGTTGACGTAAAGCAAATGATTTTTCAAGCTCTTAACTCTAAGTAAAAGGATAACGACAGCAACCAATAGGAACGCTGCCTCAACTGAAAGTATTATGATTTCTAAATTCATGCTTTTTATCGTTTGTAAGCCATTTTTTCTAACTCCACAGTAGTTATATTCTCCGGGATTGTTTTAAGGCGTTTGTAGCGTCCTCTTTCAATCCGTTCTATGAATCCTGCTCTGTAAAGATAAGTAATAGTTTTTCTAAGTGTGCCGTTAAAGAATAAATTGCATCTCGATACATCGAAAAACTCAAACGGACGATCCATGGAATTAATATGTCTAATGAGTTTTTGAAGCTCTGTTTCTTTCTTTCTGCTCATGTCTTGTTGTTTTTAAATTGTACTTGTGAAAAACAGGAAAGCGTATCTTCACAGACCGGCTTTCCCAAAATGAATCTTAACTATTATGGAAAATATAAACTGTTTTTATTCTATTTCATTCATTTTCATGTGACTTAAAATATGTACGATTACATCTACTGTCCAGCCGTTTCCAAGCATCCTGCATTGTTGTGTTGCACTGCATTCCCATTTATACCATTCCGGTATTGTTTGCAATCTTGCACGTTCAACAGGAGTAAGCCTTCTTATTCTGTCTTTTTGATAAACAAGATCATATATGCCGGCACCACCAAGACATAATGTTTGGGATTTTTGGTTTTCTGTTCTGCAATCTGCACCAAAACCGTTTCCATTGGATTTATTTCTTTCAAGATGTCGTTGTAGCCCTGCCAATGCTTTTTCTGAAAGAAAGCGATTGTCTTCCAAGACTTCTTCCATTACATCCTTTAGGACAAGACCTCTGTCTTTTGGCAAAGGAATACTGCCATCGTTTATATTTGTCCAATAGATACGTTTCCTATTTTGCGCAGAGACCAACGCAGAGTTTATGTGAACGCCTTTTGTATTTAAAGCCTTATCGAATACTGACTCCCATCTTTTACCCATTTCCACATTTTCCAACAGGAACAGGACATTTGGGTTTGTTTTATTGCAAACTTGTCTATCTCACTTGCATAATATATGTCGGGTTCAATTCCCAATTCCTTCAACGCTATCTGTCCACAGAACATCCCGTCAAACAAGCTAAGTACATTCATGACATTAATCTATTTCTATGTATGTTTCTAATTCAGTCAATGTAACCGACTTTATAACCAGATCTTCAATATCCGACAGAAAATCAAAATACAGTTTTGTTCTTTCTATGGCTTCCGTGTCGGAATCAGACCGAGCCATCAAAACAACTTTCTGCATTTTTACTTTTCCTTTAGGAGTTGTCTCCGGGTAATAGGAAACGACTTTGAAAAACTTCTCTCCATTCCCTACTACAGAAATAATATCTGTTTCCTTGATAGGAGAAATCCTAAAGTCTTCATTTGTTTCTTTCGCTCCCCAATCAGTAGTGATCGCTTCTACTTCCGTATAGGTGTAAGCCCTAACAAGAATAGTTCTTTTAATAGGTATTCTTGGAGGTTTAAAACCGTCCGGATTGTCTGTCCAGTAATTTATAGTTGATTCGAAATACATGATGCTTTAGATTAATGATTGTAAAATAATTCCTTTTGTAAAATCGCACCCCTCACTACCCCTTGGGATAATAACGAAATTCTTAGACGGTGATTCCATCTTAAAATTGTAGGTTATTTCCGGGTCGGGAAGAAAAGATGCTTTTTCTATGTATAAAAACTTTTTGGCTTTCTTTCTCCATGCGGAAAAATCATAAGAAAAAAGTGGTATTCCTTCTGCCGATAATAAAGATATCCAGTTTCCCCACATATCCATCACAAGAAGTCCTGCCGTTGCTTTGAAACTGTCGCCGGTATTCAAAGTAAAATTCATTACATGGTTGTAATCATCTTTGATACACTCTGCAAGTTCCCTTCCAAATTCTGAATGATTTTTTAAAGTGACTGCAAGAGTGAGATGCCCGGTTTCGTATATTTCGTCACATCTCATGGCTCTTGCATCACTATCTAAAGCAACAAGGACATCTTTTGTAATCCCGTCATTCTTCCCCATCTTCCTTTTTGTTAGGGATAAGAAGAACGGACGGTACACCATTGCAACCTTGATTCAAAGGAATTTCATTCCATTTGCCTTTTGTAACGGCTTTCACTTTCAAAAATATATCCAAAGGAACTCCTAACATTAATGGTTGCGGCTTATAAGAATTGTCCTTTTCCCATTTTGCCACTTGAAGATCAATGTTTGTCTTTATAGCTTCCATAGACGGCAAATAGGGTTCCAATTCTTCTATTTTGTTTGCATTGAAAAGTGATATCTTCCCATTTTCATGAGGAACAATGATATAAAGTTTATTCTTCTTCATCTTCTTTTGATTCTTTGTTTTGTTCAATCTGCTCTATTTTGTAATAGAAGTAATTCTCAAGTATGCAATGTACCGTGATACAAATAGCAATTATGATAATTGTAAGAAAAATCCAATCTGTAATACTCATGTCTTTTTAGTTTTTGATGTTGCAAATGTAACACTATAATGTTACATAATCACCCTTTTACAATTAAAATATGTAAAATTGTCAGTTTTTCTTTCTTTTGTTTGTTACTTATAAACGTTATTCTCCTGTATTTATGTGACAATAAACCAGTTCTTCTTTTGCCCTTGTAATGGCAACGAACTTCAAACAATCCTCCGCATACAAGGCTTTAGGTGTTTTTGCAAACTTGGACGGAATTAATTCAGGATTTAAAAAGAAAACCCGTTTTGCTTCCAGTCCTTTGCTTTTGTGTATGGTAGAAAGAATAATACCGGTTTTATCGTCAGAGAAAATGTTTTTGATCTTTTGTTTCAAAGCCAAAAAAGAACCGGGAAAACGCTTATACAGAGTTTCAATGATAGAAACTTTTTCTTTCAATGCCATATAAGAAGCATTGTTAGCAATAGCAATTTCAGATAAACCTCTTTTTTTTAATTTAGAGGCTTTATCTTCCAATAGGAGGTATAGATCGTCCAAACAACTTTGATTGTCCATCAACCGACAAAGATTCTCTCCGAAATCCCGTCCCATGATGGATGCTTTCTTTCCTCTTTCCAGCAACATAATAAAAGTGACAACTAAAGGATAATTGTTCCTACAAAGAATGAAATCCCCACTTTCAGCTTCAAAGATGTCGCCACTCCTTACAACACCTTCTTTTGCTGTGGCAGTGCATTCCGTACCAGGAAACACTTCGTTTGCTCTTTCAACAATTTTCTTTGCACATCTGTAAGTAACAGAAAGTGGGAGGCAAATTGTATTCGGCATTTCTTTTATGGAATTAAACACGTCCAAGTCAGAACCCATGAAGTTATAAATAAGCTGTTTTGAATCTCCTACAGCAACAAATCTTCCTCTTGGTTTGATATATCTTTGTAAAATTTCCTTTTGAAGTGTAAATAAATCCTGACAATTGTGTACAACTATACCGTCATTTGCATTTTTACCTTTATCAATATTTGTGGTAAGCCCACTTGTAATGATAAAATTATGATTGTCTTCCACTTCTATATCAAAGACCTCTCCCATTTTTCCTTCTTTTGCAATGTTGGTTACACAAACATTACCTTCGTTGAGAATAGACATGTCCCATTTATATGATCCGGCAAAATGCTGATAATCTTTTGGTATTTTATATTTCATTGAAGGATGCACATAGGGTGTAATGTTTTCAAAAAATATTTGCCAAGAAGATGCACTAATATATAGATACCAATAGGTTTTCCCGGATGAAGAAGATTTTGATTCACGTATTTTATTTTGAATACCCATGATGGTCATTCTTTTAGAAAGGATTCCAATAAGTTTTTTGGATGTCGCACAGCTATACAGATAAACGCTTGATCCGTTGAAGGAGCCATCATCCATATATAAAATCGCCAATTGTTTAAATGACAATCTTTTTAGGATATTCTCTTTATTCATTTCCTCTGGATAAAAACATATTCCTCTTGTGCTAAATCTATAAGCTATTTTTTTGGAAAATCCATTTTCAGTAAGTATTTCTATATCATCGTATCTTCCTAACAAACAGCTTTTCCAAAAGAGATATTCCAATTGCTTTTCTCCGTGTATAAAAGAACATCTATAAGTATTTAAAGATATCTTTTTTAAACTTCCATCTCCTATGCTACTTATTAATACAAAATCTTTTTGGTCTTGATTTAAACTTCTGTGATATGGCTGATCCGAAGTGCTTGATATCAGAATTTCACCTATACTTAATTCATCTGCCCTTTTCCATCCTTGCGCAGTAAGGAACAAATGATTAAAAGTACACTCTATCTTTCTTTTCCCGGCCACAGTAATTTTCATTACTTCCCTGTGTCCTTTTGAGCTTGCGTTTAGAACTTTTTTTAGTTCAAACTTTCTTTCTTGTTCATTGTAAGATTTAACTAAAATTATTTCACCATTGTTTATTCTACTTGTAATTTCATCTATCCTCATTTTCCCATTACTTGTTGCAACGCAAGTTTTGCCCACAAAACATTCATCAGCCATTACAACTTGATACTTAGGAAAGTTCATTTCATCCACAAAATTATATGGAATCCATAACATGTCCGGAAAATCCATTTTGAAAGATTGGTTGTCTTGTATTTTAGTACAATCTTTTCTCCACCTTTCATTGATTTTATTCAGATCACTTATCATTGAATCTTCATAATCCAGATCATATTCAATGCAAAGCGCAGAGACATTTCTTTCGTTGATTTCACAAAGCGACAGCCTAATCTTTTCCCATAATTCTTGTAAGGCAAAGTAATATCGCATTTTATCTTTGTACTCCTTTTTTCTAAAATCAAATAATTCCATACAAAGAGAAAAACATTTGTTTTCTTCAAGCTGCATTCGGAATCGAAAATTTTTCATTAATGTACGAAGTCCCATTGAATGAAAAGTGTTGCACTCTACTGTAGTAGGTAGTTTTGTTTTTAGCTCTTCTGCAATACTTTTGTTAAAAGCCATAAATAAACAACTTGTACCTTCTTTTGTCCGATTGCATAGCTCAGTAAGCGTTTTTGACTTGCCAGACCCCGCAGTTGCTTCTACCACTATGTTTTTATTGGTATTCTCGTAAGCATCGAAAATAACCAATTGATACTTGCTCCATTCCATAATTCTTTTCGTTTGCTTTTATTGCTGTTAGTCTTCTTTTCTTAGATAGTGTAGGAACTCAAACGGCTCTCTTATGCCATCCAAATATTCTTCGTCCCATTCATTATCGTATGCTTCTCTTTCAAAAGAAATGTTTCTGTAAGCCTCTTTTAAATTCTTGTATTGGATTAATCTTACAATCCATTCTACTCCATACCACAAAAAGAAAGGTAGGACAAGAAGCTCTATTTGTTGCTTTAGATGAATTGATTCATGATTTATTGTTCTCTTTCCTATCGGTTTATATGCTTTCCTTGCAAAAATAAAAGGAAAGACAGTCATTGCTACATATCCCTTGAAAGGAATCAGCTTGTTATACACGACGATCTTTTTCATACTTACTGAATTTTTTGTAATCTGCTAAATAATCGGCAATGAAATTCCCACAAACAATAGGATCATTATAATCTTTCCTATGTCCCGGAATCCATTTAACCTTTATCCTTAGCTTTGCGTGTTTCAAAACTTCCATGAAGATTTTGTCCCACAAGTCCTGATTCTCTACACGCAAGTCTTCTTTCACCCAGTCTACGAATCTATATTTTAATTGATCAGCTACGTATTGACTGTCTATATAGAAGGTAACGGTTGCCCTTAAATCTTTTTTAATAGCCCTTAAAGCCATTAGAACAGCTTCCGTTTCCCTTCTGCCTATGGTGGTATGAGAAAACCCTTTTCTTATGTGATACTCTTTGTCTTTCCATTTGATGTAAACGGCAGACCCACCCAACCTTTTGGGATGTTTTGCATAGCAACTGCCGTCTGTCCAAACTTCAAGAACCTTTCCTTTTCTTTGCTTTTTCGCCATAACTTTTTAAAATCATCAGACTTGAATCGTCCTCAAAACCCTTATTCAACATATCGGTTACCGATTTCTTGTTTTTCAACATTTTCCATAAATCCTTGTCTATGGTAGAAGATGAAAGCAAGTATTGGATTGTGACCGGATTTTCCTGTCCGCTCCTTTCCAATCTTCCTATTACCTGTACAAGATCGCTTGGACGAGGTGGCAATTCCAAAATAGCCATGTTTGAGCAAACCTTTTGAAGTCCATCCACCCCTGTACCCAGACATCCCATATTGGCAAACAAAAGTCTTTTGGAAGGATCGAAAGAAAAGTCAGACAATACCTTTTCCCTTTTCTTTCCGGTCGTCTCACCTATGACAAGCAGGCTGTTTTTGAAAAGTTTCTGAATGTCTTTCAAAATAGTGGAATGAGAACCGAATACGAGTAATTTGTCATCTTCGTTTGCTTCTAACCATTCTTCTATCCATTTTTTAATTGCTTTCACCTTTCCTTCCAAAGAAAGCTGTTTTAGAAGATTCATCTTTACCAAAAACTCCGCTCTTGCAGCTTTTTCCACCTTTTCTTCATCCTTGAAATGCTTAAAGATAAATTCCAATAAATCTTCTTCCGCAGACTTGTAAGCCTTCTTGTTGGTTATCTCGCATTCCACCATGTTTTCGGTTACAGGTGGAAGTTCCTTTAAAGCATCCCGTTTACTTACATGGAAATAGCAACATTTGATGAGAAGATCGTTCAGTTCCTTGATATTGGAAGCCCCTGTCACATCCATTCCAAAAAAAGTTTCTTTCATGTTGCAATATCTTTCAAAGAAATAGTGATGGTAAGGGTCATCCGGCGCAATCTCTTTCAATCTTCCTATAAGTGCAAGTATGTTCAACAGTTCTGACGGACGGTTCATGATAAGCGTACCGGTTAACCCTATGATGGCAGAGGATTTTCCTGCCAGCTTCTTGAATGTCTTGCTCCGTATGGATTTCCTGTTTTTCAGAAAATGGATTTCATCAGCTACGACAAGTGAAAATTTCTTTTTCTTCATCCCGTCCAGCCTTACTTCGATAGAGGTCTTGCCGTTCTTTTCTGTTCTTCTCCCCAGAATGTCGTAATTGATCACAAGAACATCGGCATCAAAATCTTCTGCCGGTGAAGTAGTGGAAATGACAGATACCCGTCTATTGGGATTTGTTTCTTTCCACTCTCTCAACCAACCGGATTTCACAGAAGCCGGACATACCACCATACAAGGGAAAAGATCAAGCATTTCTGCATAGAGAACAGAACATAGACTTTTGCCTGTCCCCACTGAAGAGCCATTTATATGATTCCCGTGATTGACTGCGTAATATAGATAGTCCATTTGATAGCTTCTCGGCTTTTTTAAAAGAGGAAGATTGTCTATCAATAGTTCTATATCCTTTCGGGATAAAAGTTCCTTGTAAGGCTTTATTTCGGCTTTGCAACCGTCACGAACCATAGAAAGAGGATCAGCCTCTTCTATTTCGTTGTCGGAAATAAACTCTTTTAAAAGGAAATCTTTTGCCGGGTCGGATTTTATGTATATTTCCTTATTGGTAGCGTTACGTTTAAAGGATGAAATCAGTTTAAGGTTCTTGTAAACTGATTTTTCCAACGCACCAAAATACCAATAGTCCTTTTCTCTGTAATAATACATGATGGCCTAAACTGATATATAGTTATCGTTCAATTTTATGTATTTACCAGGCAATTCCAAATTTTGCAATGCTTTATCGGCCTTTTCTCCATAGGCAACAAAACAATTATTTGCATTAGGACTTTTGCCTTCTTTTCCGTCTACATCAATAAATTTGATTCTTTTTCTAAGAAAATAAATAGATGTTGCTTTATCAAATATATAATCATAAAACATTTGATTCCCTACTTTCGAATAAATAAGAGCAATTCCATTTCCATATTCTGACAATTTCTTTATAAACAATTTAAGTTCGGGTTGAGAATAAGGAGGGTTAAGAAACACAAACCCTTTCCAATCTTGAGCTAATCCATCGTCTTCTTTAGTAAAGCACTTTCTTGCTGTATACCAATCTTTTTTAGGTGCAGCAGGATCAAGATCAAAATTACTCCCCAACGCTTCAATAATATAAGGTGGTGTGTACCATTCTACTGTTGCTGATTTACCACCTCCAAATTTTGTTTCAAAATTAGTGTTCATTTCTTTCTATTGTCTATAAATTCAAAATAATACTTGCCATTCTTACACTTAATCTTCTTAATGATACAGAAATTCTTAATATTGACTTTTCCATCTCTTTCCAGTTTGTCAAATATGACTTCAAAGAGTAGGGAGATAATCTTGTCTACAGATCGCATGGAAATAAAACTTCTGGCATTTGTTCTAAACCCGGCTTTATTCAATGCTTTCATGAAGTTGAAAGTTACCTCCCTGTAAATCTTATTCATTCGTTTCTATGTCAAATTAAACTACTCAAATTGATCATCTTCATTAGGATCATAAGTTTCTTCATCCTCAAAGTCATTGATCCAGTCTTCTATATCTCTTTCCATCCTATTTTGATTTCAAATTCTTCCGGTGTCAAAATAGGAATGTTCAAATCCTTTGCTTTCTTCACTTTGGACGAAGAACTTTCCTTGTCTTTCGTTACAAGAATTGTGGTGTTTTTGGATACACCGGAAACAACTTTGTGTCCTTCTTTTGCAAGACGTTCTTCCCACTGTTTATTTCTGAATCCTGTAAAGCAAACTGATTCGGGATTGTCGTTTTCCACCGTTTCTTCTTGGATAAAAGAAATAGAAACAGGTGTACCACTGCAAAGATCAAAGAATGCCTTTAGTCCGTCATTGAAAGATTTTGCAGTAGTCTCGGCAATACCATCAATAGAAAGCAAGTCTTTCATAGGAACTTCCTCGTTTTCGAACATATAGTCTATCTGGTCTTTGGTGAGGCTGTTGAAAATCATCTGGCAAGTCTTTTCTCCTATTACACCACCGAACACATTGTAAGCAGTCAGAACTCTTGCAAAAGGAACTCCATCGTCTACATAGGAATCAAATTGCTTTCGCAGTTTTTTGGAAAGGCTTTTACCTATTCCTTCGATCTTTTCAAGTTCCTCTTTTGTTACGTTTATGATGTCCTCGATAGAGAAAAGTCCACCTTTATAGAGTTTTCTTACAGTTGCTTCCTGCATTTCTTCCGTACCCAATGTAGCAAAGAAATAGACAAGTTGCTTTATCGCTTTTTCATCACAATTAGGATTTAAACAAACAAGGTCGGTTAGGGTTGCATCCCATTTCAAAGGTTCTCCACAAGAAGGACAGAACATCATGCTGTCACACATCCCCTCAAAGCACTCAATACTGTATTTTAACGTTTCCAAGTGTTTGGGGATAACATCTCCACTTCTTGTGACCACTATATAAGCATTAGGGCAAATATGATTGTCAGTAATGTATTTTGCATTGTAACCGGTACAGCGTGTAACCGTAGCACCATCAAATTCAACCGGTTCAAAAGCGATTACAGGTTTGCTTTTGCCATCTTTTGAAATACCCCACTCGATAAAAGTAACTTTGGTTGTGTATCTTTCCTGCCAATCCGGGTTTTTGTAAGCAATCGCGTAACGCGGATTCCCGTTAGGAAGCCGTCCCAAAGTCCTACGAATGTTTTTGTCGTCCACTTCAATTACAAGGCCGTCACATTTGAAATTTTTGGTAAGCTCAAACAGTTCATTCAAGTAATCAAAAGCGGATTTTTCATCATCGAAAATAGAAGGAGAAGTCACCCAATACTGCGTAGCATACGGTTCATAGGTATTGTAAAGCTCTGCAAGTTGCAAAGATTTGTCCCTATCCAAGTCCATGATACCGTATCGGATATAAGCGGTGTTCCCTAAAACCTGCGGATTCATTTTGTCTGCATTGAAAGCTCCTGCCACAGAATTTCTTGCACTTTTGTAACCAAGAGGTTTTACGTTTTTCAAAAACATACCGACAGGAATAATGGCTTCACCAAAAGTAAAGCAAGATTTCTTTCCCATAGGGTTGCCATGATTGACATATTCGTAATGCCGGTCACTTCTTTGTCCTTCTACTCCGTCACCTCTTGTCCAGCATTCATTTGTCGATTCGTCCACCAAAAGGGAAATGCCGTCATATTTAGGTGTAATGACAATTTTGTCATTTGGGTGAAGTTCCCATACATCTTTGACCCATCTTCTGATCTCACTGATTGTTTTTACCTTTTCCAAAGAAAACATAGGATATGGCAACTTTTCCATCCGGTCACCTTTTTTGTTTTCTTCAATGATAGGCTTTGTCAGGATTTCGCTATCAGGATATTCCTTTTTCAATTGATCAATCAAAAGATCATACTCCTTATCGCTCATAATAGGAGCACCTTCTCTGTATTTTTGGTTGGCTTCTATGATTTTGCCTTCCAGTTCTTTTTGCTTCTTTGTCATGATTTTTATTTGTCTAAGGATGAAAGGAATGCTCTGGTATTCTCTACAGAATCACACGCGTTTTCTTCTTTTTGTTTGCCCCTGATTTCTATCAAAATCTTATAGGCTTCTGGGAAGTTGTCTTGCAATTGTTTTTCTGTGTTGATATGGTTAAGAGCACAGGCAACCCTGTTTCTGGTTTCGTTTTCCAGCTTTTTAAGCTCATACGCTTTCTTGCTCCATTCCAAAATATCTTTTTCGAAATAGCGTTTTAAATCGTCCATGTATTCATTATAGAACATTTTAGGCATCCCTATTCCATCCAAAGGAATAGCCTTATAGATGGTTACATTCTTTGTTTTTAGAAGTTCGTTTGTCGGGATATTTTTGTAAAACAAAAGTGGTTGCATGGACGGATATCTGTCTACAATGGATTTTATTTCTGGCGGAAGAATATCATCCACTCTATCTTGCAATTGTGCTCCAATTGCCGCCAAATAATCACTCAATTTCTTTTCTACTTTTTGGACAAATTGATTTCTAATCATTTCTTTGTCCGCTACTAATAGTTTAGCCATAATCTCAAATTCTTTTCGTTATTTTTAGTAATATGAATAATGCAATCAAAATTGTAAAAGCACCTATCCCCATCCCTCCCAAAAAAGAAAGTAATCTGTTGGGAGATGCCTTTACCTCTTCTTTCAAGTTTCCGTTTTCTTCGCTCATCTTGGACAGTCTTTCTTTGAGGCTTTTTACAACTAATTCCAAACTATCGCAAGAAGCTGTTACAATAATGGTGTCACCTACTTTCTGAACAATCACATTTGCTTGTCCCTTGCTTGTTTCCCTCTTTTCCCCATCTTCCATTTTTTGAGGATTGATAGTGAGGTTTACAATTGAATAGGGAATCTTTACAAGCGTGTCTGTCAGTTCTCTTTCCCAGAATAGGGAATCTTTTAATGTGAAGTTATAATTTGTCTTTTGGGAAGGGCGGGATTTGCACCCACCCAAACCAATAAAACAACAAAATAACAAACAAAAAGCAATTACCGAATTTCTTTTCATCATATACTTTCTTTTATGATTGCCGATTTCAAAAATCCTGTTATCCCCATCCGAAAGGATTTCAGTTTTCCATTCCGAACGACATCCAGCTCAATGTTTCTAAAATCCCTTGCCGCCCTTACGCCTTTGATTGTGGCTTCTCCTATTCCGGGAAGCTCTATTGTCTTATCTCTCAATCTGTTTAGAATACAGTTATTCTTCGATTTCATGCGGTTTTAATACGCTTTTGTAAATCACGAAGTTCTCATGTCCGAAACTGATAGAGACGGAATCACATTCTTTTACCCATCCCCTTATTGTTCCTTCCGAATAATTGGAAAGGTTGTCTTTTAGAATAATATTTGTAATATCACTTCCAATTGCTTCATTTTGGTAAAAGTCCCTTGTCTTCCCGTTGAAGTTGTCTAAAAGGATGGCTCTTTCCATCTTTCCGTCTGCCGACATAATAGCAAGAACAGGCTTCTTTTCTATTCGTTGCATATGACTGATAGCTATGTAAAAATTACGTTCCATGGTTGATATTTATTTTATGTTCAACACGTTCTTAATTGTTTTCTCTTGATAGAAGCGTTTTCTATCCTCACTTCCGTCTTTCTTTGAAAAGTCGTTTGCCCTTTTCTTTAACATCTTCGCTTTGTTCTCGGTGGACATCATTTTAAATTCTCCTATGGAAATATCGGGAACTGTTTCGTTCTTTTCTTCTTCATAGGAAACTTGAATGCCACATACCGGACATTTGGGAAGATTTGAAGGGACAAGTTTATTGTACCGAAAGACGAACTTTGCATTTGTCATGGGAGATTTTATCCCAAACCTTTCGCAGTTTTCATTATCACAATAAATTCTTATCATTTTGAATCTGTTTGATTTTGTCCTTCAAAAGAGAAAGTTGCTTTTCCACTTCTTCCAGCCTTGAAGGATCATTTACATTGCTTTTGAGGTAGGAAAGATCATGTTCGATACTTTCCAGTCTGTCTAAGAAAGACAAGACAAAAATATTCAAATACTTACCGTTTGCCATAGTCGAAATTATTTTGTTTGTTACTTATAACGGACGCAAATGTAACAGTATATTATTACATCACCAAGCATTTTTGTACATTTTTGTCTTGAAATTGTCAGATTTCTAAATCAGACCTTTCCGTCTTGCATATTCGGCAATCAGAATACCATCCCTGTCCGGGTGTTTTAGAAGCACTTCCGGGAACAACCTTTTCCCTATATCCAAAGAAGCCTTTTTAAGCTCCGGTGCGCCTGTAATTCCCTTTGGCAGTAGCTCTCTTTGCCATTCCTTGGAATCCACAAAAATATACGGTACTTGGTAAAGCTCCAATACAGTCAGCTCTGCTTCCAACGCACGCATGGCAGAACAAGTTGCCTCAAAGCGTGCAGGATTCTTCATGGGACGTTCAACAATCGCAACGCATGGTGCGTGTTCCTGTAAATCTGCAATAATTTCTGCCAATACTTTTACATCCACACGAGAGATGTTTTTCTTTGCTTTTGTGTAATCCTGACCGGAAATAACAGGTGTTTTTACCATGTTGTAGTAGGTAAGATCGTTCCCTACTATTCCAATCGAGCCGGTCACACCATTATCTATTCCAATATAAAATTTCAATTCTGTTTCCTTACTCATTGTTCAATACGGCTTACGCCGTTCTCCTTTACTATTTTAAGCGTTTTGCATGAAGCGTTTTCATTCGAAATATGGGTGGTAACCAAAATAGGATATTGGATAAACTCCAACGCTTCGATCACATCATACAAGCTTTCTTTCGACAGCCCTTCCGTGATTTCATCAATGGATAGGAATTGCAGTCCTCCCCATTTGTTTGTTTCGTTTATCATATTCTGGATAGCAATGATAAGGGCTATTTCCACCCTTGCGCGTTCTCCACCGCTGTAGTACCAAAAGTTTTCCGCTTCGTCCCGGACGACATACGGTGTTATTTCTTCTTTGATGTCCCCGTCCGCTTTTGTCTTAAATCCTTCTATTAAGATACGAAGGTCGCTGTTTTCCGCTTTCAGAATGTTATTAGCTCTCGATTGGATATTTTTCAACTGTTCCAATGCAAGGTACATCTTGAAAGACTTAAATCTGCCGATCCATTCTTTTTTCTTGAATAGAAGTGCGTCCAAATCGGAAAGCTCCTTGTCATATCCGGCAATCGAAAGCATAGTGTCCTCTATTTGTTTTTCTTGTGAAGACACATCCACTTTCGTAGCTTTTTCTTTCTTGATTTCCTTTATCTGCTTTTCATTGTCTTTGATATCGGACATATTGGATTCAATCTTTTCAGACAAGGTTTTCTTTTTCCTTTCCAAAGAAGAAATAGTGCTTTTGATACTTTCAATATCATCATTGATCTTGTAAATAGATGTATTGATTTCCTGTGCCGACTGACGAATCTTGTCTATTTCATCCTCTTGCTCGTTTTTTATTTGGATGAAAGAAGAAATAAGGTCTTCGTATTCTTTCAAAGATTCGTCCAAGGATTCCATCTCAGAAATAACTTCTTTTTCTTGCTTTCCGATTTTCACTTTCTTCTTTTCCTCCTGTTCCAGCGTAGTGTCTTTCAATGTAAGGAATTTGTGCTTGCATTTTGGACAAGTAATTGCACCGGATAAGTTTACAAGGACTTTTCTAAGGGACACTTTCAAATCGTCATGGATTTTTGAAAGCTCTTCTTTCATTTCCAAGACTTCATTCTGATTTGCTTTTGCTTCTCCCAATTCCTTTTTAACGGATTCGATTGTCTCTTGTATCTCTTTGGTAGAAGGCAGGCAGTCTTTCTTCTTTTCTTCCTCTTTCAAAAGGTCCTCCAGCTCTTCCAAAGCGGAATTATTTTCTTTTATACTTTTGTCTGCACGACTAATTTCATACCGGAAAGAATCAATTTCTTCTTTCAGAGACTTTATCATACCTTCTCTTTTTTCGATACGAAATAGTTTGTCGGCTTCAAAGTCAAAATTGGCAGCATCTTCTATTACCTGTTTTAGTGCTTCTATGCTACCTTCTGCACGATCCTTTTTGCTTTGAATAGCAAGTTTTTGAGAAGATAAAGTGTCCAGTTCTTTTTGAATGATGTCTTTTGCTCCATCCAAAAAGTCGTAATTGATAAACCGGCTGATAAGAGCCAATTTATCTGTATTGGAGCTTTTAAAGAACGATTTGTAGTATTCCTTGCAGATAAGGAAATAGCTTTTTAAATCTTCCGGTGAAATGGCAATCCAAGAAAGGATATAGTTGTTCCCGTCTTTTATGGTAGCAAGTTCTACCGGTTTACCGTTCAAAGACACATTTAGTTTACTGCTTCCTTTTAAGGGCAAAATACGCTCGATAGAGAGAGTTTCTTTTCTTATTGGACACTCTATATCCAATAATACTTTTGCTTCCTTCTCACCCCTTCTAATGAGCTTTTTATCCACACTGCTTCGGTAATTGTTCCCGGTAATGGCAAAATAGACAGCTTGCTGCATGGATGAATTATGGGTAGGAATGTAGTTGTTTGTGACAAACATGCCGTCTTCACCGGAAACAGTTATGCACTGTTGTTCTTCCGCGCCCAAACAAGTAAAAGCGATCATCTTCCGGGAAGATTTACCCAAACATTCCGGCACTTCAAAAAAGACTTCTTCGTTTTTCGATCTTTTCATGATTTCTTCAAGCGGGATCACATGCCAGTCTTCGTCTTTATGCAAACGTACTTTCCATAAATGACTTCTGTTGCATTTGACTTCCGTCCCGTCAGAAAACGTAATCTTATAAGCAACATCAATGTCATGAAAAGGGATTGCTCTTACTACTTGATACCCACCGGAAGGATGAAGGATAACATCTCCTACCTTTATTTCTCTCATTTTTACAAACCCATTAGGAGTAAGGATGTCTGCATCCATTGTTAAGGCTTTCCCGCTACCATTACTTCCTTGATTGTCGTCTGTTTTATTTAACCCTACAAGTGCAGTTACCCCATCTTGAAATTCGTATTTAAAGTGTTCGAATGACACGAAATTTGTTGCTTCAATTCTAATCGGCTTCATTTTCTTCTTCCTTGTTTTCAAATGTTGTTTCTTTCTTTCTGAACGTATCAAGAACATCCTTCTTGATTTTCCCAAACAGCTTTGCATCTTCCAAAAGACGTTTTCTTGTTTTCGGGAAACCGAACCCTATCTTTTCTTCACCATAATAGATGTAAGTCCCCTTTTTGGAAAGTACACCCAAATCAAGTCCCATGTTCACAATTTCCATCACCTTGTCAATCCCTACCCCGAACCGGATAATGATTTGACATGCTTTAAAAGGCGGTGCAACCTTGTTCTTTTTGCAAGTTATCTTCACCTTGTTGGAAACTTGTGTTTCCCCTTCCTTTTCTGAACCCACACGGGCAAGCTCGATTCTCTGACTTGCATAAAAAGGAATGGCAAACCCTCCCGGCGTTGTGGTGGCCGCGCCGTATCCGCCTATGTTAGACCGGATTTGATTGATGCAAAAAAGGATACATCCGGTCTGTTTACAGATGTTCTTTAGGATATTTACTTGGGAGCTTAAAAGGCGAGCTGTAAGTCCTATATGTGCGTCCCCTGCCTCTCCATTCAAAAGAGCAGTAGGAACAAGTCCGGCAATGGAATCGATCACAACAAGTCCGATAGATTCTTCATTGCACATTTCCTTTGCTATTTCAAGCGCTTCTTCTGCGGTAGAAGGCTGGGAAAGGATAAACTTGTTGGGGGACAAATCAATTCCTATCGCCTGCATGTATTTTGGATCAACAGCGTTTTCCGTGTCAAGATACCCGACCGCTTTTCCTGTTTTCTGCACTTCCGTTGCCAAATGGAAAGCAATACTTGTCTTACCGGAAGAAAAGCCTCCGTAGGCTTCCACAACACGACCTTTTGCCCATCCTCCACCAAGTATTTCGTCCAGTAGGTAAGAACCGGAATGAACAAATTCAATGTCCTGCCTTTTCCCTGCCACAGCATCCTTGCCAAAACGATCTTCTATTCTTGAAATAAGATCACCTAAACGATTGGGTTTCTTTTCTTCTACAGGTTGTTCGTCTGTCACAACAAGAGCTTCTTCTATCTTTTTAGTTTCCTTTTTCTTCGCCATAAAGCAGTTTGTTTAAAATTTCCTTTCCTTCTTTTTCATCATATCCGTTTTCTTTGCAGAAAGACGAAAATCTGTCTTCTATATCCTTTTTCTCCAAAGTCTTTACCTCTACGGTAGGAGCAAGGACTTCCTTTATTTCTATTTCCTTGAATTTCTTTTTGATGTCCACACCTTCTTTTGTAAAAGCATCTTTATCAAAAGCATCAAGTGAAGATTGTTCTCCCCAAACCTTTACCCTTACACGAGCGGTAGGGTTTTCTTTCTTGAACTTGTTAATAAGTGCCACCGCTTGCTTGTGTGGTGTTTCTTCTAAGTCAATTTCCAGTTTTTTGAATACTGTTCCTTTTGTGGAAGGGATAAGATCGACTTCCAAATCAGAATCCAGAAGCCAAAAACCCTTCTTTTCATCTTCCCCAAAATTGTTCTGTTGAACACTTCCCAAATGGTAAATGTTACTGCCTACACGTTGGTAATTATGATAGTGTCCCAAATACACTTTTTTAAACATCTCGAACATGGAAGGCTTTAGTTCGCTTTTTACTTCTGTACCGTCCATGTTCTTGCTACCGGTTACGGCAAAGTGCCCGAATAGGATGTTCTTCTTTCTCTTGTCCCCGATTTCTGCCAATTCGTCAAGTAAAATGTCATCAGTGAAAAATGGCAGGAAAAAGCAATAAACCCCTTCTATCTGCATACCGTCCAATTCTTCCACCAAAGTAAAAGAAGGATGATGCTTGAAAGCTGTAAGAAATGACTTTTGACTTGAATAGGATGTTTTGTCATGATTACCGGGAATACAAATTATTTGATGTCCGTTTTCGTCATACGCTTCCAATATTTCGTGAAGCGTAGAAAGGCACACCTCCCTTTGGGATACCCTGTTGTCAAAAACATCACCCAGCCAGATATGAGTTTTAATACCCTTTTTGTCGGCTATTTCCATTTCTTCCAGCAAAATATCTTTTATGGTAGAAGCATTTCCCTCTGACAGATGATGGTCGGTTGAGATTATAGCTAAATATTTTTTGCTCATGTTTGTTTTGTTAGAAAGGAAGGGGACTGTATTTCAAGTCCCCAAACCAAATTAGAAAAATATGAAAACTAAAAAAGAAGAAATTATTTCTTTTTCATTCTGGCTTTCAGCTCTTGCAATCTTGCTTTAGCCTTTAGAAGTTCTTCGTCCTTGTCCGTAGCATCTTCGTCAATAGGAGATTCTTCTTTGGGTTCTTCCTCATTTTCCGGTTCATCGTCCGATTCCGGTTCAGATGCCGTTTCTGTGGAAGTTTCATCTTCTTCCGGGAAAGGAAGTGCCTCTCCAGCTTGTGCCAAATCATACCAAGAACGAACCTTTGCTATTGTCAGATCGTCCGGCAATTCAGCTTCCGGGTACTCTTCTCCAATATAGTCTTCCAAGAACTTTTTCATCTTTGAAAGGGGAGGGTAGGAAGCGACTTTTGCTGCTTTTTCTTTTGCCGGTGCACTTGCCAGATTCTTTCTCGGAGCAGATTTTTCTTTTTCCTCATCTTCGTTTTCCGGTTCTTCCGCTTTCTTTGACTTAGAAGTGGATTTTGTCTTTTTGGGAGCTTCATCTTCCCCCTCATCGTCTTTGCTACCCTCTTCCGGGATCAATGCAGCCATCTCCTCTATTTCAGTAAGGAAGCCATCATCAGCAAAAATATCGTATCCGTTTTCTTCGTCAAAACGCTTCAACCCGTCAAGAGCCATATTGAAATCTTTCTGTGAATAAACATCCTTGTAGATTTCTTCCAGCGTAGGAACTTCATTCAAGAAATACTCCATATCTTCATCAGGAATAACAGTTTCTTCAAAGAACTCATCCCAAGTTTGTCCTTTTTTCGGAATACCGGCAGACAAAGAGTAGGTTTTCTTTCCTTTATCATCTTCCCCCATTGTGATCACAAGCGGGTATGCTCCTTCCAATTGAGAGAAAATATCGAAAGAAACCGTTTCATCGTCCGACATTTCAACCGAAATTTCCTTTATGCGGTTCATCCATGTTCCGTACAATTGCAAACGGGCAAAGTCTTTTGTTCCTTGGTACACATAGCAAACATACGCCAAAGACGGGTTGATACCCCATACGAACTTGTTTCCTTTTTTGTACCCCATAATAGGGTTAAGGAATTTTCTGCGTTCTGTATCGTCCTGGTATTCTTCGGAAGCCTTTTTTCTCACATAGTCGCAATACAGGACAATAGGGTCTTTCCCTTTCAAAAGATTCTTTCCGTGAATGTCGGCGCAGAAAACATTCTTGTCTTTTACCTCTTTGCCGGTCACCTTACCGTTCGCATCATAAGTAGGAACTTCTACACGCAATTTGGACATCTTACAAGCTACATAAGCCTTTCCCATTGCTGGAACGACACGAAATACGTTCTTTCCTTTCTGAACAGTAGCAAAGCCTGTATAGCTCTTACTACCTTTGTACATTGTCTTTTCAGCCTGTTTTACTTCTGCTTCTACATCTTCAATTGATTGCTTCTTGAATTTAGATTTGTCAAATTTCATAATTCTTTTTAATTTAATTGATTGATAAATAAATCGTTATTTCTCTTTTACCTGTTTTAAAAACGCTTCAATAATCTGCTTTTGTTCTTTTTCAAACATACCCACAAATTCTTTAAAAGAAACAGGTTTATTTGCCTTGTCTTCTACCTCAAAATAGGGCACTCTTTCAGCAACTCCTTTTAAGTCTATACCATAGGCTTCTGCCGTTTCATACTGCTTGCCCGTTTCCTTTGCTGTTCTGATTCTGTACAAATCCCATAGAAATGGTGCATTCGTACATTGAACGATTTTAAATTCTTCCGTTAGCTTAATTTCCATATTATTCTTTCTCTTTTATGATTAAAAATGTATTGATTTCACCTTCTACCAAATTGTCCAGAAATTCTTCCGGTGTTACCTTCGGGACAAGTCCCGTCAACTTTTTGTCCTTTGACTGCAACGCCCAATAGAGACTGTCTATTTCTGCCAAATGCTTTTTCTTTTTGACCAAATCCTTTTGCATGGCATGTAGCTCTGGATTGATTGTCAAAATATCATCCAAAGAACTTTCCGTAAGTTTCACAAGTCCTATGTCTTCCACTTTAACCTTTCCACCGTTTACAATAGATTCACGTCTTATCTGTGTAGCAAGTTGTGCTTTATAGACATTAAATTCCACTTTTGCAGATTCATACTCTGATTCTGCTTGTGCCCTAAGAAGTCCTACTTTGTTCAACAGGACGGAACAAGTGGCGATTTCCCCATACAAATTTGCATGGTCTATGGAAGTCACCGCATCCATGTCCAATTCGTTTTTCAAATCATTGGAGAGTAAAACTATTGCTTTATCTCCAATATTCCTTACAAGTTTCATACTCCAAGTTTTATAAATTTACTGTTACTGTTTACTTGCAATACATATTCTTCTTTAAACTTGTCAAAGTTAGCCTTTCCACTTAGAAGAAGGATGCTTTTCTTTGAAGATATAAAGAAGTCTGCGTTCTCCTCGTAATCGTCTGGGAAAATAACCACACGAAGGAATTTGTAATTGCTTTCAAGCAAAAGATTGGCAAACCGCCCTTTCTTTCCCTCTCTTTCTTCCACTTCTAAAACGTAACCACCTACCATAACCATTTCATAGGTCGATCCGTCATAGTTTTGCAAATCTTCCACATTGTAAAAAACCCCGTTTCTAACTTTTGGTTTTAGGTATTCCCTTACCAATCCTTCGTAGTCAAAGAAAGCAAAACCGGACTTGTTCTTTTGTTGTAAAAGCCACCACCAATCCTTTGCAATCTTTTTCTTTTCAAAAGCAAGAAAATATTCATCCTTTTCCTTGTCAATTTTGATCTTGTTCTTTTCCCGGTACTTTCCAAGCATGAACTCCCTTGCAGAAAAGATATTGGAAAATCCCCTTGTTTCATCCATCATATCGAACGCACCGGAATAAATAAGATTTTCAATAACGGATTTGTTCACTGCCGATCCTTTGAACGTGTGACGGTCTATAAATTCAGCCAAAGAAAAATACTCCCCATTCTTAGAACGTTCTTCCATAATCTGATTCTGTGCCTTTTCTCCTACTTGTTTTGTTGCATTGATCGCCCAATAGATGCTATTATCTTTTTTGTCCGCCACAATGTTTACATCAGACTTGTTGATATTTACAGGTTTAATCTCTATCCCTTCTGTCTGTTGCATTTCATTGACGTATTGGGGAAAGTCATCTTCACTTGCACGGGACAAAGCAACCGACCAAAATTCCAAAGGATAATGTACTTTCAACCACAAAGAATTGTAAGCATTAATAGCGTAACTTGCTGAGTGTGAGCGGTTAAAAGCATACAAACCAAATTTTTCCATCTGTTTCCAGAGTGCTTCTGCGCTTTCTTTCGTTACCCCTTTTGAAGAAAATCTCTTTACATACCCATCCACAAATTTAGGATGAATTTTCTCTACTTTGTCCTTCTTTTTTTTTGCAATTGCAGCACGAGCAACATCTGCTTCTTCTTCCGAAAAACCAGCAAGAACTTGCACCATTTTAACGATCTGTTCTTGGTATACTTGCACAGAATAAGTATTTTTCAGAATTTCTTCCGCTCCAATAGGGTATTCCGGCTCTTTTTCTCCGTTTTTCAAAGCAATGTAGTCCATGTGAAAACCATTTTCCATTGGCCCGGGACGGAACAAGGAAAGTGCTGCCACTACATCATCCATATTCTTAGGCTTCAATTTTTGTGTATAGGCGCACAGTCCCTTTGCTGAAAACTGGAATATATCGCTAAGCCAACCGTTTGCAAAATATCTGTAAACCTCTGGATCATCATACTCAATATCAGAATAGAGATTGATTTTCCTACCCGTATTCTTTTCAATCAGGTTCAGAATATCAGTGAATTTGTCCAATTGCTCAATGCCAAGAATATCCTCTTTCAAAAAGCCGGCTTCGTCCATCTCTCCGCCTTCCCATTCGCTGACAACCAAATCGCCCGATTTTCTAACCGGACACCACTCATACATTGTCTTTTCTTTTGGAAAGATCATCATAGCACAAGCATGAATAGAAGCTGCCTTTTGTTGTCCAAGAAGAAGGAAAACAATATTCATCATTTCTGGATATTTATTCAGAAATTGATTTATTTCTGACCTCTTGCAAGCAAGTTTCAAAAAATCTTCTTCCGTCTTTACATCTTCTATCATTTTGGTAAGCCTCCTAAGAGTAGGAATTGAAGCTCCATAAATCTTTCCTACATCATTTATAGCCTGTTTTATCTGCAAAGTGGTATATGTACCCACAGAACAAACTTGCGAAGCTCCAAAACGATTTTCCATGTATTGTTTTACTGCCGGTCGGTATTCTCCCGGCACATCCGTATCAATGTCTAACGCTCCCCCTTGTCCGAAAACAAGGGGGAAATTGATCGGGGAGCGATCCCGGTACAAATCGCTCCACCTCTATTTCTTTAATTTTTTCTATTTTCATATTCTTGTTACTTGATATTAGACTAAAATATCATCTCCTACTTTCAATGCTTTAGTTGTTATATTGATAGGAAGGACTTTCTTTGTTCCATCTTCAAGAGTTACTTCGTACATCTTTTTCTTTTCGAAATGTCCTAAACGTCCTCTTGTCAAAAATCTTTCAAAAAGTAAGTTAAACTTCAAAGGATGTGTATTTATGATACCAAAAAGGTAAGAAATCAAAGAACCGCTTGCACTTCCGCGACCAGCACCTAACAAAATGTTATTTTCTTTACACCAATTTACAATATCGCGCAAAATCAAAAAGTAATCCACAACATCGCCAAACTTAATGATCTTAGATTCTCTTTCGATCCTTTCCACAAGCACATCTTCCGAGTAATCTTCCAAAAGTTCCGGTTTGTTCTCCAACCCTTCATAAATCAAAGAATCAAACATATCTTCATTGGAAGTGTATTTTTTCTTTTCTTCTTTTGTCATTTCATAACGGGGGAGATGCCGGCTGTCAGTAGGAATTTCAAAATTGCAATTTTCCGCAATCATATCAGCATTGCTTCTTGCTACCATATAAAATTCCTCTCCCCTTTCACTATCCTCGAACAAAGAAAGAAGTTCTTCCATGTAAGTCGCTTCGTCCTTGAAATACTGATTGCCAGATTTGTAGTTTACTTTTCCATCAATCTTATTTACGACTTCCCGAAGTATGGCATATTCCGGCTCAATATAATAAGCATCACAAATAGCTACGGACTTCATTTTGGACTTATAAAACTGTTCAAAGTTCATCAAATAGGAGGTATCTCTATCGTTCTTTGTGTATTTCACGGTATCTACTTGCCAAAACACATTGGGTTTGTTTCTCAAAAGGATAGGAACATCTTCAAACTGTATTGTTTTTGGATCGAATACAATATACACATCCGAAACGTGTTCCGACATGTCTTTTGGAGAAACGAATTTTCCATTATCGCCACAATTCAAAACCTTGTTTAATGCAAGCAAATGCTGCCAGCCCTTTTCATTCTTTGCATAGATTTTGTAAGTATAGACAATGTCCTTCTTTTCGTCCTTTACCGGGACTTCTAAACCAAACACAGGGATAATCCCTTCTGCCTTGCAGGCGTTCTGAAATTTGAGCGCACCTGCCAAAGTTGCTTTTTCAACAATCCCCAATCTTTCTATTCCTAAGAATTTGGCTTTCTTTACCCAATCTGGATACAATCCCGTACCATTCAAAAGTTCAAACGATCCGTGCACTCCCAAGAAATTAGTAGAAAGACCTGCCATTTCGCTTTGTCCCCTCCACTTTACCCGGTTCAATTTAGGCTCGTTCTCTTTTCCTTTGTCCAATGTGTACCATACACCGCCAAGGCGGAAGATATAACCATCTTCTTCGGTGCGTTCACAATCCCAACGAAAATCCTCTGAAAAGAAATATCCGTCCTCGTTAGGTTCAAAGACTTCGTATGATTTCCCCTCAAAGGAAACAGTGTAATTTTCCTTGTCGAGAGAGTATTGTATAGTATTGGAAGAAAGATATTCTTCCAACTCATTTAAAAGTCGATCCATCGTATTTTCTTCTTTTCGTTTTCACAGGCAAACATACAACTTTTGTATTCAATAATTGTATGTTTTTACAATCCTTAACCCCGATTTTAACCTATGTTTATTCGTGTATTTAAAACACTTTTGATAAACTTCAATCGGTTAAAAGGAGTGTCATTTGGTATCACTTCATAAGGCAATTTTCTTTCTATCAAAAACTTCCTTATTTCTGCATCCCAACATTTTCTTCTCTCTGCATCTGCCATTCTTTCCCCATCATTTTCTACATCCCAATAAATAGGGAAATAAAAGATAATAGGAAGAAAGTATTCGCTAACGTTTATAAAATCCAATTGTCTTTTCAATTCCGCATCTCTTTGAATAGAAGCAGGAATTTTCTTTGTAAATGTATGCACGTCTATTATGCTTCTATCGGAAACATAGCAATCTGTGTTCAGCAATTCCGCATACCTATCAAAAATCAGTTTTTGATTTTGGACGGAAGTAAAGGAAGGTTCTATCTTTCCTTCCTTTACCAACTGTCTTGTTATGCTATCTATCTTATCGAACCGGTCAAACGACCTGTCTTTCTTTAAAAGTTCAAACACAGAAGTCTTTCCGACACACGAAGCTCCCAAAAAAGTTACAGCCCTAACCATTACCGATTATCTCCATCACCGTGAATTTTATTTTCCGCTTTTCTCTTTGCCAGCTTTTCCACATTCTGCTTTGCAATGGATACCAAAGACTGGTTCAATTCCTTTCCTTCAATGTAGGTAACAAGATTCTGCAATCCCACAAGAATCTGTTCCAATGCGGTATGACAAAGTTCTTTTCTCTTTTCGGGGAAAGGTTTGCTGTAATCATCATCCCGGAAGTATTTCTTCACTTGACCGTTAATGATACCTACCTGTTGGAGCAAATAGGAGGGACTTAATCTGTACACATCCGTATCGTCCAATCTGCGCAATTCTTCGGGAAACTCCAATGCAGCTAAATCCAATTCCTGTCTTGTCATTGCAACATACCAAAGGACGTCTCCTACTTCTTTCATGATTTCCTTTGCTTCGGCAGCATTGTCCACCTTTTCAAAAACTTCTGCCAATTCATTGGTAAGTCCCATTACTACATACGGGATAGCTACCTCTTTTGCATAACACGCTGTTGAAGCCGCGTGCGCTTCATACTCTTTAAAAGTCATAATACGAAATTTAAATTAATTGATTTACAACAACTTACCATCAAAACACATGATAAGTCTTTTTATTTTGATGTTCGAATATTCCACATCTTTTTTCTTTCCGTTCACTTTGATAGTGACCGTTTGATTCTTTATATCGTTCTTCAAAATCCGATACTCCTTGTCGTCATAAATAACAATCTGATCCTTTCCAAGCAAATAGATCATATCCCAAAACCACTGCGAGTTTCTTTTCTGTTCATTGGTGGAATACTGGAAATTGGGAATACCGGTAGGATTCAAGAACTCTTTCTCATAAAAAGAAAAATATTCTTCCACCGAAAAGAAAATAGACCGTTTAAAATGTCTTTTTGCCAACAACTCGATCCGTTCCTTTTTAAACTCTGCGATATCATTTGCCATCTTGACAAATTCGGGCTTATCAAAAATAAGGCTTCTTACCTTGTGGGTAAAGTATTCCAATTGGAGCACTTTCAAATATTCGTCTATCGATAATTCTCTGCTTCTGTCCATTTGATTTTATGATTTGTGATTTTCAACAAAAGTAGGAATAACCTACCACATTCTCTTGATTTTTGACACGTAAAAATTGATAGGATCGTACAAGTTATCCAAAACTTCTTCCAGATAATCAATATCCATATCACCGGGATCAATACCGGGTCTGTAAAGATAAGCTATCTTGGTATTAAATGACTTTGCAAGCATCAACCCTGCACTTTTGGATTCCTCGACAGTTGCATCATCATACATCAGAATCACATTCTCTATCCCTTTTCTTTCTAAATAGGATATTTGTTCTTTACTTATACTGTTCCCGAAGGTGAACACGCATTTCAAGTCCCTGCAATCCCAAAGTCTCAAAAGATTGTCTATGCCTACTTTGTCAAACAATCCTTCCACTATTATCACATCCTTTACAGTAGGAGAAAGCTCATTGTAACCACCTAATATTTTTGTAAAGTTCGTGCCTATACTGTTTTCGTATCGTAAATGCGGCTTAGTACCTGTTTCCTTTGCCCTTTCCAAATCTCTTTTATGCCACTCTTTGGAATACCTGCTTCTGCCAAGCCACCCTACCAGCTTATCGTCCATCTTCATTTTGAAGATGATGTAATTTTTCAAATCCTTTTCTAAAATAGATTTGGTTTCAGAGGGTTCAAAAAGTGCATAGTGATATGCTCTAAACCCTCTTTCGTCTAAATAAGGATCGGATTTCAGTCTTTCAAGACGAAGGGGAAGTTTTACCTCCGGCAGTTCTTCGTTTTCACCATTTTCTTCTTCTTCATCTTTCAAAGGTGTAAGTTTTACACTTAATGAATTTTGGTATTCCATTCGGATAAGGTCTTTTCTCCCCACCTTGTCCAGAAAATCCTTCAACGGTTTTTTGCTACCGCATTTCCAACAGTGAAACACACCGCCGTGAGGATTCAAAAGAACACCCCATTTCTTCGATTTTCCACAATAGGGACAATCCATGTTTTTATTGGAGAGCCACCCCTGCGAACCGAATATGCGAAGTCCAATCGCTGCCTTTACTTCTTCTTCATCTATCCTAATCATGATCCTAAATACTTTCCATTTTGTCTGCTTCCGTCTTTTTCTTACGTGCCTGTTTCTTTATCTCTTTCCTTTCAGAAATTTGATTGTACATCTCCATCGTTCGCCCCCTGTGATAGAAACGTCTTTTGTCGTAATTGGTAGCAATCGTAATCACTTCTTGACTTTCCTTGTAATCACGGAGCTTGTCGACATAAATACGAGCCGTTGCGTTTGCCTTTTCCTCTATTGTCATATTCAAAGTAAATACAAAAGAAAAAGGTTTTACAAGCGTTTTATCACCTTCCGTATAAGAGCGGTCGATCACCTTGTCTGGGTTGTTCCATACTTCAAACGGAACATCACTTGTCTGTGTGGCTGTAATAATAGGAGCACCTATTTCATCAGCCAAGTTCTTTAATAACAGGGCACACGTCTGGGACTTTTCTTTCTTGTGGTCGGGGTCAGAATCTATCTTTTTGGATATGCCGGTCTTTACCAAATCCAGAGAATCGAGTATCACTAATCCGGGAAACTTGCCATGTGTATTAAAATAGTCATAACAAAGCTGCCGGACATCCCCCATAGAAGCCTGTCCGAACTTTTTGAATCCATACACTTCAATGTCAGAACTAAGCTCTTTTACTTCTTTAATAGCCTGTTCTATCTTCTTTCTGTCCTTTGGACTGATATTGCCAGATTTGATATCGGAATAGGATTGAGCAGACCATAACTGGTCATATATTTGCATACAGGCTTTAACCCCTCCTTCCAATTGAATATGAAGAACCGGCACACCTCTAATAGCAGCAGAATACCCATGCCATTTTAATATGGTCGACTTACCCTTACCCGATTGACCTATCCACATTGTTGTATCCCCCATCTCCATACCACCAAAAGAGATATCATCCAACCTATCTATTCCAAAAGGTACTTTTATAGGCTTTTCAACAATCATATCGTTTTCCATGCGTCTTTCTACCATTCGTTCATGAAAACCCCCGAAAACAGACTGGAAACCCCCTGATTTGGAGCGAAAGGACATCTCCAATATCCTTTGGGATTCTTCAGCATTGACACGTATTGCTTCTTCCTTCTTTCCTTCTTCATACAAGTCATGCACTTTCCTTGAAAGAAGTTCAAATTCCGTTTCCTTGACAAAAGACTGCAATTGGTCTATTGCAATTTCCCTGTCTATCAAAGCCGCCTTCTTTATTTCCTTTGCAGCGAGCTGCACGACATCCTCGTCACATAATTTCTGACAAATAGCACCGATAGAAGGTAGCTTGTTCTTTTCTGTATATTGTATGATCGCTTCCCTAAGAACGAATTTATAACCTACCCATTCTTTAGGAATCAATTCGTATTTCAAATATTCCGAAGCTATACGCATTATGACTTCATCGGAAAACATCAATTTAAAGATTTCCGCCATGAAGCCGGGATTCAGTTTGCCCATTTCCTATATTTTATTTACACCATGTTTATGCTAAAGCTATTACCTGATCCATTTTCTTCGCGAAGGGTATGTATGGATAAAAAATTTGACATCACAATGTCATCGTGTCCCGAACTCGCTTCCAATTTCCCTTTATCGCTTCTGAAAGTAACGGACGCAAACTCACTGAACATCAACTCTACCTTTTGTCTTGTGTCCCCTTCCTTGTATGGAACTTTAATCTGTCCTCTTTCAAACATGGCAGACAAAGACGGAAGACCGGAATAGAGGTCTTTCTTGTTCCCTTCTGTTGTTGTAAACTGCTCGATATTGGAAAGTCCCCTTTCCCTTGCAAGTGCAGACAAAATCCCTTGGAAACCGTTTGCCTCACATACTATTTTATCCGGCTTATACAAACGGTTGAAAAGAACAATCTTATCTACCTGTTCGTTATGGGACATCCCCTTTGCACGGAAATAGTTTATCAGATAGAAGTTGTTCGAATAGTCAATACCCCAAACAGAATAGACAGTATAGTCAGCACCAATATTACCAGATACGGCAAAGTCACATCCTACCACTACCCTTTGAAGTTCAAACGGGAAAAATTCTATACTGTCCGCAAAAGAAACTTTGTCCATCCCTGTAGTTGACCTTCTTAGATACTCATAAGGAAATATCGTTGAATTGTCTGAAATAGGGATAACCAAATACTCACGAGCAAATACAATAGAACCAAGCTCTGTCCTTTTTGCTTTTATATCCTCAAAGGTGTATCTATCCGGTGCAAGTGGTCTACCGTCCGGGAAAACAATAGGGTATTCAAACGAATAGAAACGTTTATCACCTTTTATCACATTGTACAGTTCATTCGGAGCAGTTGAATAAGGTGTACCGGATACAATCAAATACCCGTATGGTTCTACAATAGGTGTAATTGTACCCCTAAAGACTTCCTTCAGCTTTTCCCTTTGTTCATCACTATACAAAGAACTTTCGTCCGGCATATCGTCTATGATTGCTGCACCAACGTGCAGACCACGAATAAACCCGTCCTTACCACGGACATGAAGTATAGCACCGTTCTCACCTTCTATTGCTGTTTCACCTAATTTCGCCTTTCCATTCGGATCAAGTTTTTCTTTTAAAATATCGTTAGTAGTGATTTCTTCTATGATCTTGTTCACATGCACCTTTGCAAGTGTCATAGTGTTTGTGATCATAGCCGTCTCTTTCCGGTTCTTGTTGTCAACCGTATCACCTCCATAGAGCATAGGTCTCGTGTAAGAATACAATCGCCACAAAGGAAAGGAATAACACCACATATAGCTGTTATGACAAACCGTACCATCTTCTAATAGGAACTTATGGTCACCATCACAGGTAAAACCGTAATAGTCATCTTCACCAACCAAAGACACATAAATTTCCGTCTCTCTTAGTCCGTTCTTAGTAGACCTATAACCTTTATAAGAAAAACCCTTTCTAAGGTTCATTTCCGCCACTTCTACAGGAACAATGCTCCTATCGGATAGGCAAAGCAGGTGTCCTTCGCTTACGGTATAATCCATACCACCTATTTGCCTTACTTCATACATAGGACATCTTCCTCTGTGAAGCTCTAAGACTTTTCGAGGTTTGAAGTCCTGTCCCATTACTTTGTCACCTACTTTTATGTCCTGTATCTTCTTCAAAGAGCCATCCGCCATAACAACTAAAGTGTTGATACACAGACATTTGCCTGCTCCGCGGGCGCACAGGTAACTACTCCACGGAAAGAGTTGTGTAAGGTTTCCCCATTCCAAATTTCTCCATCCTAAATTGAAATTGGAAAGGACAGTCGCATTGAAATAATTGTACGAAAGGATTCTTAGGTTTTCATCCATTGAAGCAAACAAGTTGTCCACATATCCCAATTTTTCAGTATCAAGAGATCGTCCAAAATTCATTGCATACTCTGTCTGATCTATAATAGTTTCAAGCATTTTATCCATATCCCTTTTATATCCCCCTGAAAAGAGTTGAGATATAGTAGGAGAAGGAAGCCTGTCTATTATATCGTCTACAGTAGTAAACAACCTCTTTGCTTGCAAATCAGTCAGAATCCCACCTTTTGAATTATATACTATCGCCATGCTTTACAAAGCAAATTTTTCTCGGAAAGGATTCTTGACTGTCATACCGTCTTGTTCGGTAGCTGTTCCTTCCCCTCGAAGTTTCTTTACGAAATTTATCATAAGCAGTGCGTTCGCATAGGTATCATCACCGGCACGATGGGCGTTCACCAAATCAATGCCTTCTTTGTCGCAAATGGTATGCAGTTGATAGTTTTCAGCCTCTCCATAAGCCATGTGAGCCAATTGCATCGTATCCAACGAAAACTTTACATACTTGCTTAGATCATCTCCCATGAACTTAAAAAAGTTCTCCAAAAAGGCATTATCGAACCCTACTATATTATGTCCGCAAAGCGTACATAATTGACGCGGATTTTTGTACCTTTTGAAAATCTCCAGACACTTTTTGTAAGCCTCTTTTAACGAAATTGCCTTTTCATTCTGGATAGATTCAGTAATGCCATGTATTGCTTCCGCTTCTGCACTATAAACCAGCCCTTCTTTATAGTCATGTGGCAAAATCATAGACACTTCTTCACATATTCCCAATTTCTCCATATCTATGACCACAAATGCAATTTCTATAAGTGCAATTGTATCAAAAGCCGGTTTGTCTTTTGAAGGAATCGAACCAGTTTCGCAATCATAGCATATCAAATACTTACTCGAACTTTTCATTTTCTTTACATTAAAATTTTCTTTCCATAAATTCTTGCCAACTCAAATTCTGCCATACAACCCTTTGATTCCTGCCAATTTGGTACAAAGAAAACAGCATCACATTCCAAAAGTGCTTCAACGCTCCTACCCATATAATAGGAGTAGGACTCACCTTCTTCATCGCAAACATCAAAAGGAGTAACAATTTCATCACCCTTTTCTTCAAGAAACTTCTTAACCTTTTCTACGTATTCTTTCGTTTCTTTTATATCATGCCCAGAAATAGGCAAACTTACATATATCTTCATTCCATTTTCTATTTTGTTTCTCTTACAAGTTTCCACAACCTTACATTGCTTCCTATCGGTACGCAAGGGACAATGCTCAATCCTTCTCCCAAATAGGAAGGGACTTTGCCCATTACCGCATAAGCTCTGATGTTCCAGTATGAAAACTTTCCACCATCTTTCTTTTTGTAATGCTCATTGAAATAATCTGTCATTCCAACGAGATTTAAATTCTTTACTATAACTTCCTTAGCCATAGATTATTAATTCAACACTAATTTCAATCTATCGAAATCACGGGAACAGTTTTCCTCGCTTTCGTATCGGACGTGAATGTTTTTGTAAGGATTATCCTTTAACGTTATATCGTCCAGCATTCTATTTATGATTATTTCCGGTACACCTTCATCTGTATAATCCATTTCTACGGAAACAATAAATATTCTTGTCAAAGCCAATTTCCCATCAGAAAACACAAACATACGCTGTTTTTTCGTATATTCTTTTTCTGACCACTTAACACATTCTTCGGTAAAGTCAGCAATACTTTTCGTATCTTGAAGTGCTATTACATCTTCCAACTTTCCTTTCAGAACGTTCAGTTTCAAATCCCCGAATAAATTTGCAACGGATTGAAGTAATACCTCCATGTTTTCATCTATTCGCATAAATCCAACTCAATTAAATGATCATTTTCTCTAAGAACTTCCCTTGTTCGTCCGTTCTGCGTTTCCACTACCAGCATAGTGCCATCTTCCACTTGGTAGGAACTGATCACTTCGCCTTCAAAGTAATAGCATCCTTCTGTCCAGCATACTGTCATGATGTTTTTGATTTAAAGATTACACATTTCCTGTTTTACTTTCCTAATGTAAGACTTGACTTTCTTTCCTCTATGGAGAACAATCGCCTTGTCTATGTCTTTGGTAGGGTTGTGGTGGGATTGGTATATTTCAAACATTTCTCTTGACTTTACAGGATCAAATCTGTCTTTATAGGAATAGAGATGTCTCCCTTTTATCCGGTTCACTTCGTCCACATAAACCTTCAACATCTGAAACCTACCAGAAGCGGAGCTTACCTTGTTTTTCGCTTTATCATCGCAACCGGATTCAACCATGCAAATAGCATGAACCAACCTTTCCCACACAACCTTATCTCTATCTTCTTTCGTAGTGGAAAGAACTTTTGCGTCAGAAACAAGAAGGGGAATAAACGACAATACCGTCAATACAAGAATCTTTTTCATACGATTTCCCTTTCATTAAATTCATGTAATCTGTGACAAGCGGAACAAAGAAGTTCGATATTGTTCTTATCCAGCTTCAAATCCGGTCTTGCTCCTCTTGATCTGATATGCGAAAAGAAAATAGCTTTTGGTTCATCCCCCAAAGGTTTTCCACATTTTACACAAACATGAGGTCTTTCCTGCCATATCTCCGTAAATAAGGATTGAAGGTCACCTCTACGTTCTTTGGTTGTTTCTGTGTCACAATCTTTACAGAGCCACTTCATTCTATTGTAGATGTAATGGTTTTCGCCACATCTTTTACAAGGACGATATTCGTATTTCTCCTTCTTTTTCAGCACGTTACTCAAACTTATAGCTTTTAATTCTTTCAATCTGATTTTCAAGATACTGAACTCTCTTATCAACCGTTGCGTTAATAGCTTTCTTTGCTTCTTCTTTTGTGAAAAACACATCTCTGCCAATTTTAGCCATTTCACGTTCTCCTTCCGGGATGATATACTCCAGACCTCTGAAAGTAGTTGTTTCCCATTTTTTTACTTCTTTAATTTCACCTGTCATAAGTGCTGAACGCACGTCATACATTACTTTTTCTTCCATAACAATTTAAACTTTGTATTCTGTTAAACCTATCTATTAATTCACACACATAGTCCATCTTTTTCTCACTTTCCTTACTCGAAAGATAGATAAACCCGAAACTCCTTACAAACTTAGGGTTTCCAAACCATCCGTACCTTACGATCAAAAGCTCTGCTCTTTTCGTATCGTAAAAACAAGGGACAATTTTAACTTCAAGTTCCTTTCTTCTTTTTCTCATCTGTCCTTATATTTTTCTTCACACAATTTTATATACCTGCATCCTTTGCATTTCTTTTCATGATACAAAAACCCATCATAGCTTTCACAAAGGATGTATCCTCTCGGAGAATCAAAATAAAGCTGTCTTTCTTTATCCAAATAGGAATCAGACAAGGCTTCTTCTTTCTGGATAGGGTTTCTAAGGTCGTATTCCATAACGAATTTAGAGGTAAACCACATATCCTTTTGTGTTCGTTTTCTCCATCTTTCAATAGCTGCTTTCCCTATCACATTAGGAAGAGGAATAATACTCAATTTCGACACCGACAAAATAAAAACCTGCCTATTAAATTGAAAAGTAAGATAGTTCCAAAGATTCCCCACTATTTCATTTTCAAGAAAATCTTTTATCCTTTCCCTGTCCTTTCTTTTTGCATGAAACTCATACTTCGGGTTGTTTGTCAGTTTCCCCTGTAAGTATTCATAAATCGTTTCAAATTCTTCTCGTCTTGTCATTGCTGTCGAAATTAGATTATAAAATCATTGCATACAAAAGTTGTATATTTTAAGTGATAAAAGAAGGGGAAGTTTTTGTTCCCCTGTCTCGCTGACAAAACTACAACTTTTGTAACTATTCCCAAACCAAATTAATGTTAAAAATCTCATCGGTCTCTTTTTCAACCTTCTTATAGCGGTTTTGGGTGTTCGTATCTCTCTCTGCCACATTGTTATAGTCTTCTCGAATAATTTTTCCATCAAGTACCCGTGAGAACCACAAACAAATTTCAGCATCCGATTCAATGTCACCCAATGTAACTTTATCGTCTTCTGTTGCATCATAAAATTGAATCCAATAGGGCTTCTCATAAATAGAAGATGTCCTTGGTGTAACCGGATTATCGTTTTCATCCTTGTTCATTCCTATTGCTCCTACCATGACTTTACCATACGGATTCTCCGTTACAGCAGAAAACCACATATTGACGTTTTTAAGCGTTTCTGCGCCCTCATTTTTCAGAATAAGTGCAATGTATTGCTCACGAGGATTTGAAGCCAAATTAAAGCTTATTTCATCAAATAAATTGCTAAACATGTCATTGGGTACAGGGGTGGATGATTTGTACCCACCCAAAGAATCGGAAATCTTAGTTTGTTGATTATTGTACCCTGCGCTTGTCGTGTAATAAAACCTTAACATATCCTTGTTATTTGGAAGTTGACATAAAAATATTTCCCAGCGACCAATACTCACTTTTCACTTCGTTGTAAACCGATACCGATCCACCTGAATTTTGAACACGTGCAATGTAATACTCGTCCGGTTCTTTTTTCGGCGGAGTGCTTATGCTAACTTCCGGTACTAAAGAAATGACATAATCATCATAAGTGTATAAACCGTTTCGCTGCTCGGAAGTCAATACACCTCCCAAAGGAAGTGTCCCAAGCACAATAGCTCTTAAATTCGATTCCGCTACAAATGTAGTTGCGGATGTAAGAAGTAAGTTTTGGCTGTCAATTATGTTTACAATCTGATAAACGCCATTATTCAAAGGAACAGAACCGTCTTGTTTTTCAAACCTAATAGAAACAGGAGTTGACGAAGACTGCCCTCTCACCTTGCCTGAAAAATCAACCGAACCAGACACAATACCTTGTGGGTTTACGCTTACATATCCCTTTTCGTAATTTCTTGTTTTGTAAGCAATCTTCACCCAATAGAAATTGCTGTCGTTCGGTACAAGAATATTATCTTCTACATTGATATCTATAAAGTTCCCGGCACTGGTAAGAGCCATCCCGGGAAGTACCTTAATAGTGCCAGAGTTTGTTCCTGTTTCCACTTTAAAAGGTTCTACAAGATTTTCATCTTCTACTGGTTTGTTAACTGTCTTTGGATTGATCTTAGACGGGTCATTCGTAATCATCCCAAAAGAATAAGATGCCTGTAGCACCACCTTCATAAGCGGTGCTGTAGCAAAGAAAGAAATCATATTTGAAAGTTCTTCTTTCTCTAAAAAAACATTTCTGCTAACATTTAACTTGCTCACGTTATTAAAATTTAAAATTTCATTTATCAAATTCACATTATGAAATGTTTACCTTGATAGGGTTAAACGCTAATCCACTATCGATTATCCTACTTACGTAAGAATCACCGAATACTTTTCTTCCAATTCCAATAGCTCCATTTATATCTGCGTTAATCAGTTTATTTACAGAACTTTGAAACAATCCACGTTGCTTTCTTTTACCCAAGTAAACATCATGTTTTCCTAATTCTTCAAAAGCCAAATGATCAACTTTTGATGTATAGGATTCTTCGCTAAGATAAAAACTAATTCCAACTAATTTACATTTATAGGAGATTTTATCTATAAGTCTTGAAAAAGGAATTTCTACAAACTTCTGATTTGTTTTCTTTCCAAGATTAATTTCCTGTTTCCATCCTTTGTTCAGTCCTACTACAAGACTACCGATATTATTGTCAACACAATAGTTTATAACAAATCTACTAACCTTATGAATATGATCCTCTATCCAAAAATTCCTATAATTGTTAAGTTGTCTAAGTCTTTTTGAAGTTCCTTTATCTCCTGCAAAAGACATTAATTTAGCTTTTCTCTTATTGTACCACTGATTAAAAGATTTCATAATTCGTCCGTTTACAATGAAAGGCTGTTTATCTACATTGTTAACACATGAACATAAATTATTCAATCCCAAATCAATCGAAAGAACATTATCTTTGTTTAAATTCAAATCCTGTTCTTTCTTTTCGTAAATCACTTCAACTACATAACAAGTAGCCTGTGGTATAATTCTAACTTGACATAATTTACCGTCTCCTATTTTGGTTTTGATTGGTTGAATTATATTTTTAACGAAGTAAATATATCCCTCTTTAACTCTACAAGTATTTGTTGTAAAAACTACCATATTCTGTTTCTTTCCTTTCTTATAAGAAGGAAGATGAGGTCTACAGTTGTTATATTTAGCTGGATTCTTTTCAAAATCCTTTTTCAGCTTTATCCAAGAATTGATAGACTTGAACACTTGTCCGACTACTTGTTGAGAAACATTGCAAGGCAAATTTCTAAAATCAAACTGATTTTCTCTCCCAAGTTTAGTAGAAAGATCATATTCTTTCAGATATTCTTTATTGAAGATACCTTGTCTAACCAAATAGAGAACATAGTTATACAACAATCCAGATTTGAGGCAAATATCTTCAAATCTGTTATCTTTTATAATATGTCTTTCTACTAACCTCATTTATCTGATATTTATGATACAAATATAAATAGCAAAATGAAATAAACAAATTTTCAACTTATTTCCATCCACTTGGAACACCCTCGCAATTTGTGCCTGTAAAAGTCTGACTATGACTTGTTACGTTATTGTTCCCAGACTCCGTTATCTTTACATAATTGGATGATCCTGTAAGGATTTGAATAACAGGGACAGTTCCAAGTTTCGAGCAACCATAAAACATTCTGTCCATATTAACTTTTCCTACCCCTGCAACAGAACGATCATAAAAAGATGTATAAAAAACTGCATAAGCCTGTTCTGTTCCTAAAGAAAGATTTGTACAGCCTGAAAACATTTCGGTACAATTCAAGCTATTGCCAATATTCTCAAAATTGGTATTATTAAACTGATTTCCTATATCCACATTCACAGGTCGTGCAGATGTTCCTGATTGTCCTACATATACATAATTCCCTGTTCTTCCAAAAGAAGTGAGTGACGTGCATCCTGCAAAGCATCTCCTAAGATTGGTAAGTGTCGTAAGATCATTAAAGAACTTAGCGGGAATTTGTTTCACACCCGTGTTCTCAAACATACTTTCTGCATTCTGCAACTTTCCATTCTTCATATCAAAAGAAGATATATCAGATAAATTCCTACAATTCGCAAACATTCTTGAAGCGTTTGTTACACTTGACGGAAGTCCCTGTCCATAAGGAATAGACAAATAAGTACAACCCTCAAACAATGACTGCATATTTGTTGCCTTCGAAGAGAAAGAAAACATAGCGGTAGACCAGCCGTCGACAAGACTTGTACAACCGACAAAGCAACCAACAAAAGAAACAATGTTTGTGCAATATCTGAACCATAATACCGGAAGCTCGGTTATGGCTGTGCAGCCTTGAAATGTATATTGCATATACTGTGCATTCGTTGAATTGCTAAATGGAGAACTTGTAGCTGATAGACCTCCTGTATTTTTCAAAGCCGTACATTCAAAAAATACAGCATGGAAATCTTCTGTGCCACCTCCCCTTCCAAAAGTACCATTGCCAACGCATGAAGTCAAACCCTTACAACTTCTAAACAAGGAAGAATGATAAACACATGAAGTAGGAACAAGTTGACCACTCGGGAGACTTGTAACCCCACTGCTCCAGAAAGCACCCGCACAAGAATTACCTGTCATTTTGGTAAACAAACCAGAAGGAATAGACCTAAGACTTGTGCAATCTCTAAACCAACAGATAACACCCCCTGAAATAGAAGGAATTGTGTTTGTTGCAATCGATGAAAGACTTGTACATCCTCTAAAGGCAGAATGGTTGCCGCCGGCAGCGTCCACATTATAAGTGCCAGAACTTCCCTGAATAGAAAATGATTCGGGCCACTGTTTGATTGCAGTAGCTCTTGTATGATTTCTGAAATTGGCATACACAGTAGAAGGGTTACTTGTATTTCTACTTCCGCCTTGTACTCTTACTTCTCTCCCCACTATTTCATAAACGCCATTTGATACAGATGGCGTTTGAGGCGATCCGCTATAAGAAACGATAAGAGCTTTCCAAAGATAAAGGTAAATACTGCTCCCTCCTGCGTTCGTTGATTCATCTCCTGTCCCTACACATTCCGAATCCGTAGCGGAAGCATACACATAACCTCCAGAAGGAGAAGAAACAGTTACCCTACCACTACCATTTGTTTGTTCTGTAGTGTTAGAATAAGTCGATCCGTCCGGCGCAGTAGTTCTTACACTGACAGAAGCATACGCCTGCAATACATTTTCTTTTCTTAAATAAATGTAAGTGGTTGTAAGATCGTAATCTAACACAAAATCAATGTACACGTCAGAACCGGACATTGCCACATGATACTTTGTTTGTGATTGATAATTAGTAGCCGTACAAGTTGCATCGTATGTACCTGATTGAATACCTGTAAGTGTAAGCAAACCGGATGAATTTGTATAGCCACTCTTTCCTCCGTAAGTTACATACGCCCTATTGATATTGTAACCGTTTCTTGATTTTACAGTAATGTGTGCATTGTATGTCTTATTCGATATACCAACCCTTTGCTGTGGCATGGATTCTTGATTAACCGTTACCGAATAGGTGGTCGTCTGATAATCGTAAACAGATATTTCACACACATACGTTTTACCCATTTGCATAGTAAAGGTAGTTGTACCATCCGACCCGGTATTCTGTGTGCTTAACCCTTCGGGCTTAATAGAAGCACCAGACACCGGAAGTCCCGTGTCCGAATTGTAAACATAGAACTGCACCCTTACTTCTTTTCGCGGCATTGCAACATATACCGTTTTTGGAAGATCGTTCGGTTGAACTACCCCTACTTGATTTTCAAAATACTGTTTGCTTGCAACCCAATTGTACAGATTTCTTGGAACTTGGAAAATGACTTGTCCATTGTTTGTCAAACCTTCCTGCTCGCCACTGTTCAAACTGATCCTTGTCCCATTCGAAACAGAACCATTATCTTCTGTTACCACAAAAGCAAGGTTGTATAAAATTTGAGACATATCAATAGTGACAGTCTGCGCGGCTCTATTTACAGTAAAAGACTGCTCCTTGTCGTTGTATCCTTCATAAGAAGCTACCGCCTTATATGTACCATTTGGAAGGTCTAACACAATACCAGAAGAATCTTTTTGAATATAAGTATGCGTTTCGTCCACTATAACAGTAGCACCTGTTAAAGCTACACCACCTGCTCCAATCACTTTAATAGTGGTTTTGTAAGTCAGCCTTGCCAAATCAATAATCAAATTGGCGTCCCCATAAAACTCATAGTTCTCTACAGTCACTCTTTGATAGTCGTTCGTATAGCGAATATCATAAGTATATTTACCACCTAAGACACCTTCAAAAGAAGCCTGACCACTACTATCTGTTACCTTTGTAAGCCCGGCAAAAGAAACTGTAACACCCTGTAAAGGAACTTTTTCGCCAGTAAAAGTATTGTAGTCATTTACAGTAAACACCATGTTGTAAGTAGGCATAGGATTAAAGTCAATCGCCACTTCCTTATCGCTATCCAAAGTAACGTTTCCATTTACAGGAATCCAATTCTGTTTTTCAACCAAATAAGAATATTTACCTCCCAGCAAATCGTTAAAAACAGCCTTACCGTCTGGTTCTGTTCTTCTGCTTTGCGAAACTGCCAGTGCATTTTCATCCGATTTTTCAGTTGATACCAGTGTGACATTTGCACCTTCTACCGCACCAGTAGAAGCATTTGTTACCACAAATGTTAAATCATAAAGCGGAATCAAAATCATTTCAACCGGTTCAGATTGATCATCCTGTACATTGATATTCTTGTTTATGGTATAATATCCATCTTTTGTAACAGTGTAAGGATAAAGACCGGGGAAAGCATAAAACACCGCATTACCATAAGAATCCGTATTTTTAAACTCTCCATTAAAAACTATCTGTGCACCGGAAATAGGAAGTCCTTGTTCATTCCTTACAATGAAAGTGATTTTTCTTTCATAAATATCACCTTGCAGTAAGATATATTCGATTTGAGTATCCTCTTCATCTTCCAAAACCGATAAAAGATTATCTTTTATCGGTAAGAACAAGTTTTTCTCCACATCAACAGAATAATCACCGGGGAACAAAACTATATCAGCCTCCCCGTTTCTATTGGTTGTAAGAACATCTTCCAGAATGGAAATTTTTGCTCCCTCGATATAAGAACCCCTATCAGAAATAACCTTGAAAATAACTTTCTTTTGAACCAAAGGACGTATTTCGTTATCGCCTATTATATTTTTGTAAGCAACCAAATAGGTTTCCATAAAGTCTTTTACACCTTCATTACTTACCAAAGAATTGTTTTTGTAATAGGCGGCTATCACATCCTTTTCTCCCAAATGTCCTTGATAAAACGGCAAGAAAATAGGTTTTATCTTGATGTCATAGATATAGACACTACTTGATGCTTGTGATCTGTCTTGGGTGAGAGAAAGCGACAAATAAGAAGTTCCTTCTTTCATTTGAAGACCTCTACCGTATAGGAAGTTCAAATCTACAGGACTTGCATAAGCTCTGTCTTTTCTTGACAAAATACCTCTACATTCATAATAAACGCCCGCAAACGGCAATCTTAGAATACCATCTGTTACAGGAGCCTGTGAAGTTGTAATTTTACTTACTTCATTTATATTCAGAACCCAACTATCATAACTACCTATAGAAGCAGACGTAACTTCGATATATTCCATAAACACCATACCAGCAGGTATGTCATATTTTGTATCATACAAAGTCATTTCTACAGGTATATCCTCACCTTCGATTGTTACAGTTTCGATTGTTGTTTCCTGTGTTTGGAATCTTACCTTTCTTGTTAATGTAATAGGATACACAAAGCTGGGAATCCAAAAAGAATAAGTTACCGGCATAGGTTCGGCAGTAGAAGCTATTATCTCTGGTGGTGCACTTCCGTCCGTAATATTAGCAAGAACTCTCATAAGGATTCCGTCATTAATAGCTCCCGTTGTGTTCCGTTTATACCGTAACGAAGCAAAATCTCTTGCCGTTGGTGAATAAATTTCAACAGTTTGTCCTTCTTTTGGTGAATTCAAAGCATCTGACAATAAATTGCCCGGATTCTCCAAACTTCCTGCATAAAATTCATTCATTACAATAGGAAGGGAAGCCTCTGAATCTGCAACAACCGATAAAGTGGCTGTAGTCGGATATGCCGTAACCGTATCAGGCTTTTTGGTATAAAGTCCAATCAAAACGGCTCCTGTAAAATTAGGCAAATCCAAAGAGAAAGGATTGGTATCAATATAATGCATATACTGATACCTTGTTGTAGTAGTTATAAACAAAAACGCTCCATAATTACTTGGATCAAACCCACCTAATTGAAAAACACCTTTAGGACTAATAACATGGCTTGCGTCCATATTAGTAAAAACAATCATAGGTATGCTTTGGGAAGCATGCTCTTTAGAGGGGATAGGGAATGGCGATCCATCCATCAACAAACTAAAATTCTCTATTTTTAGTTCATGGTCTGTGGCTGTAAAATCCCCGGTTATAGCAACACCCCCCATTTCTTCCCCTCCAATGAGTGTTCCATCTTGTTGGAAGAAGAAAAACATATTGTTGAATCCGTACCCGCTATCGCCCTCCAAAGTAGGATTATCGACATTAGGAAATTGTTCTATCAAATCCGTACTGAAAGAATAATCGTATTGAGGTTCGTCACCTCCTTCCGGTATGAAATTAGTGCTTTCTGCGTTTCCATAAGATTCTTTACAAACTATCCCCTGTTTGTCTTTGTTAAAGACTTCGACACCAAACTTCAAATTTTGATTATTAACAGAAGATGATTTTACCTTAAAAGAAAGCTGATAAGTCAAATTTTCAGATACAGGAAGTAACTTTGATTTATCCTCTGCCGAAGATATGCCCACCAAGCTATTTCCCACAAAAGTCATAGCTTGAATAGGATTTCCATCATTGTCAATATCGCTTACCACAACCACACCGGTAGGATTGACCAAAGGATAAGCATTCAAATCAGTTATATTTGTAGTTGTCTCATATCCTTTGGTAACGTTTAAAACAGTATCGGTTCTGTTCCATGTGGGAGAACTGTATCCCATTGTCCAGCCCGTATCACGCGCCATCAAAAGGGCAAAAATAAATTCTTCTTCCGTTTTGTATCGGATAAGGCGAAGAAGCTCACCAAGTATTGTGCCTTCTTTGTTTACAATATCAATTGTTCCTCTTTTCCGGTATTCCCTTACATAGTTATCGAACAGATATTTCATCTGTTCAAGTGTGTTCACTTCGTCTGTCACAAGTCCTCTGTTTTCAATAAAAAGCTCAAACAGAATCTTATTTGTGTCAATCTCATTGTATTGCTTAGCATATAAAACAACAAGCGCAAAGATATGACAGACTGTTTCCCAATACGCCTTAAAATCCTCTCCGTCCTTCTTTATAAAAGTAGGAAGAATGCCGGGAGAAGATACCTTTTCAAGTACATTCTCCGCCCATTCCATTACAGCAGGATCGTTTTCTTCGAAGAACCGTTTGAACACGGTCTTATTGTAGATTTCCTGTGACATCCTTAGCTTATTAATAATTAAACTTTCTCAACATATAATCCAACAAGGGCTGATAAATCATGTGTAAGAGGTTGTTCACTATTTCTTGTACATTTGTATTTTATACCATTTTGGATATAGTATTTATCTTTAAATATTTCCATAGGTGGAATGTAAACAATAGGATCATCGATAGCTCCTTTATGTTCTTCATCTACTACTTTCCACAAGCTTGCAGTAGCCATAGAAGGTTTCCAGTTATCCTGAGTAGTATGTTCTTTTATACATTCCCAAAGAATATTATCAGATAAATATCTTTCTCCTACTTTAACAGTGATACCTGCAACCCATTCTGGATAATGATCTTTAACCTGTAATGCTTCACCTGGAGTAAGATCATATGTGTTAATCTCTTTAGCAATCTCTTCACCAAAGATATTCAAAGCTAAGATACGACTAAAATCTCTATTAATTACAGGTTCTTCTTCTGTACTAGTCCACTCTTCACTATTTAACAATTCAATAAAAGTTGGATCACTAAATGAATATCTTGGAAATGATTCATCTTCAAAAGGTACTAACATTTCTTCATGTAAAATAACTTTACTCTGATCTATACTTGTTCTCATTTCGGGCAGTATTTCAATACCATGTGATTTTGCCCACAATAAATCTACTATCGCGTATTTCATCTATTTTTATTTCTTTTTATTATACAAATTAACAAATTCATTTACATCAAGATAGTCAATCCCGAAATTTTCTGCGGTTCTTTTATCACTATCAGAAAACTGTCCTTCAAGTCCACTTGCGTCACCTATCATAAGTGTAACAGATTTTATGTAATCAAAATCATCGCCAACATAGTCTTCACAAAGATGATTAAGCATTCCTATGTTTGGTTTTCTATACAAATCATTTTTATCATTCGTGGTACAATATTCCGAATAGCATTTTACTCCGCAATATTCTTTTACGCATTGTGATACATATTCTATTTTAGATTGAAATCTTTGATGATCCACAAAACCAGCTTCAATTCCCCCTTGATTACTTACAATTAAAACATACTCAGGAGAAAACTGCTTAATTGCATCCAAAACATCAAATTTGATTTTCATATCCCAAATTCCTTTAGGAAATGTTTTGCCACTTAATGTCTCAATTAACGTATCATCCAGATCACAGAATAAAACTTTGTACTTCTTCATATTATTTTGCTTTTAAAGTTTGTAAATAGTTATATGCTTTGATACAGTCGTCTTTGGAGAGGATCTGATTGTTGTAGATGCCTAAGTTCTTAAAAGCTATTTGGGTATAATTATTTAAGTTAAATCCTATATTCAAACTTGATTCAACGATCTCAAAATTTTGATCTACGGTATATTCATACTCAACCCAATTTCGATCATATAATCTACCATCTGAGCAAATAGCATGCAATGATTTAGTTCCAAAACTTTGTAAACTACGTGGATTATTAATAGATATAAGCAATCCATTAGCAGTGTTATACAGATAAACATTTTGAGCTTTTACAATGCCACAATTGATCTGAACATTTGATAACAATTCCCAATCTCCAACAATCGTCCAATCTTCGTTCATTGTAAAACTAGAGCTCTGAACTTTATCATCCACCCCATCAGTAATGAGGTATCCTTCGTATTCGGGGATTTGTTCAACTAAAACATCTACTTCTTGTGAAGAATTATACCATATACCATTTATCGAAGTTGCAGCATACTGTTTTTGGAAAGTATATATACCATCCTTGATTATTTTAATATAATCACCACTTTTATTTGCATTTCCAACTATACAGCTATCCCCTTCTTTCATACCTGTGATACGTATCTTCCAGTTAGCAGAATCAGATTCGTTTGTTAAAATCAAAAGATTGCTGCTGTTTCCGGTTCCGATTATTCTAAACGAATCTTTTTTTACATCTGTTGGCTTAACTACATTATCTCTAAGATTAAATGAGTTGAAGTTATATGCATACAATCCATACCCGCTCCCTTCTGCAAACCCAAAATTAGACAGTACAAGATCATTACCATTGCCCGTGATGTTGGCAATAGTAGCACGATCTTCGTCCTCGTTGGTCTTGCCGGTGACAGTCCATGCTTGGTCGGGGAAGAGCCAGGGATAGGTTTTAACGAAGTAGTCTTTGATCTTGGTTAGCTCTTCTTCGGTGGCATCGTGGTCGAGAATAACTATTTCCCAAATGGCAGCATTTGCACAATAAAATCCAGAACGACACACTTGTAATATGTTACTTCCTTCTTCTGTAGCACCAGCATAAATAGTTTTACTATTATATGAAGTAGATGTTTGGTAGGTATAAAGTAAAGGTATTTTATAATCTGAAAGCCCAACACTTCTTCCCCAATTCCATGTTGATTTAGTTTCGTTTCTAAAATCTTCAAAACTAAAAGCAGCCAACCTATCGGTTGAATTAACTACTAAAGTAGGATATCCAATATCTTGAAAAGATAACCACTGTCTCAACGCTACAACCGTATATCCCTTTTCCTTAGTCAAAATAGGGAAGTTCTCACAAACACCATAATCGTCTACTCCGTCAAAGACGAGTGCACCGGGATAAACATCACTAATACCTGAACCCTCCTTCCAAGCTAAATTCTTCATCTGTAAATCATGCCCATTACCTGTAAGGTCTTTCCAGACAGGATTTTTAGACATTTCTTCATTAGTAAGACCTAATGCTGAATATCTGGCAATCATACCAGGAATAGATGGAAAAGGAGGAAAAGGAGCTACTCCACCCCCTCCCCTAAATCTCCTAAAAGGAATTGCATTAATATTTCCTATTAAATTCATTGTCAATTCCTTTCCTTAAAAACCTATACTAAGATTGGTTGCCGTTGTCCCTTCTTTCAAAATCTTCTGAACCATGTACATGAGTGGCATTCCTATATTTGCACTCACTTCCGCTTCCGAAATGGTATATTCCATTCCACCTGAAAGGATTACTTTAATTGTTCCTTCTGAAAGAGGAATAACTACAAACGGAACTTCTTGTCCGTTTTGGTCAATCAGCACAATATCTTCTTCGATTGTAGCAAAGTTCCATGCACTGCTGATTAAAGAAGGTGCAGCTTCACCATTAGTAGTTATCAGCTTATTGGAATTAGCTGTTACTGTTCTTTTGATTATATCCATTGCAATGAAAATTTTTAAATTTGATTTATCTAAGTAAGTACTTGTCACAAAGATAATCTTTTCTCAACAAACATGATAAACTTGCACTTCTTTTATAATCAAAACAAAAAAAGGAGAGCAATTAAACTCTCCTTTTAGTTTATCAAATAGGTTCATTGTGGTAGTATATACAAAATATACCTTCTCCTGGTTTCGTAATATTTCCCGCATCATCATCTGCCGGAGAACATTGTTGTCCAGAGCCATACCCAGCAATTCTTGTCTTTCCTCCGTCTGAAGAAGTGAAATTAGAACCACCATACCCTGCACCTCCCCATGCAGATGCACCGGTTCTTTTCCCACTTTTAGTGTTTAAATATCCTGCTTCACCTTTACTTGTACCTCCAAAAATAGACTGGACAGGGATAACAACTGAGGATTGAACAGGCTTGGTTGCGTTTCCCAAAACAAGACTTTCGTAAGTGCTTTTAAATCCATATCTACCGTCTCCACCTGGCGCACCATCTGGTTGCATTCTTGGGCCTGTAGAAGAATAAGTTTCTTCTTTTGCGTTTTGACTTCCGAAACTTCCACTACAATAAAATGTACCTGCCATGTGAGCAGCTATAGCACCGGAACTTTTTGCGTTATACACAAAATAATTAGATAGTTTATTTTCTTGTGGCATAGTAAGGTCAGCATCATTACGAGCCTCGCTTACCCCATTGTAAGCTGTATATTCATAAGTTGTTATTCCTAATTTTATGGAATATTTTGTGCCGTATGTCCAGCTACCCGCATTTGGAACATTGCTAAATGTAATTTTAGCTATTCGACCATCTGAAATATCCGATATCAATATATTAGGAATATATACAATTTGTCCGGTTGTTCCACCCAGCAATACAAAACTATCCCAAGATTCCCAATACTCAAAATTTTCTCCCCCTCTCCCTACTATCAGAAGGGAAACGTATTTGTAAGAAGTATCTAATTGGTAATTGGATTGGTCACTTGTTATCTGCACCAACTTGTTCGATTTAGTTAGGGTGTATTCCAAATTCACACTTGTTTGATAAACCCCACTTATACTTCCTGTCGTTGAAAAATCACTGAAACCGGAAGATGTAATCTTAATCTGATAATTTCCCGCAGGAATTTTGTCAAACCGTGCCGTGTATGTTGCTGGTCCTGCCGAACCTGTATGCTTCTGCCCTTCTGAATCTGTAAATTCCACATTACCACCAGTAGGGTTTACTTTTACTTGCACCATATACAGCGGAGTAAGGTTTACTTGCACCTGCATTCCTTCACTATTCACAGTAATGCTTTGGGATGTTTCTTTGGAAAAATCCCCTTCCGGTACATACAAGATATACTGTCCGTATGCGACATTGGCGAACGTTACGGTAGTGGTTATATTTTTAGTCTGAATCACCTCTAGCCCCGTACTGTCCTTTAGTTGGATTTGGCTTGGCATACCTTGCATTTGTCCAACTCTTCTTACCTGAACATTAATAGTATTGTATATCTGCAAAAGGAAGGTGTTAAGCGCAGTTTTCCCGCTTACTTCAACCGTTTCCTCTTTGCTTTCAAATCCATCTTTAGAAAAAGCTACTTTATAGCTTCCGTCTGGTACAAATAAAACGACTGTCCCGTTTTGTGAAGTTGTACCGGAAGCCATCTGCACCCCTCCTTCCTTATTTTCAGTCACAACAACCTGTACGCCGGAAATGTCAGTTGCCCCGTCTAATGTGTTCCTGTGAACAACTATAGAAAGCTCACTTGCAGGCTGCAAAGTAACCTCAATTGTTTTCGCTTCATTTAATACACCGACTTTCCCGTTCTGCGTTGCATAACCATCAGCACTGACCTCATAATCATAATCAACGCCTAATGCAGCAGAAATAACAGCTTCTCCATTGTTATTTGTATTCTGCTGATAATTGTTTGATGCAGATGTCATTTTTACAAGAGCGTTCTCGATAGGAATTGCTGGATTAGGCAAAGGAAGAAGAGTAAAAGGTAAAACTTTATACTCGTCACCTTTACCTGGTTGAACAGAAACTCCATTCAACCAATAAAAAGTTGCATTATTATGAGTCCCATACTGGGTGCAAGTTTGAATAGATGCACTTTCCCATAAAGAAAGACCCAACATGCTCAAAATCTCTTCTACTTGTGTTTTGTAAGAATACAGAGTGGTCGCCTCGCCATATGAAGGTAAATAGCCACTCTGTCCATTCCCAAACATATATGTCTTAGCGTATTCTGCCGCAGGTGCATAGCCAGTTCTCAATTGAGATATTATCTCATCAGTACAAATAAGACCATGCGTTGATTTGTATAGGACTGTGCTTGCTACATTAGTGTCTAACATTGGCACATTGGAGATCAAAGTACCTTGACCTCCAAAAGGATAGCTTTGGGCACTTATGGCTGTCGATACCATGAACGAATTGGTATCGGTTGAAATGCCTATACCACATACAGCAGACACTCCTTTACCAGATGATGCCCATTCTTCTTTTGTGTAACGATTATTGTCTTTATCGTAGATATACACACCATTTGGAATAGGATTGTATTCATAGGTACAGAAAGGACGAACTGTATTTGAATTACTTTTGGTCGTTCTCCTTTTTGTGCCATTAACCCAACCAAAAATCCAAGCATCATTTGAATTATATTGTGTCGAAGTCCAATGTGAACTACTACTCAATGGATCTGAACCGATTATCGCACTTATTGAAGTTTCGATCTTAACTCTGTTTAATTGAGCTACACTCCACTGTCCACAAGAAGGCAAAAACCAAGAACCCGCACCAAATCCTTCTGTAGAATAAGCTGCGCACTTATGTGCCGCCGTGCTTTCCGTTGGTTTCGTAAGTATGATGTTTTGAGAATTTGTCTTACCTGCAAAATCACAAAGAGCTAAAGATTCATTTGTTTCAGTTACTACATCAGAAATAGTGTCTAATGAATCTGTCCAAAAACCGGCAGTCAGATTTTCCAAACCTATGAAGTCAAAATCCTTACTTCTTACATCGGTAATAACACCAACACAAGTTTTAGCACTATCCAATTCAGTTGACCATGTTTTGTCACCATACACAAAATCACCAACTTTGGGACGGGAAATAAGTGATGAATCTTGTTTTGAAGTTACCTTAAATGTTACATCTACATTATTTGCAATCAAAATTTCTTTGTTGATGGCAGGCGCATTTACATTCAACGTGCCTGATTGTGCTTCCAAAGGAGAAGGCGGGGTAACGGTATAATCATAGCTTCCGTACAAAACTTTATTTGCCGGAATATCTGAACTTATTACCTTTTTGCCATAGAAAGATATTTTAACATTATTCACAGTCTTCCAATCTTCCAAAGTAATATTTACACCTTCTTTTGGCTTTATACTTATATCAAAATATGACCCCCTATTATTGGAGATGTCAAAAGCAAAATTAGATAGCTGGATTCTCTCTATTATACCTTCCTTAAATAAAATCATTGATACTGAACTTCCTGTTTCTGAAATTTCATAACTAATATCAAATTTTTCTGGAATGTTTTCTACAGATATCCCCATATCTATATCACCCAAATTTATTTTAGCAGATTGATCTAACAATCTGCTAAAAGCAAGGATGCCACCTGCATCCGCCCAAAAGAAATAGCCTTCAATATCCTTTGATTTGGGAACAATTTCATTTAAAGTAAATGTCTTGTGATTGCTATCCCATTGCCCCGTTATTTTAGTAAATGTATCTTCAATAAAAAATAACAATTTTGAAACAGTGTCCGATGGTGGCTGTTTGTATTCAGTCATAGGATTTACATAAAATCCTTTAGGGAAATTGGATTTAAATTCTTCCTCAGTCCATGGAACGTCTTGTGTTGGAAGAGTATATACACTGGGTGTGTAAAAATCCAACCCCTCGGAAAAATCCGCATCACTATCTTGTGACCACTCAAACCCGCTACTGTCAAACGTCATATTAGCTACGCCAGACGAGTTGGTCGTCCCTTTGTATTTGTTAGATGAATCGCTTTGATCTACCATTTCGATAACAGCATTCTCAATAGGAGAACTATCATTTTGACTTTTTACAGTAAATGTAACCGTTGAAATTTGAAGCATCTCAACCGTTATGTTCTGATCTCCACCAGCAATTGTAAATTCACCTGTTACATCTTTATAACTGGATTTCTTTGCTGTATAGATATACTGTCCGTTCTTGTAAGTCAAAGTAAGAATGCCGTTAGAAGCAGTAGCTCCACTTGCAACAGGTGTGTCTGGAGATTCTGCCTTGGCAAAACTTATAGCTACATCTTGTGTGGATGGAACAGTCTGGAAAGTAACATTGTATTTTACATAATCAGCCAAATCCAATTCAATGGTGCTTGCGGCGGTTGCCACACTAAATGTTCCGCTTGGCACTTCCACCAGATTAGGATTATCCGTACTTGTAGTAGGAATCTGATATTGATAATCCCCTGTAGGAAGAGCAATTGCCGCGATACCCTGACTGTTTGTTACAATGGTTTCAGGAAGTGCCCTTGCGCTACTTTGCCCTACAATTATCTTTACATCCGCCAAAGCAGAATTTCCTACCTTTGTATGGAATGTAACTGTCGCTCCAGGAACAAGTGTTATCTGTACACTTTTTTCAGCTTCTTCGATTCGCACATTTCCTGTCCCGTTTAAAAAACCTGTTTTTGAATAAGCGTAAGTATGCGTTCCTGTGGAAAGATTTATTGTTGCTATACCGTCTTGCCCCGTTGTGATTGTATCATTACCATCAATAGTAATTTCAACGCCTTGTGTGGCTGGTGAAGTTGTAAATGTAGTTTCAAATCCATAAGTCAATTCTATCACTTTCTCCTGATCGGCATCCTGTATGCTGCCCACACCTTCTTCCGGTGAATATCCTGTGAGTGACACATTCCAATCATAAGCACCGTTTATTACCTGCACAGGATCAGTTGTTCCATCATCTTTTGTTTTAAGACTTACAGTATTTCCACTTAATATGGCCGGTCCACTTACACTGACAGTCACATCTTTTAAGCCTGATTTTCCTGCGGCGGTCACTTTAAAGGTAAGATTCCATATCTTCTTCAATATCTGCGTAAACGTAGCCTCTCCAGTTACTTCAAATGAAAGAGTTTCAGTCTTATAGCTGTTCTTCATGAATGAAGCGGTATATTTACCAGCTTTTAGACTGATTATCGCTTCTCCTGACGCATTTGTGGTAACTGTCTTGTCCTCATTTTCTATATCAATAGACACTCCTTGCAAAAGATTGGGCGAAGCCATGTTATCTTTTACTACAAACGTAATATTATATGATATAGGGGTAAGTTGAGCTAATACGTTCTTGTTGCTACCGGAAACTTCCACATTACCTTGTGTCTGAACATAACCTTCCTTCGTTACCGTATAAGGATACTGCCCGTCAGAAAGACGAACCGTTACCAAACCACCCTGCGAAGTCTGATAGTCCTTTTCGTTGATATGAATATTAGCGTTTTCAATTGCAACACCTTCATCTGTCTGTACAGTAAATACAATATCGTATTTCTTGTACTCCATATTTACAGGAAAAGACGGAATATCTGCACTTACAACTTCCAGCTCGCCTAAATAATCGTCCATACCATTGGCAACCACCGTAAACGAATATGTACCATTTTTTAACTGCAAGGACACCTCACCATTATCCTGTGTCTGATAAGACGTTGCATTTATCTCCACTGTAGCCCCCTTAATAGGTTCTTTCAATGGATTTTTTACCGTCATTATGACATTGTAAAGTCTTGCCTTTAAACTTATTACACTACTGTTATCACTGTCAAGAACAGTAACCGAAGAACTGCCGTCATAATATCCCGACTTTGTTACGGTATAAGGATATGTCCCGTTTTGAAGGCTTACATTGACTTGCCCTCTATCATTTGTAGGGTAAGAAGAGCTATTAATGTTTACTGCCGCGCCTTGCACTGGGCTACTGTTATCACTGTCAAGAACAGTGATAACCACATTATAATGTTTCAATACAAGGGTTCTTTGAATAAATGTATCCTGTCCTTCTACGTTGAACGATCCGGTCAAATCATCATATCCCTTTTTCTGCACGGTATAGCTGTAATTTCCACTCTTTAATTTTATAGTAGCTTGCCCAGAACCGTTTACATTCAATACTCCCGGCTGTCCTTCTATTTTGATTGTAGCTCCTTCTGCCGGATTCCCCTGATTTACCTGCGAAATATTAAATTCCACATTGTATAAAAAGAAATCCATCTCAAAGGTAACGTCCGCATTCTGGTTGTTGACCTTAATTTCCCCCTGTAAAGTATCATACCCTGTCTTTTCGATTGTTACAGGATATTCACCATTTACAAGTGGTATTTCCGCCTCTCCATGCTGGTTCGTAAGATATTCTCCATTGTTTACCTTTACAATGGCATTCGATATAAGCTGATTTTCCTTATCCTTTACAATGACAGTAATCGTCCATACCTTAAATTCCAATTCAGGATATACTTCTTTATCTCTACCATCCACAACTACACTGCCGGAATACTCATCATATCCCAACTTTTCAATAGTGTAGGGATAGTTCCCGTTCCTTGCGGACAAAGAAGCCACACCTTGCAAATTGGTAGTGGTTGTTCTGTTATCCATCGTTACATTTGCATAAGGAACAACCCCTCCCTTTTCGTCCGTCACATGGAAAGTGACCGTATAAGGAGCTAAAACCATTTGTACATCAATGGAAACACTACCGTTCAACACTACAAACATTCCTTCTACGGGGATATATCCCGAAGCGGAAACAATATATTCATACTGTCCGTTTGCAAGTTGGATAATAGCTTGCCCATTGTCATTTGTTATAACAGCATTGTTCCCTATAGAAATATTTGCACCTTTCACAGTGCCACCTTCCGAATCTGTCACATTGAAATAAACCTCTTGATAAAGGTTGAGTGAGCTGTCGTTGATGCCTACAAACAAATCCTCCGGTTCAGACGGGTAAAACAACGGAGAGAGGTTGCTATCAGAATCGTACAAAATATTTCCGTCCTGGTCGCGCATCACAAACCCCCTTATACGCGGAAGCTGATTTGCCGGGACTTGCTGATCGTAATACGGAAAGAAATACTCGTCCGGCACATATTTTACGCCATCGGTCTTTTTTACAATATCCAGCAAATCGTCCCATTCTACGATTTTTCCAGGTGTCCAAAAACGAAAATCAAGATATTTAGTAAGGTTCACTTGTATGTTCTGACGCACAGTAGACACATCGTAATCCGGTTGAAGCTGAACACGGAAATCCAACCCCCTTTCTGAACCCACATAGAACCAATCAATATTCTTGATACCAATACCAATTACTTTCCCTTCAATATTCAGTTCTGAAATACCAAAATATCCTTGTGCGCTTTCAAGAAGTGTATCAAGTTCTTCTTCGGTAAAGAAAATACCGTTCTGCGAAACAACATAGAGATTATATATGCCCTTTTCGTCCAGACCGGCACTTATTACTTTTAAGACACGATCGTCTATGTTGCTAAGTGTCTGTGTCCAGTATTCTATTGTATTCTTGCTAAGGATATTCAGATTGTTCTTAATACGGATTCTAAACGTTTCATCATCCTCACTATCACGTCCTCCAATAGCATAATATTCATTCGTACATTCGATATGACCTTGTGGCTGCGGAGAAACATTAGTAATGCTATTAGGCGGTACGTTTGTGGAATACCCTGCGTTGATACTTCTTACCTTTACATATCCGTAACCACTTTCCCCTACAGTCAATGCTTCGTCAACTTGGAAACGAATACCATTTTTATTTACAAAAGTAACAGACGTATCATATACTGTACCTGGATTAGCAGATACCCTTATATATGTCGAAGAACCCAAAGCACCTTTACGCGGGCTGACACCATACAAAGCAGCAGCCTTATCCAGATAAACGCCTGTAGCTGTATCTGGAAATATCTGCGCTTCCTTTATGGCAATATCCTTCATTGCCTTTTGAGCAACTTTCGCTACACCGAATGCCGTAGCATTCACAACCGAACCGTCAGCTACATTACTTACCTTAGCTGTCTTATCTAAAAACATCTCTATAAAAAGATTCTTTAGATTGGTTATTGTTGCACTTGTTTTTGTAATCATCTGAATATCAATTATATAGGAACATTTACTAAATAATCTTTCTTTGTTACCGTTTTACATTGCAAAGAAAGGAACACGGCATCTTCCTCTCTTTTTACATCTATCAATTCCACAGAATCCCATCTTGAATCCCTTTGGAACATATTCATTACATCCTTAAAAATAGAAGGGTACTGGATTGCGTTCACCGTTGTTCCTATGAACTCATTTGCAATTCCATAATCCTTAAACTCTGGTATAGCACCTTTTTGAGAAGAAAGAATAGTATCCAAAGCCTGTCGGATCGCATCATCGCCTATCACTATCTTTAAATCGTCATTCTCAAAGACAAAATTCACATCTATGTCACGTCCCAAGATATTATCTCCCACAAGTACATCCACAACAGTATCAAGATAATTATTCCCAGCGTTCTTTAGATTGATATAGAACTTGTTTCCTCCATCAGAGAACGAATAATCAGTTTCTTCTATATACTGCGGTATTGTAATATTCATCCAATCATCTTCCGGGTTGGTACTGTTAAGCTGTCTGGATACATCTTCAAACCGTTCCCCTGTCCGAAGTGTCTTTTCCATCTGCAAAGTATTGTTTCTATCCAAAGAAGAACTTCTAAGCCATCTTGCCGAACTCTTGATAGTGGAAAGTTTCGTTTGTGTTTCTGTGAAATTGTCCAGAATACCCCACATGGAAATATCGTCCAAAGTATTTTCATGCAGAATAAACAAAGGCTCAATCGTTTCCGATTCTCTCACAAGTTCCACAAGGCGCAAAAAAGAATCCTTGTTCATCTCCCCACCATTACTATAATAGTCCACAATAAGAGGATAATCGTTGGCACAGAAATCAACAAACTTCTGGAAATATGACTTTATATCATATCCCGTTACGTTGTAAAATTTTTCGAAAGCATCATCCATTACCCAACAAACCTTTAGAGATTGAACTTGCAAATTCATTTATGCCCTTTTGTATCACATTAGAGGCGCACATTTCCAAAAGCGAACCTTTACTACCACTTGTTCCCGAAACCGCTTCTAAAGGAGCTATAACAGTCATTTCAAGATTGTATTCCCATATCATATTCTTTGATATACTCTGACTGAAATTAACGCCACGCGGTGGAATCGTAACAAGATAGCTTTCTCCAAGTGCCATGTTATAGAAGAAAAGTTTCATGGGAAACCCGTTCTCGTCCACTCCGTTGCTTTTATCTATGATAGATTGTAATATCTTGATACAACCATATCCCGTTTTGATGCCGGCATCAAAGGAAGGCATAGTGAGAGAACTTGTAGATTTTCCCTGTAATTGATAGAGATAACGCTTTCCTGCCGAGATACTAAAAGCTGCACCTGTCAACGAAACGCTATCAGAACCGCTTAAAAGAATCTTGAATGTCCTTCCAAAATTCCCCTTTATCGTGATCGTCTGCGGCATGAAAACAGGAGAAGTGAGCACTGTTATGCCTCCTGCCGTATTGACTACCGTAGTTCTTTTCGGTTCACTCTTGTCTATACTCTCCGGGCTGATAGGGAAAGTAAAGACATCAATTGTGTTCCCTTTAGAATCTGCCAACTCCAAAGAACACATATACACTTCAAAATCATTCGGGAACTGCGCTGCCATCATGGAGCGACCCAAATTTTTAAGTGTCGATTTCGCTGTTTTTACCACTGAATCCAAAACTGCCACGGCTTTATAATTTTAACTTGTTCAAAAGTACGAATTTCTTCCCAATATCCTAACCCTGTGTTATCTTTTCATTCTCATAATCAGAAGCAACAAAACTTTGCGCCGATTGCATGGGAGATGTAACGGGAACAGGAGCGGGACTTGGCACGCCAGCCGTTGCTCCAACAAGAAATGAACCTGCCGGAACATTGTGGGTATGGGAATTGAATGTATTTACAAAACCATTCAATTTACTTGTAAGATTATCCAGTTCAACCAGACCTTTCAATCCCCCACCATTGAACTCAATAATATCGTTGTTCATTTTCAAAGTAGATGCTCCCGTTTTCAAATCTAACTGTTCTTTCGTTATCGTGCTTTGTACATCTTCCCCAATCTTTACCGATACACCGGAATTATCCACTTGCAAAGATTGTTCCATTTCCTCCGTTTTCCAATGAAAATAAACCTTTTCCAAATCCATAGAGACTTTTCTTTCCTCTTCTTCCGGTTTTTCTGGATTCACAACCTTTGCCTCTATCTGTGTGTATCCCTTTACGGAAACATTTGTTCCTCCGGTCACATTCACGCTTCCAGTGGATTCAACAATTACCTCCGATTCTTCTGATCCTGTAGCAAGTACCTTTACGGATGCTTTTTTAGGAGAATTGATAGAAACAATTACTGCATTATTAGCCGGATCAACCGATAAGGATGCAGTCACATTCCCTACTGTCTTTCTGAACTGGAATGTATTCTCTTTCCACATAGGAGACTGATCATTTCTCGGATAGCTCCCTATCACAATAGGAACACCGTCATACGGGTTGCTCGCTATCACTACCGCCGACCCTTGTTCATTTTCTTTCTCCGGGAACTCAATATTGGCAAGAACTTCATTTGTTATATAAATATCCCGAAAGAAAGCTCCCCCGTTCCCCATGACCGAGACACGACCTCTCCTTAAACAGGTTTCCACATACAAATCCCTGTCCACTCCATTGGGAACAACAATGAACCCGAATGAAATTGCTTCGGGGGACGCATTCAATTTTCTTACTTTTCCACCTGCCATAACTAACTGAACATCTTACGATTAAGAAAATATTCAAACTGATCTCTATCCACTTTTGGAGAAACAAGTGTAGCGATCTGATCTTTTTGAGCTACTTTGACTGCATTTTTCATTTCAGTCAAATCAACCAATTTGAAATAATCCGGTTTCACATCTTTACTTTCTTTCCCTGCATTATCCTGTCTATCCTTTACAGAAGAGAAAGAATTGGAAAGAATTGGCACGTACATACCCCTTTCTACTTGTATAATGGTCTGTCTTTGTAAATTTCCGTCCAAAAAAGAAACATTATTGACAACAGAGGATACATAAAAAAATTCATTTGTTGGCTCAAAATAAACGAAAGTGCCAACCTTTATCCGTCTGTCACCATTTATTGTAATCGTGCCTGTTCTTGTGAAAGGAAGATAAGCTGTTGATTCCAGAATGTATATAAGATCATTCAATGCTGCTTCTTGAAAATTGGATAATGTCTGCGTCTTGTTTACTCCGTCCGTTTCCTTGTAGTTCAAATATTGATCTGTAAAAGACATTTTCTTATTACCAAACACTTCGGCATAATCATCCAAATACACAATAGGAACAAAAGCAAGACTTGTTGTGTTCCTTTGTCCAGCATGATTATCCATCACTCTTAACTGATACCAAGAATAACTTCTTGTATCATAAGACAAATCATATCCTTGTAAATTGCCAGAAGTAATCGTCACATACTGCCCGTTCTTATAAGCTCCCAAAATAGCATCCTTATTGAATGGAGGCTGTCTTACAACTATATCTATCGTATTAATATAGGTGTCAAAGTAAAATTCCACCAAAGGAAACTGACATACCCTTGTCATATACTCCAATAACGTGCCGTTCGGATTGGCAATAGAAGAATCGATAAGAACTCTTTTTTCGAGAATATCCTCCACAAATACTTTTACTATCTGCCAAACACCATTAACAGGACGTTTTTCTTTTGTCCCAATATCATACCCTTCTGTTCTCTTGCCTTGCCAGGAATCAAACACGCTATTTTTGGCTATTCCTATTGTTGACATGACATTTACAATAAACCATAAGCACTCCCGTATAGGTTTTTCCGCGTATGACCACAAAAGATTTGAAAAAGCTCCTGTAAGAACATTCCTTTTAAACCAAATACTATCCTCGCTCATCTCATACCAATGGGAAAACGTATCAGTAGCGTTCAATAAAGGAATGAAATAGCACCCGTCCTCCATAAAGAGTTTGCTTATATCCCTTCCTTCTATTGTGATGGATTTTATGTTTCCTTGTGCTTCAAAAGAAGATATACAGGTATCTACAAATCCTATCATATCCCAAATATTATTTTTGGCTATTTTAGAAACAGGAATCTCCAAGTTAACCTGCTTTCCTAAATCTAAATCTCCCGTTGATTTTTCCTTTTTCAATCGTTCGAACCGGATAAAGACTATATCGTTATTCTGGATAAACTTTTCTTGAAAAGACTTGACCTGTGCTCCGCTATTAGAAACAAGATTAAACTGTTCCACGATAGATTCTCCAAAAGCAAAAGAACTTTCATTGGCATAAAAAGGTGATAGGAGAATGGTAAATTCTCCCGTCTGTTTTGATTTTGTCGTTACTACCTGTAAAACGTAAGGGGATAAGTCCATAACCTTATCCAAAGCCTTAATATATACCCATACCCTTACATTCATAGAGATTATCTTAGCATTTATTCCTGTCCCTTTGAGTGAGGAAGTTACACTTGTATCGGGCAAATATTCTTCATCACTTATCAGGCTTTCATAGTTTTCTCCCCAATAAGCCTTGAAACTTCCTTGTGATACAAATTGTCCTTCTTTTGCAGCTTTTGTAAGGGACAATGGCGTATCATCTTTTGGGCAGAACAAAGTTGTCCCTTGCTTTACATAAGGCAATGTACCGGAATCATAATCGCTTTTGTATTTGACTTGTTCCTCTTTGTCATAAGTCCCCCAAATAATATCAAGATTGGAAACCCCTTTTTCGTTCTTTACTTTCAATAAATCAGACGGGGTATATTTTTTCTTCCCAGTAGGGATAACCTTTTGCCATATATCAATAAAATCCTGTATAGTAGAATACCTATACGCCGGAAGTGGGTATATTGGCGGTACGCTTGTTTTATTGTTATCTTTTTCTGCCATTATTTGTTGTCCTCCGAAGCTAAAGATTTAACCAATTCTTTTAACCCTATCTTATATAATGCTGCTGGAATCATGCCAATTCCATATGGTGCGGATGATAATAAATCCATGCCACCATCCTTAATTTTTTCTTTATTTTCTGATATAAATTTTTCCAACGCTGTAGGGAAATTAGCTGTAGCCGTGTACATGGCGTTCAAGGCATTCAATATCTTACCCAATCTGTCTATATTTGCTTCACCAATTCCAATCATTCTGTTTTCATAAGTAGACATCATCTTTTCGCCAGACGTAACAGTTCTTTCGGCCGCAGTAGGCTCATATCTGTTTGTCGGATCGTTCTGCCTCCTAAGTGCTTGTCTGGATTCTTCCATTTTCTCAAAGAACTCTCCAAAATCAATATCCCTGCGCTCTGTTATCTTGTTGATGTCCGTATAAGAAAGATTTGTGAAAGCACCTCGCATCAAGTGACGAAGCATTTCAAGACTTCCTCCCGATATCTCCTTTAATGATTCAAGAAACCGCTTCATTATATTTTTATCCCCTTCGCCTCTTGATAAATCGTCCATAGCAGCAAGAACCTCGGAAGGATTCATCGCCCCTGTAGCCTGTTGAGCAGCACGGAACAAAAGAGTTTGAGTTACATCATCTTGTGAAATCCCTTGTCCCATAAAAGCCTGCTGTACGCGCTCCAATTGCCTACCTTCCATTCCTGTCTGCAAACGAACGGCACGCATGATAGAAGCTATGCTTGCTGCATCTATTTCACCTGTACGAGAAAGAATATCATCGGCAGAACGGATAAAGGTAGTCATACTTTCATCCATTGTAGAGGCAATCTCACTAAGAGGAATTTGAAGCTGTTTCATTGTCTGCTCAAATGAACGGATAATAGCAGATGAAGAAGCTGTTTGTCCTTCCTCTGTACGGGCAAAACGCATCGCCCCTTGCATTCCCATTACAGTACGATCACTAAGTCCATATAAACGCTGTACAGCCATCAAACTTTGTGTTTCTGGGACGGGCGCAACTGTTCCCTCTTTTCCTCCGGCGGCACGGATAAGCGCAGCACGTCTTTGAATATACTCTCCTACATTCATTCCAAGAGCACCAGCAGCATAACTACCTTCTCCAAAGGCTGTGCGCATGGCTTGTCCTGCGGAAACGCCCATTGTCTGCGCATAAGGTATGGTTCTCTTTTGCGCTTCCATAGCCTTTTCAACAGATGTAGTGAAAATTCCCGCCATGACATTGGCGACCGCAGTGGTTACACCACCTAAAAACCCTCCTACACCAGGTATCAAAGAAAGACCTTCTCCCACAATTCCGCCCAAAGAAGATATAAGTCCTCCACCCATAGCAGCAGGACTTTGGAATGTAGCTCCAACGCCGGAAATCACTCTTGTAGCGATATTGGTAGCTGTGCTTCTGTCGCTTCCTCTTTGTACATTTTCCCTTCTTTCTCTTGTAATAGGTGATTCTTCTCTTGCTGGCACTGGTGATGGCGTGGGCACTGGAATAGGCTGTATTCCCGATCCACCCACAGAAGAAGTTCCTCTTTGATTGTATAGAGTTTCATCAATAGAAAAGACACCTTCTTGTATCCCCTCTAAAGCGCGTGCTCCTGCTTGTACGTTTTGGAGAATTTGCTTTGTTATATCAGACAAATCGCTATTACCGGAAGAAATGGCTTCCACAATATCCCGAAAGCCTTCTTGATTTACACCAAGCAAAGATGATAAGTCGATAGCTCTTGTTTCTCTATCTTGATAGGATTCACCTCTTTCATCCGAAATGTCCGCTTCCGGTTGAACTTCCCTCCTTCTCCTACGTGTGGGTGTTATGGTCTCTTGTTCCTCTCCTTCCGGTTGTGGTGTAGGTTGGATAACTGAACGTGTGGGTGTTATGGTCTCTTGTTCCTCTCCTTCCGGTTGTGGTGTAGGTTGGATAACTGAACGTGTGGGTGTT